>Ga0136634_10000533_pt1 | contig 16601 bp, 13 predicted proteins | sample AntDrymUQ8332106_2_FD_104654 | JGI IMG/M metagenome (GOLD analysis project Ga0136634, IMG submission 104654) | Polar desert sand microbial communities from Dry Valleys, Antarctica - metaG UQ833 (21.06) | ecosystem: Environmental > Terrestrial > Soil > Desert | place: Antarctica: Dry Valley... | reverse complement strand
GGTCATGACGCTCGCCGTGATGTGCCCGGTATACGCGGCGCCTTTTTTGTCGGAAAGCCGCGCCGCCGCGATTGCTTCCCCAGCATTCTTAACGAGATTCGTGACGGCCTGGGTTAGCAAACGGCGGTCGCAATCCACAATCAAAGGCGTTTGCGGAACCTCGATCGAGTATTCGATGTCCGGGGTGCTCATCTGGAACAGGATCACCGCCTGGCGCACGATATCGCCCACGTCGTTGCGCTCGAACACCGGCTTGGGCATGCGCGCGAAGGAGGAGAATTCGTCCACCATGCGGCCGATATCGCCCACATGGCGGACGATCGTATCGGTGCAGCGGTCGAAGATCTCGCGGTCCGTGGTGATTTGGCTGGCATATTTGCGCCGGATACGCTCGGCGGAGAGCTGAATGGGCGTGAGCGGGTTTTTGATCTCATGCGCGATGCGGCGGGCCACATCGGCCCAGGCCGAGGTGCGTTGCGCGACGACCAGTTCGGTGATGTCGTCGAAGGTGACGACGAAGCCGTAATTGCGTTTGCCCGCGCCCTCTTGCGTCACACGCACCGACAGCGTCAATTCCTGGCCTTGGCGCCGGTACGCGACTTGCGATTGCACCGGTTTGCGCGTTTGTTTGGGCGCTTTGGCGACGACCGCGGCGAATTGCGGTACGGCCGTTTGCAAGAGCTTGCCGATGAGCTCTTCTTCTTCAAGCCCGAGCAGATGCACCGCCGAGCGGTTGACCAGCGTGATGACCCCCTGCCCGTCCACGCCGATCACCCCGGCGGTAACGCCGGAGAGCACGGCCTCCATGAAGCGCCGGCGCTCATCGAGCATGGTATTGGCGCCGACCAGCTCATCGCGTTGATTGCGCAACTCCGCCGTCATGCCGTTAAAGGTCGTCCCGAGCTGGCCCATGTCGCTGCGTGGCGTCTCCACTTTGACCGCGACATTGAGATTGCCGCGCGAGACATCTTGCGCGGCGCCGATCAGCCGCCGTATCGGGGCCACCAGATGGTTGGCAAACCCCAAGCCAATCCAGATCGAGGCGGCCAGCAAGGTGAGCGCGATCACGATGAACATCATGGCGAAGGCGATCTGCACGCCCGGGCGCCGCTGCTGCAAGGTGCTGTAATCGGCGACATTGGCGGCGGTGCGGCGCAGATGCCCGATCACGGTGGGGTCGACCGGGCGCAGCACGTAGAGGTAAAGGTTTTCGAAATTGTTAAGCTTTTTCAGAGCGCCGACGCCGCCCGGCGCGTTCATTCCAATATCCACGACGCGCCCTTCGCTGGCGAGCGCGAAGGCGTTGGGCGGCGGTGGCACGAAAACGTAATTCGGCGCGCGCGTCGCCTCCATGACGGGCTGGCCGGCATTGTCCACCAGATAGGCGAAAGGAATTCGGCGCTCCACGGCCAGCGCCTGCGCGTAGTGTTGAAAGCCTTCCTTGTTCTCCTGAAGCAGGAGCGCGGCGCCTTCCAACTCCCGCGCCATGCCGACCACGTCGCCACGGATGATCTTGCCGTGTTCGCCCAGATACGCGTTGGCGACCTCGACGCTGTCCTTGATGATGGCCTTGGTGCGCGCGGAGAACCATTGATCCAGGCCGCGGTCGAGGGAGACGCTCGCGAACACGGCGAGCAAGATCGCCGGGAACAGCGCCACCACGCTGAACAGGCTGACGATGCGGACGTGCAGCCCCGCGCCCGCCGCCTGTCTCTGCCGTGCGCGCCAAAGCCCGAAAATCTGCCACCCCACGATCGCGAGCATGGCGGCGATGAGCACGCCGTTGATGCGCAGCATCGTCACGACGACATCGTGCGTGGGACGGATCGGGGTCAGGCCGGTAAGGACGAGATAGGTCGTCAGGCCCGAGGTGATGGAAATGATCACCAGCACGAGGCCGGCGCGGAACATCCACGGGTTTCTTCTCGCGGACCCATCAGCGTCGGATGTCAGCGCCTGCGCATTGCCCTGCCCGCCTCCGCCACCGTCCTGAGAGTGATCTCCAGGAGACGTGTCATGCGCCGGGCGACGGAAAAAGCGTCCCATCTTTTCCGCTGCATTCGCTGTCGACAAGCGTGCAGCCTGCGACAAGCGGCCGATCTGGCCGGCCTTACCTGCCGTGTCGAGCGAACCTGCCCAATGTGAAAGGAGTGCACGCATGGCTTCGAGAAAATGCTCCTGCTGCCTGACGCCGCTCGTACCAGAGCCAGGGGCAGCTTGTAAGGCCTGTTGCAATTCTGAAACAGATTCGGCGATGACTGCGGAAAAATTGTGACGTAAATGCCGCTTATCGCACTGGAGTGCACGCAACATTGCGGCATTTAGCGCACAACGCGGCGTTCAGCTCGGAATTCACCCTTCAAGTGGCGTTCGCACGATGCGGATTTTATGGTCGCGGATTTTTTTTCGCAACGTGTTTCGATTGAGCCCAAGAAGCTCGGCCGCGCGAATCTGGTTGCCGCGCGTCGCCGCCAGAGCCGCCGTGATCAGCGGACTTTCGACATCGCGCAATATGCGGTCGTAAAGGCCCGGCGGCGGCAAGCCCTCGCCGAAACCGACGAAGTAATCGGCCAGATACCCCTCCACCCATTCGCTAAGGCTGTTGGATGTGCTCGCCTGCGCCTCGATGAGAGCCGGGCGGCTGCTCGCCAGCTCGGTTTCGATAATGTCGCCGGTAATGATCTCCTGCGAATACAGCGCGGCCAGACGCTGCACCAAATTCTCCAGCTCGCGCACATTGCCCGGCCAGCTATAGCGCTTGAGGCGGTCGAGCGCTTCGCCCTGAATGGATTTGCGCGGTAAGCCGCTCTTTTGCGCGCCATTGAGGAACAGATGAACCAGATCAGGGACATCCTCCAGGCGTTCACGCAAAGGCGGCAGCCTCAGCGGGACGACATTCAGGCGGTAAAACAGGTCCTCGCGGAACAGGCCTTGGCTGATCTGCTCGTCGAGGTTTTTATTCGTGGCCGCGATAATACGCACATCGGTTTTGATCGGCGTGCGGCCGCCCACCATCATATATTCGCCCTCCTGGAGCACACGCAAAAGCCGGGTTTGCGCCTCCATGGGCATGTCGCCGATCTCGTCGAGGAACAACGTGCCGCCATCGGCCTGCTCGAACCGGCCCGTTGTGCGCGCCTGCGCCCCGGTGAAGGCCCCCTTCTCATGGCCAAACAGCTCCGACTCGATAAGCTCGCGCGGGATGGCCGCCATGTTGATGGCGATGAACGACCCTTTGCGCCGCTGGCCGTAATCGTGCAGCGCGCGCGCAACCAGCTCCTTGCCCGTTCCGGACTCGCCGGTGATCATCACCGTCAGGTCGGTGTGCATCAGCCGCGCCATGACGCGGTACACTTCCTGCATCGCCGGCGAACGGCCGATAAGCGGCAAATCCTCGACATCGGGCGCGCGCTGCACCGCGGGCTTGCCGCCTTTGGGCTCCTTCAGGGCGCGGCTGACGACCGCAACCAGCTCCTTGAGGTCGAAGGGCTTGGGCAGATACTCATAGGCGCCGCGCTCGGCAGCCGTTATCGCGGTCATGAAGGTATTTTGCGCGCTCATGACGATGACGGGCAGGTCAGGCCGGATCTTCTTAATGCGCGGCAACAGCTCGAAGGCGTTCTCGTCCGGCATGATGACGTCGGTGATGACGACATCGCCCTCGCCCTGGCTGATCCAGTTCCACAGCGTCGCCGCGTTGCTGGTCGCGCGCGGCGAGTAGCCGGCACGCGCCAGCGCCTGATTGACGACCGTTCGGATAGCGGCGTCGTCATCGGCGATCAAGACATTGCCACGTCCCAAGCCTCAGCTCTCCCTATTGCGTTTATCATGCGTCTGATACATCGGCATCATCGTGCGAAACATCGTTTGCCGGGGCTTGGTCTCGCATTCGATGAGACCGCCATGATCGCCGATAATTTTCGCGACCAGCGCCAGGCCCAGACCGGCCCCCCGCGCCTTCGTGGTCACGAAAGGTTCGAACAGATGCGGCCTGAGGTCTTCGGGAACGCCGGGCCCGTTATCCGTCACCGTGATCTCCAGCGGCAGGCTGAGCCGCGCATCCGAACTGGGCATGGAAACGCGCAAGCCGGGCCGGAACGCCGTCGTCAAGACGATATGCCCGTCCTTGCGGCTCTCTCCGATCGCCTCGGCGGCGTTCTTCACGAGATTGAGGAATGCTTGAATCAGCTTGTCGCGATGGCCTGGGACCGGCGGCAGCGAGGGATCGTAATTCTGCGTGATGGTCACCTGCCGGGCAAAGCCGCTCAGCGCGAGCTGACGCACATGGTCGAGGACGGTGTGGATGTTCACCGGCTCAAGCTTGAGCGGGCGCTCATCGCCAAAAGCATCCATGCGATCCACAAGGTTACAGATGCGGTCGGTTTCGCGGCAGATGAGCTGCGCAAGCGGCCGATCCTCAGGGGGAGCGCCTTGCTCTAAAAGCTGCGCGGCGCCGCGAATTCCAGAAAGCGGGTTCTTAATCTCGTGGGCCAGGATAGCGGCAAGCCCCGCAACCGAGCGTGCGGCGCCGCGATGCGTGAGCTGGCGCTCGATCATCTGCGCCATGCTGCGTTGTTGCAGCATGACGACAATATGCTGCTCATCCTCCGCGAGCGACGCCGCGTAGACGTCGACGGATCGCTGGCCCGCGGTTTCCGCCATGCCCAGATCGACGGAATACTCGTTCACGGTGGCCCTCGAATGCCGGACCTGAGCGATCAGCGCCAGCAACGGGCTGGCAAAAGGAACAAGATCATCGACTTTACGGCGGCGGAGAACGGTTTCGCTAATGCCAAAGAAAACTTCCGCCGCGAAATTGGCGTAGCCGATACGGTTATCGCTTTTGAGCACCAGCACTGGGTGAGGAAGGGCATGCAAAAGAGCTTCGGGGGGTATCGGAAGAATACCGGAAAGCACCTTTTCCCCCTTTAAGTCAGCGTGTTTAAAAGATAGTCCTTGCATGTCACCCTTTGGCCTGCACAAAAATCAGGCTAACGCGTTTCGCGACTAATCCGTGGGCATAATAGCAAACGACACACACTTGTCATTATTCTTTATGCCGCAGCGCAGCACTCGAGCCCTTTGCAAGCAGGACATTAGCGACTAGAGCTGTTTGCGAATCGTAAAGCGATTGGTGCTGCTGCCCATGAAAATTGCCGTGATCGTTGTTGCCGCGGGGCGCGGCGTGCGGGCGCGCAGCGACACGCCCAAACAATATCGCAGCGTTGGCGGGCTCAGCGTGCTGGGCCGAAGCTTGGCGGCTTACGCGGATCACCCGGCGATCGACGCCATCCAGCCGGTCATTCACAAGGACGACCTGCCGCGATTTGCAGCACTTTCCAGCGCAATGGTGTCCGCAAAGCTGCTCGCGCCGGTGTTCGGCGGGGACAGCCGCCAGCAATCGGTGTTGGCGGGCCTAAACGCCTTGCAAGCTGACGCGCCCCGCTTCGTTCTTATCCACGATGCCGCCCGGCCCCTCGTTCCCGCCGATGTCATCGACCGCGTGGTGCAGGGCTTGGAGCGTCATCCGGCTTGTCTGGCCGCGCTCCCCGTCGCCGATACGCTCAAGGAGGAGCTGCAGGGGCAGGTCGTGCGCACCCTCGACAGGCGCGGCCTCTGGCGTGCGCAGACGCCGCAAGGCTTTCATTTCACCGCCATTCACGCCGCGCACAAGGCCGCCCAAGACGCGGGGCTGGATGATTTCACCGACGATGCGGCCATCGCCGAATGGCGCGGCCTCTCTGTAGGCATCGTGCAAGGGTCGGAGCGCAACATGAAACTGACCACGCCAGAGGATTTCGACGTGGCCGAGCGTTTGCTGCGTAACGGCGGCACGCCAGCCCGCGAGATCCGCAATGGCAGCGGCTTCGACGTCCACGCCTTCGAGCCGGGCGATCACGTCATGCTGTGCGGCGTCTCAGTCGCGCATGACCAGGGCTTGAAGGGACATTCCGACGCCGATGTCGGGCTCCACGCGCTCACCGACGCCATCCTCGGCGCGATCAGCGCGGGCGATATCGGCGATCACTTTCCGCCCAGCGATATGACATGGAGGGGCGCCGAATCGGGTCAATTTCTTCGCCACGCCGCTGGGCTGGTCGCGAAACAGGGCGGACGCATCCTCCATGTCGATGTCACGCTGATCTGCGAGCGCCCCAAAATCGGCCGGCATAAGGAGGCCATGCGCCGCCGCATCGGCGAACTGCTCGGCCTCGCCGCGGCGCGCGTCAGCGTGAAGGCGACCACCACCGAAGGGCTGGGCTTCACCGGGCGCCGCGAAGGCATCGCCGTGATGGCCTCGGCGACCGTGGAGCTGCCGGGAGACGACGGGAATGCGTGAAGCCCTGAAGCGGCAGGCGGCCGGCCTGCTCGATCTGTACCGCGAGCGCGGCCTGATGATCGCCGCCGCCGAATCCTGCACCGGCGGGCTGCTCTCGGCCCCACTCACCGCGATTTCAGGGTCCTCCGACGTGCTGGAGCGCGGCTTCGTCACCTATTCCAACGCCGCGAAAGTGGAAATGTTGAGCGTCGAGGCGCGGGTGATCGAGGCAATGGGCGCGGTCTCGCGGGAGGTGGCGCTGGCCATGGCCGCCGGCGCGCTCTTGAACTCCAAGGCGCATATCGCTGCCGCGATCACCGGCATTGCCGGACCAGGCGGGGGCTCGGCCGCCAAACCCGTGGGGCTGGTGCATTTCGCCGTGGCCAAGCGCATATCCATGTCGGCCGGACAAATGGATTACCGCGCAATCCACCACCAGGAAAAATTCGGCGACATTGGCCGCACCGAAGTTCAGGAGGAGTCCGTGGCCGTCGCTCTCAAACTGCTGAGGCAGGCAGTCGAGCTTTAGCGCTTGGAGAAGTGGTGGCCACGCGGCGTTTGGGCGGCCGGATGCTGAACCGGCTATTCGCCGAACGGCGCGCCTTCGTATGTCAGGGCCGCTTTTGCCGCCGCCAGCAATTTGGCGTATTCCGGCGAGATGGGCGAGTTCGTTGCTTTCTGCTTGCCTGTCCGTCATCGGCAATCCCCGCATGGCTGCGTGCTAAACCACCGGACGCGCAGCGCCTTTGCGACTATAGACCTCATCCGCGCGGGCCTCGAAGGCGTCGGCGAATTTGCGGAATGCGCGATCGAACACCGCCCCCATCACCACCTGCAGCATGCGCGAGCGGAACTCGTACGCGATGCTGAATCCGACTTCGCAACCACCCTGGCCCAGGGGACGGAAGGTCCAAACATTGTCGAGTTTTTTGAACGGGCCATCGTGATAGGCAACACGGATTTCCCCAGCCGGCCTGTTGAGCCGAATCGCGCTGGTGAATTCCTCGCGGAGCATCTTGTAAGCCACGGTCATGCTCGCCAGCACGATTTCCGCTTCGCCCTCCCGCGTGCGGCGGATGACCTTAAGGCCTTCGCACAACGGCACGAATTCAGGATAGCGCTCGACATCGGCGACGAGATCGAACATCTCGCGCGGCGAATGCGCGACCTGTCGCACGCTGCGGAAGCTGGTCACGCCACGGCCGCTCCGCGCGCTAACGCCGCTTCGCGGGCGCGGCGTAGCCGGGCGAAATCGTCGCCGGCGTGATAGGAGGACCGCGTCAGCGGGGTCGACGCCACCATTAAAAAGCCCTTGCCGAAAGCAACGCTCGCATACGAGGCGAATGCGTCAGGCGTGATGAACGCGGCGACGGCGGCGTGCTTTCGCGTCGGCTGCAGATATTGGCCGATGGTGAGAAAATCGACATCCGCCGAGCGCAAATCGTCCATGAGCTGCAGCACTTCGTTGCGCTCCTCGCCCAGCCCCACCATGATGCCGGATTTGGTGAACAGCGTCGGGTCCAGCTCCTTGGCTTTTTGCAAGACGCGCAGCGAATGGAAATAGCGCGCGCCGGGGCGGATGGTGAGATACAGCGAGGGCACCGTCTCCAAATTGTGGTTGAAGACGTCAGGCTTGGCGTCGACGACCAGCTCCAGCGCGCCGTCCTTGCGCAGGAAATCGGGCGTCAGCACCTCGATCGTGGTTCCCGGCGAGGCGGCACGGATGGCGCGGATCACGGCAGCGAAATGCGCCGCGCCGCCATCGGCGAGATCGTCACGGTCCACCGAGGTGATGACCACATGCTCCAGGCCGAGCTTGGCGACGGCATCGCCGACCTTGCCTGGCTCCGCGGCGTCGAGCGGCCCGGGCAGGCCGGTCTTCACATTGCAAAAGGCGCAGGCGCGCGTGCAGGTATCGCCCATGATCATCATGGTGGCGTGCTTCTTTTCCCAGCACTCGCCGATATTGGGACAGCCCGCTTCCTCGCACACCGTTGTCAGGCCATGCGCGCGGATGATGCGAGCCGTCTCGCGATAGCCCGCAGAGCCAGGCGCCTTCACGCGAATCCAATCCGGCTTGCGCAGCACCGGCGTGTCGGGCCGGCGCGCCTTTTCCGGGTGGCGCGGCGCGCTCGCGTCTGTCATGCGTGTGTCGAGAATGGTAACCATCGTGGCGAAAACCTGCTGCCGTTGTCCCTTAACATAAGGGGCTTCACAGGCCTGCGAAAGCCCATGTCCTGCGCGATTTGTCTCGCCCACAGGATTGGCATTTTCACCGGCGCTGGAATAGCGTGGCGGCGTTGATTTGCAGCAATGGATCATCACCGGAGGGATAGGGGATGTTTACGAATACTTTGGCCGAGTTTCGCGAGTTCATTTTGAAAGGCAATGCCTTCGACCTGGCTGTCGGCGTGATCATCGGCGCCGCTTTCTCCAGCATCGTGACGTCGCTTGTGAACGACATCTTGATGCCGCCGATCGGCGCCGTCATGGGCGGCATCAACTTTGCCGACTATTTCCTCGACCTGACCGCGCTCATCAACGGCAGCGAAAAACCCGCCTCTGTCGATACGGCGCAGAGAGCTGGCCATGCGGTCATCGCCTATGGCAAGTTCATCAACGCCCTCATCAACCTGTTCATCGTCGGCGCGGTCATCTTCGTTCTGGTCAAGCAGATCAACCGCTTCCGCCGCAGAGAGGAAGTGCCTGCCGTAGCCCCGGCCCCGCCCGAAGACGTCAAGCTGCTGACGGAAATCCGCGACCTGCTGGCACGGCCAACGTTTACGCCTAAGGGTTGACCGGACGGAGCGCTCATCCAGAAAGCTGCCACACGGGTCCCTCTCCCGCCGGGAGAGGGCTTTGCCGTGCCGTGGCCAGCGGGTCTCCCTCTCTCCCGTGGGAGGGTGGCGGCGAAGCCGCCGGGTGAGGGATTGCCGCCGCGAGCGTTAAATATGGATGACGCGCCCATACGCATCCAGCACCGACTCGTGCATCATCTCGGACAGCGTCGGGTGCGGGAAAATGCTGTGCATAAGCTCGGCCTCCGTCGTCTCCAAGGTTTTGGCGATGACATAGCCCTGGATCAGCTCCGTCACTTCGGCGCCGATCATATGCGCGCCCAGCAGCTCGCCGGTCTTGGCGTCGAAGACGGTCTTGATCAGCCCGTCCGGCTCGCCAAGGGCAATTGCCTTGCCATTGCCGACATAAGGGAAGCGGCCGATCTTGACCTCGCGGCCATCGGCCTTGGCGGCCTTTTCAGTTAGCCCCACGGATGCGATTTGCGGCGTACAGTAGGTGCATCCCGGCACATTGGTGGTATCGAGCGGATGCACGCCCGCCACGCCGGCGATGGTCTCGACGCACACCACCCCCTCATGCGAGGCCTTATGCGCCAGCCAGGGCGGCCCGACGACATCGCCGATGGCGTACACGCCCTCGGCGGCGGTGCGGCCGTAGGGGTCGATGACGATATGGCCCTTCTCGACCTTCACGCCGGCCTCTTCGAGCCCGAGATCCTCCACATTTCCAGTGATGCCGATAGCAAGAACGACGCGGTCCACGGTCAGCGACTGGCTCTTGCCATCGGCGAGGATAAGCTGTACCGCGACATTGTTTGCGCCCGCCTTCAGGCTTTCAACTTTCGCGCCGGTATAGATCTTCATACCCTGTTTTTCGAACGCCTTGCGGGCAAGGCCGGAGATTTCCTCGTCCTCAACGGGAAGCACGCGATCCAGCACCTCCACCACGGTGACCTCGGCGCCGAGCGTGCGAAAGAAGCTGGCGAACTCGATGCCGATCGCGCCAGATCCCACGACCAGCAGCGATTTGGGCATGACATCCGGCACCATCGCTTCGCGATACGTCCAGATCAATTTGCCATCCGGTTCCAGCCCCGGCAGCGTACGGGCACGCGCGCCAGTGGCCAAGATGATGTGCTTAGCCGAGATATCGGCCTGGGGTTTGCCGTCCTTTCCCACGACCGCGAGGGCGCCCTTGCCCTTGAGCCGGGCCGTGCCGTCGATCACGGTGATCTTGTGCTTCTTCATCAAATAGCCGACCCCGCCGGACAAGCGGCCGGCCACCTTGCGCGAGCGCTGCACGATCTTGTCCAGATCGAAGCTGATCTCCTTGGCGGAAAAGCCGAACTCGTCGAGCCTGTGGAGGAGATGATAAATTTCCGAAGAGCGCAGCAGTGCCTTGGTCGGGATGCACCCCCAATTCAGGCAGATGCCGCCAAGATGCTCGCGTTCAACGATCGCCGTGGCGAGGCCAAGCTGCGCCGCGCGTATAGCCGCGACATACCCGCCTGGCCCGGCGCCAACCACCACCACGTCAAACGCGCTTGCCATTTCATTCTCCCGCTTAATTTATGCGTATGTTGCCGGCCAGATCCCCGCATCGGATACAGTGCGGACAAGTCGGCAAGACTAGAGCATCGTGCGCAAAAGTGGGAACCGGTTTTGCGCAAAAACCAGGCGACAAACAAAAAGTTAGAGCGGCGTGTGCGATTCTCTTTAGGCGCACACCGCCCTAGCGCCGTTTCGTGAAGCCGGCCATGCGATGGCAGCTCAGCCCGTTGAATCCGGCCTCGACAGCGGTTTTTCCAGAACCACAATGGTCCCGGCAGAGGGTAACGCTTCTCCCCTTCCCTCCCAAGCCATGAAGCCGTGTCTTGCGTAGAAGCGCAGCGCCACCGCGTTCTGGGCAGAGACCTCGAGCAACAAACAGGTGCAATGCGCTTTTCTGGCCTTCTTCTCGGCTCCACTGAGAAGGAAAGCGCCCAATCCATTGTCCTGGTGGCGTGGATAAACGGCGAGCGTGTTGATGTAAAAGCTTGCCGGCCGCCGGTCTTCAAGCCCCGAAAGGGGGCGTAGACTTGGGCAAAGCCCCGCCAGTTTCGGCGTGTCGCCCTCGCACGCAAGCCGGTAGCCCAGCATCATGCCCGCCACCCTCCCCTCGATGTCGCAGACGAGAGCGTATTTTCGGCAGAACGCCTCCCATCGCATGGACATACGCCGGGCGGCCAAGTCGATCGGCGTTCTTCCTTTGCGCATAGTGCTCGGGAAGCCGGGCGGCGGATCGCCCGCGAGAATAATCAGTTCGGCCAAGTTCAAACGTTCATTCTGACGCGGTGCGCGCAGAATGGGCTGCTCCCACGGAGCATAGTGCAAAGACATGAGTCCCCAAAAGGGTTGCGCGGAAATAGAAAAGGTTTAGCTGGTGACGCCCTTCGAGGCGGCAGGAAGCTGAGTTTCAATCAAGTCTGATTATACAAGCATGGTGACTGGCTCCTCGATGAAGCCTTTGAACGCGGCCAGAAGCAGGGCCCCCAAAGCACCATCGACAACGCGGTGGTCGCAGGACAGCGTCACCGTCATCATCGTGACGATCTTGATCTGATCGTCATGCACCACAGGCCGCTTCTCGCCCTGGCCGACAGCAAGGATGGTGGCATGTGGGGGGTTGATCACAGCATCGAAATGCTTGACCCCATACATGCCCAGATTGGAGATGGCGGTGGTGCCGCCTTGATATTCTTGCGGCGCGAGGCGGCGTTTTTTGGCGCGCTCGGCCATGTCCTTCATCTGATTGGAGATCTCGGCCAGCGATTTGTCATCCACGCTGCGGATCACCGGCGTGAAAAGACCGCCGTCGACGGCGACGGCCACGGCCACGTCGGCCTGCTTATGAAGCAGCATGCCGCGCTCCGTCCAGGTTGCGTTCGCATGCGGCACCCGCATCAGCGCCAGCCCCATGGCTTTGATGATGAAGTCGTTCACCGAGAGGCGATAGGCATTGGGTCCCTTCTCGGGCGCGCGGGCATTCAGCTTTTGCCGCGCATCCAAAAGGCGGTCCAGCTCGCAATCCATGGTGAGATAGAAATGCGGAACGATTTGCTTGGCTTGGGTGAGCCTCGTGGCGATCGTCCTGCGCATATTGTCATGCGGCACGACCTCGTAGCTGCCCTGCGCATACAGCGCGAGAACTTGCTCGTCGGCGATTGCCGGGGCGGGCGTGTAAGCCGCGCCCTGGGACGACACCAGGGATTGCGCCGGCGTTTTTGCCGCTTTGCCGGGCACGCTATCACTTGCGGCCTTCTCCACATCGCGCAGCACGATGCGGCCGTGCGGGCCGGTGCCCGTCAGGGCGGAAAGCTCCATGCCCCTTTCCTTGGCCATGCGGCGCGCCAAGGGCGACACGAAAATGCGCTCGCTTTGCCCGTTCTGGCCCGCGCCATTGCCGGATTTGGCTGCAGCCTGCGGCTGCGCGGCTGGGGAGGCAGGCGGCGGACTCAGCGCTTCGGCTGCCTTGGACTTAGGCGTAGGCGCCGGGCTGGCCTGTTGCGGCTCCGCGGCAGGAGCGGCCGCCTTCGGCGGAGGTGGAGCAGCGGCATCCAGCGCGCTCTGATCCTCGCCATCCTCCAGCAACATGGCAATCGGCGCGTTAACGGCGACGCCATCCGTGCCCTCGGCTATGAGGATGCGGCCGACGGTGCCGTCTTCAATCGATTCAACCTCCATCGTCGCCTTATCGGTTTCGATCTCGGCCAAAACCGTGCCGGACGTGACCTTATCGCCTTCCTTGACGAGCCATTTGGCCAGCTTCCCCTGCTCCATGGTTGGAGACAGCGCGGGCATTAGGATTGGGATCGGCATCGTTAATCTCAGCTTTTCTTGGAATGGCCCGGCTAAATGACAAATCAGGCGTGCGTAAACGATATGAATGTAGGGTTGCGCACTTAAGGAACGCCCTGCTCTTCCGCGGATGCGGCGCGAGACGATACGTTCAACGCTGCTGGCATCCAGGCGGCACGCCGGCGGCGCAGGCGCTCCTCAACGCTTTCCTCGGCATAGTCCACCGGTGCTGCGCGATGCCCGCGAAACGCCGTGAGATCCAGCCCCGCGGCGTTGATCGTGGCAAGCTGGGCTCCCTGCGTTTCGAAAACGGCGCCGACATAGACGCCGCAGCCCATGCATATAAGGTAGTCAGCGCTCCGCAGTCCAAAACGGTAGCGCTGCAGCAGCAAAGGTTCGGCCGCTTCGATTGCCGCACGCCCTTGCGCATCGGCAAAAGTGCGTGCGCCATGCCGCATGCAGAACGAGCATTGGCACGCTCGCAACGCGATGTCGGCCGGATTACGAGACAGGCGAATGCCCGCCCGTATCGAGCCGCAATGGCACGTCCCCCAAAGGTCTTCGCCGCTTTGCATCAGGTCCTGTAGCAAACAGCCTTCGCCGCATCGATCACGAGCGCCGCGCTTGGCAAGGCCAGCTTTTCCAGATTGGCCGCGTAAGGCATCGGCACATCGGCACCGGAAACTTTCGCAGGCGGCGCATCCAAGTAGTCGAACGCCTCGATGGCGACCCGCGCGCATATTTCCGAGCCAACCGAACAGACCGGCCACGCCTCTTCCACCGTGACCAGCCGATTCGTCTTTTTCACGGACTCAATAATGGTCGCGATATCGAGCGGCCGCAAGGTGCGCAAGTCGATGACTTCGGCCTCGATGCCTTCGCCCGCCAGCTTTTCGGCGGCTTCCAAGGCGTAAAACATGCCGCGCGCGAAGGACACGATGGTGACGTCCTTGCCGGGCCGCGCGATGCGCGCCTTTCCGATGGGCAGCACCCAATCCTCGATTTGGGGCACAGGGCTGCTTGCGCCATACAGCATTTCATTCTCGAGAAAGACCACCGGATTGGGATCGCGAATGGCGGCTTTCAACAGACCCTTGGCGTCGGCGGCGTTGGAGGGCGCAATCACCTTCAGGCCCGGGATATGCGAATACCAGGCGGAATAACATTGGCTATGCTGGGCGGCGACACGCGCGGCCGCGCCATTGGGGCCGCGAAACACGATGGGGCAGCGCATCTGCCCGCCCGACATATACAGCGTTTTGGCGGCGGAGTTTATGATCTGGTCGATCGCCTGCATGGCAAAGTTCCAGGTCATGAATTCCACGATCGGTTTGAGGCCGCCAAGCGCCGCGCCAATGCCGACGCCGGCAAAGCCTTGCTCGGTGATCGGCGTGTCGATGACGCGCCTGGCGCCGAACTCTTGCAAGAGCCCCTGCGTCACCTTGTACGCGCCTTGATACTCGGCAACCTCTTCGCCCATGACGAAGACGGTTTCGTCAGCGCGCATCTCCTCCGCCATGGCGTCGCGCAAAGCCTCGCGCATCGTCGTGTTCACCGTCTCGGTGCCGGGCGCAAGCTCCGGGTCCGCATAGGTGGTGGGGGTTTCCGATTTCGGGGCGGGTCTGGCCGCCACAGCCGCGCGCGGCTCTTCCTTGGCCGGCCCCGCAGGCAGCGCGGCAGGCGCGCCCTTGATGGCATCGGCGTCCTCGCCATCGGCGACAATAACGGCGATCGGGGTGTTGACCTTCACACCCTCGGTGCCCGCGGGAACGAGGATCTTGCCGAGCCGGCCTTCATCGACCGCCTCGACTTCCATTGTGGCCTTGTCCGTCTCGATCTCGGCAATGACGTCGCCAGCGGAAATTTCGTCGCCCTCGCCGACAAGCCATTTGGCAAGCTTGCCTTCCTCCATGGTCGGCGAAAGGGCTGGCATCAATATCTGAACGGGCATAGTCTCCCTGGCTACCGGCCGCGGCGTGTCTGACCGATTATTCTTGAGAACCGCAAGCCTGGTTCTTGAGTTCCTTCCCGCAACGATCTTAGCAAGATTATGCCGGTGGAAAAGAACGGTTTCGCATTTCTATGAGTTGTTCGCGCCCATCCTTGCGGGCAGTCCTACACAGCAATATCGGTATACAGCTCCGATGCGTCGGGCTCGGGTTCGTTTTGCGCAAAATCGGCGGCTTCGTTGACGATGGCGCGCACGTCCTTATCCATGCCCTTCAAGTCTTCCTCGCTCGCCCAGCCCTTTTCGATCAAGCGCAGGCGGACCTGTTCAATGGGGTCGTGCTCCCGGCGCATCTCGTCGACCTCTTCCTTGGTCCGGTATTTGGCCGGATCGGACATGGAATGACCGCGATAGCGATAGGTGAGCATCTCCAAAATAAAGGGCCCCTTCCCTTCACGCGCGAAGCGGACAGCGCGGTCCCCGGCGGCCTTGACGGCGCGCACGTCCATGCCGTCGACCTGTTCGCCGGGGATGTTGAAGCTGAGGCCGCGCTGCGACAGATCCGTTGTCGAGGAGACCCGGTCGATGCGCGTGCCCATGCCGTATTTGTTGTTCTCGATGACATAGACGACCGGCAGCGACCAGAGTTTGGCCATGTTGAAGGCCTCGTATATCTGCCCCTGATTGGCGGCGCCGTCGCCGTAATAGGTGAGGCAGACGCGGCCATTGTCCCGGTATTTGGCGGCAAAAGCCAGCCCGGTTCCCAGCGGCACTTGCGCGCCCACGATGCCATGTCCGCCGAAAAACCCTGTTTCGACGGAGAACATATGCATGGAGCCGCCCTTGCCCTTGGAGTAGCCACTCCGCCGGCCCGTCAGCTCGGCCATCACGCCTTTGGGGTCCATGCCGCAAGCCAGCATATGGCCGTGATCGCGGTAGCCGGTGATGACTTGATCGCCCTTCTCCAGGGCCATCTGCATGCCGACCACCACGGCTTCCTGACCGATATAGAGATGGCAGAAGCCACCGATGAATCCCATGCCGTAGAGCTGGCCGGACTTCTCTTCGAAACGGCGGATGAGAAGCATTTCGCGATAGGCCTTGAGCTCCTCCTCCTTGGTGAATTCCGGCGGGGCTTTGAAGGCGTGCGGCTTGTCTTGCGGCGGGGTGCCGCCTTGGAATGCGGCATTGCTGGCGTTTTGTTTGGTTTTTGCGTTCGCCATAAATGTCTCCGCCTGATTCCTCCGAAATAGGGCTTAGAGCTTAGCGAAACTTTCCAACATTGCCCACGCTTTTCACGAATCGGGAGCTTAGGGCGAGGAAACCCCGAAGCGGAGCGGGTTGCGGTCTGGCGATTGTCTTCGCTTGCGGATCAGCTATTCGCGTTCCGCGGCCTTGATGCGCAACACGACGATCTCATCGGGGCGGGCATAGTTCAGAAGCGCCCGCGCCTGCTCGTCGAGTAGATCCGGTTGCGACTTGGCCCTGTGGGTAATTAGCGCAACGTCATGCTCGATGCGTTTGCGCTCCCGCGTCAAGCCGGCAAGCTCGCTTTCCAATTGGCGGACGCGCAGCTCCAGCATCCCGCGTTTATGGAGGCCATGCTCACCCTCGACGGCGTGGTACGCGAAATAGCCGGTCAATGCGAGACAGCCCGCCAGAACCAAGGCCGAGCGTCCATTTCTGCCCTTCCTCGTCG
>Ga0136634_10000532_pt1 | contig 16606 bp, 15 predicted proteins | sample AntDrymUQ8332106_2_FD_104654 | JGI IMG/M metagenome (GOLD analysis project Ga0136634, IMG submission 104654) | Polar desert sand microbial communities from Dry Valleys, Antarctica - metaG UQ833 (21.06) | ecosystem: Environmental > Terrestrial > Soil > Desert | place: Antarctica: Dry Valley... | reverse complement strand
GTGGTAGATAACGATGGCTGGCAACATATATCCTTTGAAGGCCGGTTAAAATCAGACCTGTTAACGGCTCATTTATATACACCCGACCTACAACGGTGGGCCGAAGTACTCAAACACCTGGCAGATGGAAAAATGACAGGCGTAGCCGCCTTTCCCCTGATTGTCGGCGATCCTTTTTTTTACCGACGACAGGTACCGCTAGTAGTGAGTGAATGGGGTGGCTTTGGTTTCCCCGATTATGGCGGTCCTACTGACGATGCTGAGCGTGCCAAACAAATAAAATTATTTAAAGGCGAATTACGCAAACAACCCATTGCAGGTGACGTGTACACCCAGGCAACCAATATTGAAGAAGAAAGAAATGGGCTTATTGAGTCCGCAAGCGGCGAATTGAAAGTGCCTGAACAGTTATTGAATAGCAGGAGATAATTTTTTACCGGAAAAAAGAACAGCATTCTTTCCATTGGATGTTATATTCGCTCATCGGGAGGAATAGAGCAAAAAGTATACATATGCTGCTGCTAAGAGCTAAATGACGAACCCTATCTATTTTGACCCATACCCCAAAACAAGTCAATCGGTAAAAGCGTAAAGGTCCGGACCAATGAGAAATGATCACTGATTTTTTAATTGCTGCAGTTCACCCTTTAATAAATTATATTGTCTTGTCAATACACCGAGCTGAGTCAGCGTATTGTTATAGGCCAGGCGCAGATTGGTATTTCTTTGTTGCAGATCTTGTACCGACTCTCCGGCTGCTGGCTTGTATGAAGTGTTTTTGACTAAGGCAGTGCCCTTTAACTGATCTTCCAGGCTCCGGATACGCTTATTCTTTTCAATAATGTCATTTTGCAGGCTCAATAGGGCTTTCTGATCAGAAGGCGCCTTATTATTTCCCCAGGCAACAATGATTTTGTTTTTTTCTATCAATTCGGCTTGTAGCTTTTGGATAGACTGGGAGTAGTTGGTTTTATCCGATTCTTCTTTTTGTACCTGGGTTTGAAGATCACGGATTTGCTTGTTTTTTTCGGCTACTGTGTTTTGCAGGTTTGCAAGCCCTTTTTGATCTGCCTGTGGGATTTTTATATTACTCAACGCAGCGATCATTTTATCTTTTTCTACCCGCTCATTTTGTAACTTCTGTAACGAGACATTTTTTTCTGTTTGATCTTTTTGGGCTTGCGCTTGCAGATCACGAATTTTTTTATCTTTTTCGTTGACTGCACTTTGCAGACTTAACAGCACTTTTTGATCCGCAGGCCCCTTTTTATTCATCGACGCTGCAATCAATTTATCTTTTTCCGTCAATTCGGTTTGTAATCTCTGAACCGATTGGGTAAATGCATTCTTTGCAGTCTGCTCTTTTTCTACCTGGGTTTGAAGATCACGGATTTGTTTGTTCTTTTCGGCGACAGTGTTTTGCAGGCCAGCAAGCGCCTTTGAATCTGTGGGTGCCTTTATATTACTCAATGCCGAAATCATCTTATCTTTTTCAACCTTCTCACTTTGCAGTTTCTGTATTGTCTGCGAGAAAGTATTCTTTGCAGATTGCTCTTTTTGTATTTGCGCTTGCAGACCCAGAATTTGTTTATCCTTTTCAGTAAGTGCAGTTTGCAGGCTTTGTGTGCCCTTTTGATCTGTGGGAGCTTTTTTATTTCCCAAGGCAGCGATCATTTTATCCTTTTCAGTCAATTCGCCTTGTAATTTTTGCATGGCAAGCGTAGTCGTTTGCCTTTCTGCTTGTTCCTTCTGAATTTGGGCTTCAAGGGTCTGGATATGTTTGTCTTTATCCGCCACGGCGTTTTGAAGATTGTTCTGCGGTTTTTGTTCACTATCTTCAAATTCGGCAATTATTTTGTCTTTCTTACTGAGTTCGTCCTGCAATTTGAGAATGGCCTGCTTATAACCTCCAGCTCCCTTGTCTTCGGTAGCCAAATCCAAGCGGGCATACGATAAATATCGCCTGTTCTCCAGGATGGTTTTAAAAAACATGGTCAAATTCTGAAAACTATTGTTACCGGCTTTTTCATCGTACTGGCGGCCCAGTTGATCTATGCTGTCAATGGATTTTCGGAACGCTACTTCATTATTTTGAATGGCTGCATTGGTGGAAGCCAATGATGACTCGTCACTTTTTTCGTTTGCCAACGACGAAAATTGTTGATCCATATTCTGTAATTGCCACAACCGGGCATGAAGCAGTTCATCCACCTGCATTAGTTCCTGGTGTATTTCAGAGGTCTCTATCCCATTTTTGCCCAGGGAGCCTATTCTTTGTCCATTATTAGAGAGGGAGTCGATCAAAACGATCACTACTATAATGATGGTACCAGACAAAAGCAGAACCCTGATCCTGAATAAGTCTTTTGCGGTTAAATATAACATACGTCCAGATTAAATATTGTAGCAAAATAGACCGGATGCAAACACGACACCGTTACGACAACTTATTTACAGCCGGATAATAATTTACGAATTTATTACAATGTTTGAAGATTTCAGTTTAGTAAAAGTTAATTGAAATAATCGGACCTATACCTCGAAATGATTTTAAATAAAAAACCAGATCGTAGATAATTACGTACGTCCCCCATGCCTCCTTTTTTTCTTAAACTTTAATCCGTATCCTAGAGAACTGCTTTACAAAAAAACTCCCCAGTTCGCATTTTAAATATGCTTTGATAGCCTTGCTGGTCAGACCGGGACGGTCAGACCGGTTGACCCAGTTTTCCCTTGATTGTCAAACAATAAGATAATTTGTTTAATCCCTTCATCGATCGCACTCAAGAAATTCATCATTTATAACCTGTCAACTGCCTCTCTAGATAAAAATTAGACGAGATTGTTGGGTTTAGTGCTGCAAGCAAAAAAATAAGATTCTTTAACATCATGGTAGCCCAATATCGCTAATTCAGTAAGTCTCCTTCGGCCTTTTTTGCTATTTTTCAGTTATGAAGTATGTCCTATGCGTTGTTCTCTTTATATCTATTGAAATATCTGCACAAATTGACCCTAAAAACATCACCATCGCACGCGATCGTTTTGGCGTTCCCCATATTTTCGCAAAAACCGATCCTCAGGTTGCCTATGGACTTGCATGGGCTCATGCCGAGGATGATCTGCATAATATAGAGATTATGATCCTTTATGGCAAGGCGAAACTTGGATCTGCTATCGGTAAAAAAGGAGCACAGGCTGACTATGTGGTTAATCTGCTACGATGCAGGCAGCTGGTAGAAGAGCAGTGGAATTCTCTCAGCCCGGATTTTCTTGCGCTCATAAAGGGATATGTTAAAGGATTAAATGCCTTTGCCAAATCGAACCCTAAAGAAGTAAACTACAAAGCTTCTTTTCCTTTCAACGAAAAAGAATACCTGACCGCCGTGGTTTTTTCTATTAGTATTTTTTGCGGGCTCGATAAATTGCTACCGCAATTGTTTGGGAACAGGATTGCGACCATTCCCGGTTTTTCCTCGCAGGGATCAAATGCCTTTGCATTTCATCCATCACGCACCACAACGGGCGAAGCCATGTTAACCATCAATGCTCATCAGCCAGTGGAAGGGCCTACCGCTTTTTATGAAGCGCATGTACAAAGCGAACAGGGCTGGAATATGCTGGGCGGACTTTTTCCGGGTGGTTGCCTCATTTTTCATGGAACAAATGAAAACCTGGGGTGGGCACATACTGTGAATTATCAGGATAAAATCGACTTGTACCAGTTACAAATGAACCCAGCTAACAACAATCAATACAGGTTTGATGACCAGTGGCTCGACCTGGAATCAAAAAAAATCAAACTTTTGGTAAAAGGAGTTCCGGTTGCAGTTGGACGCAATGTTTACTGGAGTAAGTACGGTGCAACGGTAAAAACCAAGCAAGGTGTTTTCTCTATCCGTCTTCCTGCTAATATGGATATAAAAGCACTGGAACAATGGTACCGGATGAATAAAGCAAAAAACTTTACTGAATTCTACAAAGCGGTCAGTATGACCAGCCTGCCGATGTTCAATATTCTGTATGCAGACCGGTACGACACTATTTTTTATATCAGCAATGGTAAAATGCCGGTGCGCAATCCCGATCCGGCTTATAAATGGCGCAGCACTTTGCCGGGCAATACCTCTGCAACCTTGTGGACAGAATTCAAGACCATCAAAGAATTGCCTCAATATGTAAATCCCCCATCGGGTTATTTATTCAACACCAATCATTCACCGTTTTTGGCTACCGATAGCCAGCATAATTTAAAAAGTTTCCAATTCGACCGCAATGATGGCTTTGAAACATTTCACAACAACCGGAGTCAACGGGTAACGGAACTTTTGTATGGTTTTGACAAAATGGACTATAACACGATGAAACGGATTAAGTACGATCAGCAATTGCCAACAGATCTTAGTTATCCTTACGGACTCGATACTTTGCTCAATATAGATCCTCATGATTATCCCCTATTAAAAGACGTAATCAATAACCTGCAGCAATGGGATCGCAAAGCAACCGCTGATAGCAAAGGAGCCGCTGTTTTTATGCTGGTGTACAATTATCTTCTTGCAAAACTGAGCGGTGTTACAGTCAGACAAATAACAAAAGCCGAAGTCATTGCAACATACCAGCATGTAAATGATTATATGATAAAAAATTTTGGTACCACCAACTTGGTGCTGGGCGATATTCAAAAATTAGTGCGCGGCCAGGATGTTCGTCCGATATGGGGTATTCCAGATGTGCTTACTGCCCAGAATACCGTTCCTTATAAAAATGGTTTGCGAAAAGTAAATTCCGGGGATGCATATATCTGCTTTGTCCGATATCCCAAAAATGGTTTACCGATCATTGAATCTATAAACACTTTTGGTTCATCCAATAAACCCGGCTCATCACATTATAAAGATCAGATGACCATGTTCCTGAATCATCAAACCAAACCAATGACACTTGATAAAGAGGAGGTGCTAAAAAATGCTGAAAGGATCTATCATCCGGAGAATAACACTAAAAACTTTGAATCAATCTCAACCCCGGAGTGACCCCTTTAAAAAATTTATTAAAATAGATAGCAGGTTCAATTTTTGTTTTACCTCCAAATAATGAAAGACGACCGGCGCCCATACGGAATGTAGTCTTTTCAAAATAATCACCTTCTCTTTTTATCAAATATCCCAAAGACATGATAAACAGTAAGTGGGATTCTTTTCTTGGATCGTTGTCTTTTATTCCACCCTGTCCCCAGGTGAGTGTAAGGAAATCATTGCGAAACGTTTTTAATTTATCCTGGTTGTCTCTGGCAAAGAAAAAATGCGGATCCCAGGAAAGAACTATATCACGCTTAAAATGACTGTTGCTGATGATAAGCCCTGCTCCCAGGCTAAATGAAGGCACAAAATAATTTTTATAATTCTGTATATCGACTGAAACACGGAAGTTTAGAAAATCTCCTCCAGCCACAAATCCCTTTGTAAGTCTTGCCGAAATAGAAGGTTCTGCTTTGAGATACGCTGTGCCCTTTGTGGTAGTTGTGACCCAGCGAGAATTGATATTATTTTGGAGAGCTTCTATCTTTTTATTTAAACTGCCATTCAAATATAATGACAGGTCGGAGAGGTCATTGACAAAAAAACTAATTCGGTAGTAGCGATAGTCTGTAAATGCTTTCCGTAGCGTATATTTTGCGATGAAAGAAACCCGTCCCATAAAATGAATGGTATCCTGTTCCAGTTTTAATGCAGCGACATCGCCATCTTTTAAAATGAAGCTTGATCCCGCGGGCCTGGATTGCTGAATGCGGATTTTTTTTACACCCAGTGAGTCTGTCACATAATCAACACGTCTTGAAAAAAGTTCATCACCCAATGAATCTTTAAAAGGTTCTATATCCTCCAGAAATACACGAATGACAGAATCCATATTTTTGAACCGGTTTAAATCATCCATGTTGCTCAATTCTATTTGCATTTTATTCCCTTTGCCTAAGTCAATGCTAAACCTGCGTTGTATAAGATCAGGTGGTAGATCAAAAATTTTATCGGTTATTGTCGTGTTGCTTTGAGCAAATGTTGTCCCTGTGATGCTTGAAAGAAGCATCAAAAAACCAATGGTCATTTTCATGTTATGCTAGTTTGAAGGAGAGAGTTTTATTTTTACAAGATTATCAGACGAATTTTTGCTTAGCGACCAGCCGGATATACCATCCTGAGTAGGAATGTTTGTTTGAGCAGCTCGTGATGAAGTATTCCTGGCAAATTGAATTTCTTCATCCGCGATTTTACTCAATTCATTGATGTGGACCACACGTAATTTTTTCTTAACCGGTACTGTGGCTGTGATAAGCATCGTATCCGCCGGTTTAACTGGAATAGTTTTTATTATTTCATGTAATGTTTCTTTTGCCATATCCGTAGTCAGTACAACAGATCCTTTTTTCAAAAAGGGATGTGTGCCTGAAGTATGTTGGGTTTTACCTTTGACCGAAACAGATCTCCCATGTTTTTTTTCAGTATTAACCTGTGAGGAACTCACAACGGAATCTCTTTTAAAATTTTCGCGAGCACTGGAAGTTTGTTCTGATTCAGGTTGGATATTATCTTTAACAAGGTGATCATTTTTTTTATTTACAAGTGTCCACTGAATTCCTGCAATGAATAACAAGCAAGCTGCAGCAGTCCAGTACCACAGGGTATTTTTATTGCGGGGTTTCTTCAGAAGGCGATCATGTAGTTTTTCCCAGGAAGCGGCTTTATCCCATACCGGTTCTGCTGGCAATTGATCCCATTCACCCAACTTATTTTTCCAATTAAAAAATTCATTGGGTTTTTCGTGTAACATAATCTGTCTGATTTTGTAATAACATTTTTTGTAATAAGGTCTTTGCTTTGCTAAGTTGCGATTTGGAAGTTCCCTCGACGATACCCAATAATTCCGCAATTTCTCCATGAGACATTCCTTCAATTGCATGCAGGTTAAAAACGGTCCGATAGCCAACCGGCAACTGAATGATCAGGTTAAAGATTTCAGCAGCGGATAAGTTATTCAGCGCTTCTTCATGCAATGGCAGTTCTTCTGCGGCTGTTTCCGATACAATGGTGAGTACCTTTTTCTTACGCAGGAACATCAGTGATTCATGGATCATGATTTTTTTGAGCCAAGCGTACAAGGCTGCATCTCCCTGGTAATTAAAAGTTGATAGGTTTTTAAAGAACTTGTAAAAACCATCCAGCATCAATTCTTCTGCATCTTCCGGATTTTTCACATAGCGGCGACAAACCAGCATCATCTTATCAGCAAACTCATCGAACAGGCATTTCTGGGCTGCAGAACTTCCCCGTCGGGCTTCCTTTAAAAGTTCTGGTATATTCATCTTAATGGAAACAATCTGTTGATGGTTATAGAATGATAAATGCAGTTTACAAACAAAGAGTTGCCCGGCAAATAAAAGATTGGTTGCCTTTAGAAATTTTTACTCAATCGGATATAGATCCTTATTCTGAATGATATCCACAACATTTATCCGGCTTCAGGGTGACAACGAAGTAGTAAAATACTGTGACCCTCAATAAGACTAAGAGATAGCGCGTCAATTTATCAATTAATTAAAATGACCTGAACACAATCCCATTGACGAAGGATCTTTGTAACTTCCAACCCATGTACAAAACATCCCTTATCATTGTATTCACACTAATTATTGGTAGCGCAAATGCTCAACCCAAAACCGATACTTTATTAAAAAACATCCTGCTAAAAAAGCAAAACGATCTTGTAACCGAGGTGCTGCAAAATGCAAATACATACAGGTTACAGATTATCTATACTCAAATAGAACGATCCAAAAGTAACAAACCGGTTTTTAGGAATTATTACTATAACTATGATCCATATCTATACTATAACCCTGCCTCTACCGTAAAGTTGCCCCTGGCCTTTTTGGCCCTTGAAAAACTTAACAAAATGAAAATACGGGGTGTAACTAAATACACATTCCTGCAAATTGATAGCAGTTACGAAAGACAAACCAAACAATATTCAGACAGTACGAGCCAAAACAAATTGCCAAGCATAGCGCATTATATTAAAAAAGCATTTCTGATTAGCGATAATGATGCTTACAACCGTTTATATCAATTTACGGGTCAGCAGACCATTCACCGTAGGCTCAAAGAAAAGGGATATCACGATATTCGAATCCCCAGGCAATTCATGGGTTTTACTGTTGAACAGAACCGGCACACCAATCAAATTCGTTTTATTAACGATGATGGAAAACTGGTGTATTCCCAACCAGCAGCTTACAATACGGATTCATTTGATTTCAGCCGTACCGTGAAACTAGGAAGAGCGTACATCAATCGGAATGATAGCCTGGTCAACGAACCTTTTGATTTTACCATTCATAATAACATCCCATTAGAAAGCCTGCAGCAACTGCTGCAGTCAGTAGTGTTTCCCAAATCTGTTTCAAAAAAGCAACGCTTTGACCTGAGTAATGATGATTACGAATTTTTGTATCGTTATTTATCACAATATCCCTCAGAAACGCCTTATCCAAAATATCATGACTCCATTTATTATGATAGTTATGTGAAATTCTTTTTCAGAGACAGTACGCACAAAATGCCTGGTGATATCCGGGTATTTAACAAAGTAGGCTGGGCCTATGGATTTCTAACCGATGTTTCCTACGTAGTGGATTTCAGAAATAAAATTGAATATATGCTAACGGCGACATTGTATACAAACAAAGATGAAGTGCTAAACGATAATAAATATGAGTATGAAGTTGTTGGCTGGCCGTTCCTGTACCAGTTAGGACAGCGGATATATCACTACGAACTACAGCGGGAAAGAAAACACAGGCCTGACCTTTCAGATTTTCTGATACAATATGAACAGCGAATTAAAGAGGATAAGCGGAATTCGATTATGGAAGTAGATAATTAGATTTGATATCGCCGCATTTCAGAAGCTCAAAATATTTAGTACGTAAAATCGTAGCCAACTGATGCTTTATGTATAAAATTCGATTAATGCGCCAAAATATGTTTCATTCCAACCTTGTACAATTTCAGCGTAATCTTCATCCGGAATATTGGTATGTCGTAATTCAACGGAGGTGCCTTGTTTGTGTGGATGAAGGGTAATTGTTACGATCGAATCCTCTTCCTGCTCACCAAAATACCATTGCTGAACTATCTTTTTTCCTTCAATAAACTCAATGTTTTTGCCTACAATGCTTTCATCCCATAACGAAAACTCACTGCCAGGCTGTGTTGACATTTCGGCTTTTTCACCTGTCCACAATTGAATGGTTGCGGGGTTTGTCAACGCCACGAATAATTCCTGGGGCAATGCGGCAATGGTGTAATATTTTTTATAATCCTTCAAATTCAAAATCGTGTGTTGAACAGAACAAGTTATAGGTTTTTAGGGAGAACGAACGTAAGTGGCTACGATAATTGCATTGTCGTACCCTTTATTTTAGATGCGCTCATATTAATATCTATCACTTGAACACAGTTCTGATACTTATAAGTAAATCACGCAGAGTGATAAGTGATAGCGAGTCAAGAAAAACTCTGCGCACTTACCGTCTCTGCGTGAAGTAGAAAATCAGAAAGTTATAAATTAAAGCTCAGTAATTGATACATCCTGAACAAGACGTGATGTTTCATTAACTGCGTATATAACGCGGCTTTTATTGTTCTTGCTTACAACTTCAAAAGTAATACCGGAAGCATTCGTGTCTTCTATATTCAATTGATATTTCCTTGAAACATTAGAACCTTTGATTCTTTCCTTGTACAGCACTTCACTGCTTTTGTTTTTAATAGTTACAGTGAATTCATCCGATTCGGTGTTGTTCAAGTTCAACTGGAAACGGGGATGATTGTCGTTCGTTCCGAGATATGTAAGCTCTGCGGGATTTTTGCTGTTTTCAGGATTTCCGGCAAATGACATTGTTAAAATTGCGAACATTAAAATTGACATTCTGCTTAAGGTGTTGATTACTGTTTTCATAACTAAAGTTTAAATTGAATAAATAGGTTATCTGTTTTTTAAAAACTTGTACGGCAGCAAGGTTGAGCAAGCAAAAGATAGAACAAGATGCTGTGAATTCTTTGAAACAAACAACATCGGTTTGAAGAAGTTGTTTGGTTTTGTTGATACAAATGTAAATTGGTTTTGTGTACGATCAAATCCAACATTGTATCCATTTATTCATCGTGAAGGGCACGATCATTACATGAAGTGCTTTACAGTGCTGAATTGCACCGAAAATCTTAAATGACGCCCAACTTAGTTTTAATCTGAAAATGTCTTGTGAAGTAATTGCAATTAGTCACTATGCATAGGGGTTACCAACTACACATACTTGGCAAAATATTCTCCAATTATGGCAATAAATTATGGTTTTTGGGATCCTAATAGAGAGTCATATAAAAAATTCGTTGCAAACTGGCTAGCTTCCATCCATCTGCGCCTGGTGGCCCTGCTTCGCAATATCGGAATAAAATGCTTCTGTAATTCATGGCCAAAATGATCGAATGTTTTTAAGCGATTGGGAATGCCCAACGAATCTGCTTTTTGATGGATGGCATAGCTGCCGTAAAGTGGAGAGTCCTTGTGGTTGTAAGGAATAATCCTGTCTTTTTTGCCATGTGCACTCACAATAGGGACATTCTCATTATTCATCCACCCGGGATCAAACAAGGCACCCCAGAAATTGATGATTGCTGCAATGTTACCAGGATTATATTTTTTTGAATGGGGATTTGCAACACCACTATCGATCAACCTGCCGAGATCTGAATAGTTACTATATACAGCGTGTAAAGCTATTATGGCTCCGGCAGAATTTCCCGCGAGGATGATATGGCTGGTATCGATTCTGTATTCCGTGTAGTTACTTTTAAAAAATGCTACAGCAAGCTGAATATCCTCAATTGCCTGATAACAACCTTGTACCAATGCAGTAAAATTCTTAAGTGGATTTTTTTTACTCAACCTATAATTGACAGCGGCACATACGTAGCCTCGCTTTGCAAAATCCCGGCTCCACATTCGTATGCCTTTTGCACTCTTCGAACCAAATTTAAATCCGCCACCATGCATCCAAATAACAAGGGGTCTGCGTGAATTGCTATCTCTGATTGGTTGGTACAAATCCATCCGGTAATATTTTTTATTTACGCCGGGCGGAATATTGTTTGAATAGCAGATATTTTTCTCAACAGCTATTTCTGAAAATACAATGTCTTTAAATCGGTTTACAGGTTGGCTGAATAGGACAGGGCTGATATAAAATGAGATACAGCTACAAAATATAAATTTCAACATTTTCCAAAGAAACTACAATAATGGCACTGTGGCATTTTATCACCAGGTTCGCCCCAGGGTTACCCAATTATTTTTTCTTTCTTTTGTTTAATTTTTTGATGGCAGCCCCAGCCAACATGCCTCCTGCTGTATATAAAGCGATAGTGAAAATCTTTTTCCTTAGATTATTTACCCCCGGATCATCTGATTCAGACTCGTTCAGAAAGGCAGAACCCAAGCCCGCTGCCGCTCCCAATACACCGCCTCTTAAAACTGCATTTTTCTTTTTGCCGAGCGCTGTTAGGCCGAAATAAGCGGCATTCGACAATAGATCTCCCGCAAGATTGATATAGAGCTTAGTGGAAAGACGACCTTTTTTCTTTGATTGTTTTTTTATTCTCTTAATAATTTCAGGGCTTGTTATAAGTTTTGCACGAGGCGCCTTTGGATCCATCTTATGCAGCGCCTGCTGTAGCAACGTAAGCGTTGTTGCGCCTGTAATTCCTCCTTCAATCGCATTTGCTAATTTCATATTCGGTTTTCTATAAAGGGGACAAATCAGGTGCCAGACATATCATTTCTATGTTCTGCTTCTTAACTAGATGTACCTGTGGATATCTACTTAGTGCTAGAGATGTATCCGGGTGGAAGAAAAAGAAGGAGGATCAATTGTGTTTTACGGGTGCCCACGGATAATATATCAGATATTGAATAGCCTTCCGTGTAATTAATAAGAGGATACTTCAGTGATGCTTGTTGAGCCCGCTTGTTAAAAAATTTAAGGGACTTTCCCGACTTGAATACATGTATTGGAGGCTGGTTAGCTGATTTTTTCGATACTGACGGATAAAAAAATTGGACTGGATGTTGGGATAAAAAGAAAAAAGGGGCCAGGATAGAAATCCAGCCCCGTTTTTAAAATCCAATATCCTATGAAAAACCGATTCTTAAACGGTGAAAGGTGTGCCAATCGTATTTTATATTGAGATTTATTTTTTAAAGGCTATTTGATCATTGTTTGAAGATTAGAATGTCGTCGGAGAGAACATAATTCCGTGTTTAACTGGGCTAGTCCATTACAGAAGTATCTTAGGGCTGCAAAAACACACCGGGCATAAAATGAGCCTGTTCACTAAATAGACAGCTGATTATTTCAATATAACCATAGCCAGACATAAAAAAAATTCGAAGCCCATTTCATTCCGAGGGTTGGACATCATGCAAAAAATAGCGTTAAAAACCGCATGGGGTAAGGATTGCAGAAGATACATCCATCTTTTGGTATAATGAAACATGTTTGAACTTGATGTAAAACACTTAAAAAGCCGCTTTATCTTTGTCATCGGATCAGGAAGTGATAGCAGAAACTTCCAGAGAATGATCCACGAAGCTTCAAATAATTGCCTGTTTATTGTATACAACAGGTAAGAAATACAGGAAAGAGAAAAGAAAATTTACGCCTGTAACCTCCTACAAAGGTTTAATTATCATCTGCATTTTCGATTGATTGTCTGAAAAAATTATTGGGGGCAACAACATTTATTCATCAAACTTAAAAATAAAGTTATGAAAGGAAAATATATTACTATCCTGATTCAACTGGCTGCTTTATCGCATAGAAATAAGCAGGCGAAAAAGGCGGTATAAAACAGCATTGAAAATTTTTAATTATAAAAAAGTAAAACACGCATTATGAAAGGAAAATACATCACTACATTGATTCGACTGGCTGCATTGTCGCACGGAAAGAAGAATCAGAAGTAGGCTGCCTAATCAACATGACCATTATCATTAAACCTTAAAGAATTCAGATATGAAAAAATATAATCTTAATTTAATCATTTCACCACCTGCCCTGGTGCGGTGGAAAAAAGCAACATTGAATGCTGCTTAACCAAGCTAAATCCCCTGAATAATTAAAGTCGCCTGTATGGTGGCTTTTTTTTTGGAATAGAATAATTTACCTGAGCAACTGCATTATCCTTTTCAAATCAGTAATTTCTGTAGCGGACAGTAGATCATTATTTTCATACTTTGCTTTGAGGAATAAGGCCCGTTTATGCTGTGGATATTTTTCCAGGATTTCAGAAATCATTTTCCCTGTATTCTCATCTTTTTCATACAACGGTTTAGGGGCAGGGGCTTCTGACTTATACCTGGTTGGCATTTTTTTAATGATGGCTTCCAGTGTGCCCAACTTGCCGGGAGAGATTCCCTCTATTTTCGAGGCCTTGCTGTATAATCCCTGCAATTGTTTTTTGCTAAGACTTCCGCGCGTACCATATTGTTTATACAAACTGATTATAAAAGATGAAATAGGATAAGCGACGATGCAATCTTCCAATACTTCATTGATGATATCTATTACTTTCTTTTTGTTTTCCATGCTACATAAGTAACAAACAAATGTAAGAAAGTCTGCCGCTGTTATGCCCTTTGTTTAGGAAGATCCTGAAACAATTCATTGTGTATATAACCCTGAATTACCTCAACTTTTAGATTCTATTGTACCTCCCGCGTCAATTTTTTTGATCTGGGCTTCGCCATGGCAACATCTTTTTCTGTGTAGGAGTTGATATTGTTTGATTGATTATGGAAATGATCTTTTTCCATCCACCTCTTAAATGAGATTTTCCATATTGGCACCAATTCAATCAATTTTTTCTTAAGTGCTTTGGAGATAATTTCGAAAACAAGGAAGCCGATAAAAATAGAAATGGACCATTCCAGGATGTTAAAAGTCTGCTTGTCGACCAACGTTTTTTTCGACGCCAGGCCCCATAAATTTTTGATGCTTCGGGTTGCAAAGAAATGCGATACCAGCCGGGTAGACAATATGCCGACTACAAACCCGACAAAATTACCCAGAAAATTATTATACAGGTAAAGAGTCAATTGTTTAGGAATGGTGTATTTCATACGGATGGATTTGGTATTCGTAAAATACTATTCTCAAACTAATAATGCAACCTGCACACAAATAAAATCGCGTAATTATTGTTGGGACCAATTAGACCAGGGCAAGCGACGGAAATCCTAACATTTGCCACAGAGGTGTTCATTAAAGCATAGGAACAAAAAAAGCAGGCCATGCCTGCTCTGAGTTATTTAATGGTAAGCCTGAAGACTCGAGGTTATCCAGGCGCCAAATTGTTAGCTGGTTTTTTTTACGTTTGCAGCACTGGCTCCCCGTGGACCCATTTCAACTTCAAACGTTACCTTATCATGCTCTTTGATTGGCTCTGACAATTGGTTTGCATGTATAAACACGCTCTCCTGTGTTATTATGTCTTTAATAAATCCAAAACCTTTGGCATCATTAAAAAACGTTACAATGCCGGATCTGATAGGATCAGATTCTTCACCAGGAACATGTTTGGGTACTCCAATCTGCATATCCTCTTGCTTAAAAACTTTTTTCTTTTTAGGATCAGGTGGAGATGATGAAAGATTTCCATTTTCGTCCAGATAAGCCATCATTTCATCAAGCGACTTGCCTTTTTTAGCATTTGCTTTGCGCTCTTCCATTTTTTCTGCCTTATCCTGGCGCTGTTTGAGTTTTTTCTTTTGTTTTTCCTTCTTTCCAAAGGTTTCTTGCGATTTCGCCATAGTACTGTTACTTCTTTTGATTATCGGTGAAGTTCGGCTTTTTATTCCCAAATTCCACAAATGATCTGGAATGCGCGACCAAATGAACTGAATACAGGCGATTTTTTAAAAATTAATGTCGATTGGCCCGGAGTTGGTACCTCAAGAGATATGAAAGAAGGGAAGCCACCAAAAACCATTTTCACCGTCGGGCATTCTACTCATCCTATCAATGATTTTAATGCTTTGCTCAAATCATTCAACATTTCCAGGCTCGTTGATATCAGGAATTTTCCAACTTCCAAAAGATATCCGCAGTTTAACAAAGAGGCTCTCGAGCAATCTCTGCAAGAAAATAAAATTGATTATGTGCATTTGAAAGATCTTGGCGGCAGGAGGAAACCGATTGTGGATTCAACCAATACACGTTGGCGAAACAGCGCCTTCCGCGGATATGCAGATCATATGCAAACAGAAGTTTTTTCGAAATCTGTTTATATTCTTGAAGAAATTGCCTCAACCGGGCCCACAGCTTATATGTGTGCCGAAGCGGTATGGTGGAGTTGTCACCGGTCACTAGTATCTGATTATCTCAAAATCAGGGGATGGAAAGTTATGCATATAATGACTACCCATAAGGCCAATGAGCATCCATATACCTCTGCGGCAAGAATATTCAATGGCGAATTGCACTATGATGATCCGGGTCTTTTTTGATTTGTCTTCAATTCAGTAGAATCCAGATCCGCTGCACCGTGTTGGTAACATGGTAGGGCAACGATTTTTTACGGAATTTCTTCAAAAATACCCGTCAATTTATTTTTTTGAACGTTATCCGAATTGAAGCAACGGCCATTCATGGCTACATACACGCCCGGAGGCAAGGATTGCGAAAAAGCAAGAGCACTTCCAAGGTTAAATAATCCATCAGAACTGCCAAACTTTATGGGTATCATGGCGCCCGTAAGAACAATCGTTTTACTTCTAATTTTTTCTGCCAGCACTTTAGCGGTTTCCGCTATGGTATCTGTTCCGTGGGTTATTACAATCCGGTCTTCATCACATTGTCTGCATTGGTGTGCGATCAGTTCACGGTCTTCTGCAGTCATTTTCAGGCTGTCGATCATCATCAATGTTCTTATTTCCACGTCTACTTTGTTGCGGCCCATTTCCAGCAAATCGTGCAAATGGGTGTCTTTAAAATAAAGTTCACCGTTTAATTCGTTGTATTCTTTATCAAAGGTACCGCCGGTAATAAAAATACGAATAGTCATCACTCCTTGTTTGCTATGTGAAATTAGGGAATCCAGTTCTTTATTAAAATGTGATTGTTGTTTCGCATCTTCTGTTGCATGGGTGTTTAGGCTTCTCTTTATGAAAGTTGTTTCAAATGTTGATTGCTATAGCTTGATTAATCAAACCTCCAAATGATCGTTTGAAAAATTGAGCACTGTCATTTTTTACGGAAAAGCTTTTTGTCAATCACGTGATCCTCCACACTTTAGAATTCGAACGTACTTTCCATCGTAGAAACCCCTATGACTTGCCCCTTTTGCAGAGTACTTTTGCCCTGTTAATATACAAACACAGCACTCCGGACTCTTGAAAAGCCTTAATGTCCGTACCCCCGGAGATCAGCTGTACCATTCCTCCCAATATTCTATGTTTACTTATTGAATCCAAACCCTCAGGGTCGGCATTG
>Ga0136634_10000530_pt1 | contig 16623 bp, 14 predicted proteins | sample AntDrymUQ8332106_2_FD_104654 | JGI IMG/M metagenome (GOLD analysis project Ga0136634, IMG submission 104654) | Polar desert sand microbial communities from Dry Valleys, Antarctica - metaG UQ833 (21.06) | ecosystem: Environmental > Terrestrial > Soil > Desert | place: Antarctica: Dry Valley... | reverse complement strand
ATTGTCGATGGGACATTGTCGATGGGACATTGTCGATGGGACATTGTCGATGGGACATTGTCGATGGGACATTGTCGATGGGACATTGTCGATGGGACATTGTCGATGGGACATTGTCGATGGCGCCGGTCACAGGCCGGAGTCGGCGACCCGGACGAGGATGCGCCGGCACTCCTCGCAGCACAGCACCTCGTCGGCCGGCGCGCCGCGGATCCGGCCGAGCTCCTGCGGGTTCAGCTCCAGTCGGCAGCCCTCGCAGCGCCGGTGCCGCAGCGGCGCCGCACCGACTCCACCGTTATGCGCCCGCAGTTTCTCGTACAGCGCCGACAGATCGGCAGGGATGGTCTCCGCAACGGCTGTTCGCTCGGCCTCGAGCGCGGTCACCTGCGTGTCGGTCTCTGCGTACGCCTCGTCGCGCCGGGCGGTCACCTCAGCGAGCTCGTCGACCAACGCCTCCCGCGCGGCCGCGATCTCGAGCCGCCGCGACTGCGCCGACTCGAGCCGCTCCATGATCTCGAGCTCGATGTCCTCCAGCTCGGACTGGCGCCGGGCCAGGGACTCGAGCTCGTGCTGCAGACCCTGCAGCTCCTTGGCGGAGCCGACGCTGCCGGCGTCCATCCGCTCGCGGTTGCGTCGAGCTCGGGAGCGCACCTGCTCGACGTCGGCCTCTGCCTTGCGCTGGTCGCGGTCGAGGTCGCCGCACTCGGTCTCGGCGTTGACGAGGTCGTCGTACAGCTGGTCGGTGAGTGCGGTCAGCCGCTGAACCTCGGCCTGGTCGGGCAGCGTGCGACGACGGTGCGCCAGGAGGTCGAGCCGTGCGTCGAGCTCCTGCACGTCCAGCAGACGGCCCTGGTCGGCGGGTGCGGCTCTCAGCGGAGGCTCCTCATGCTCGTACGGCGACGCTGGCGGGGCGTGCCGATGCGTACGTTGGTCTCCCCCGCGTGGAGGTCGCCGTGTGTCGAGGCCTAGGTCAGACCGCGCGGACGCGCCTCCCGGGACGGCACGTGCAGCGCCCACGGGTCGGTCACGACGGTGGAAACACGAGTGCTCACCGTAGCGCCGTCGGCCCCGAGGTCCATACGCAGTCGCTCGGCGGCAACGGGCAGGAACGGCCATTCGCTCGCCCAATGAGTCACATCCAGCAATGACATCGGACGGCCGTCTGGTCCGGGCTCAATCGCCTCCGAGGTCGGATGATGGCGGAGGTCCGCGGTGACGTACGCATCCACACCCGCCGATCGAGCCGCCCCGATGTACGCCCCACCGGACCCACCGCACACGGCGACCGTCTCCACGACTGCGTCGGGGTCGCCGGTGGCTCGTACGCCGACGGCGGTGGCGGGCAGCGCAGCCGCTACGCGCGCGACGAATTGCTCCAGGCGAAGCGGCTGAGGCAGCGTCCCGACCCGACCGGTGCCACGGCCGGCACGCACGCCCACCGCCAGCTCCATGATCGAGAACGCCGGCTCCTCGTACGGGTGGGCCGCGCGCAGTGCGTGGGTTATCGCTTCGCGCAGATGGCGCGGGAACACCATCTCCACCCGAGTCTCCTCGACCCGCTCGACACGCCCGATCGCGCCAACGGTCGGCCGTGCGCCGGCGCCGGGAACGAACGTCCCCTCACCCGCGCTGGAGAAGGCGCATCGGCCGTAGTCGCCGACCGACCCGGCTCCCGCCGCCGACAGGGCGTCGATCAATGCCTGCGATGCCGGGGACGGCACGAAGGTCACCACGGTGTCGAGGGGGTCGTCGGGCGCCGGCACGAGCGGGCGGGTAGCCATCAGGCCGAGCGCGCCCGCAAGGGCGTCGGAGACTCCCGGGGCTGCGACATCGGCGTTGGTGTGAGCGACATACAGCGCGCATCCGGCGCCGATGAGGCGATGCACGAGCCGACCCTTGGGGTCGCTTGCGGGCACGCCGTGGACCGGCGTGAGGAACAGTGGATGGTGCGTGACCAAGAGGTCGGCGCCGGCATCGACGGCCTCAGTCACGACCGCTTCGACCGGGTCGACTGCGAAGAGAACCGAACCCACCACTGCGTCCGCATCGCCGCAGACGAGACCGACGGCGTCCCAGTCCGCCGCCCATCGCGGGTCGTACCTGCGCTCGAGCGCTGCAATCGCGGCCGCAAGGCGAGGCTGACGCTTGGCGTGGTGGTCGGTGGCAGCCACGGCCGAAGGGTAACGCCGCCGGGTCGCTCGTCCCGGAGCACGGACCTGGCGCGTCTCGCGTCACTCGCCCCGCGAAGACCGCGATCGCTGCTGGACCCCCGCGGGAGCGCGCACCCGGCGTCCAGTGCGCGACAGGCAGCTTTGGCCGCCCGCCCAGCCTCAGGCGGCCTGGTTGCCTGGCGTGCGGTCCGCAAGCTCTGGGCCGCTGATCCAGGCGGCCACCCGCCGGACCTTGTCCTCAGCGGGAACAAGCCCCATCGCGCGGAGCTGTGCGCACAGGCGCGCGTAGATCACCGGGACCGGCAGTCCTTCGAGCTGGTCGCGCGCACTGCCGGCGATCGCGTCGATGAGAACGTCGGTCTGGAGTCCGAGCCGCGAGTAGCGGTCGTCGACCGCGAACTGCTCATAGGTTGCATGGGACATCGTGCCTCCCGCGGATGGATGTGGCGGCTAGGGCCCTCGCAGGAGGCGATGTCGCCGGAATGGGACGTACGGAGTGAATCTCACACAGCGTACATTTGTCAATACTCCGAGTCACCGAAATGGCGTTATTCTTCCTTCCGGTTTACACGTCAAGGGCGGCGCAGGGTTCGCACCCGTCCTGCTCGATCCTCAGCGGTGCGGCAAGCGGGTCATCAGCGCCGTACGACCGTCGCGCGAAGCTGAGGCGGGATCGCCCACCATTCGTCGGGTCGATCAACAACCAGGGCCTCCATGCCGTCATCGATGACGCGTGCCATTCGAAGCAGGAACGCAGAGATGCCGGCGCCGCCCTGCATCCATGAGGTGCCCGGCGGGAGCAGCGGCGGGTCCTGGCGGTGCTCGATGAACCGCCAGCGGGCGCCATCGTCGTCACGGACAGCGCGCTCGACCAGCGCGTCGGCCATCGTGCGGGCGGCCGCCAGCAGCACCTGGTCCAGGGTGTCCTGGGCGGCGTCCAGCAGCACATCGCCGACGCCGGCCGTGCCGCAGCAGCGTCCGTCGTTGTCCCAGAATCCTGGACGGAGCCGCTGCGGCACCCCGGAGGCCAGCACCGAGTGCAGGCACCGCTGCCTGAGCGCGGCGACGTCGTGCCCGCCCACCTCAACCATGCCGGCACTCCCCAACGCCGCGAACAAGAGCGATGTCCCTGCCGGCCCGTGACACCACGTGTACGTCACCGGCTCCACGTCGCGCGTCGAGGGCGGGATGGTGTGCGGGACGACGAACCCACCGGCGTCCAGTGAGCCGACGTCGAGCAGGTGCTCGGCGCCTCGAACCGCGGCGTCGATGAAGTCGGGCCGACCGAGCGCGGCACCGGCGAGCGCGAGAGCGCTCGCAACTCCCGCCGTGCCGTGGGAGAAGTTCGGACCACGGGACCGCGATCCCGGCCGCGTCGCCCAGTCGAGTCCGCCCTGCGTCTCGTCCGCGACGTCCAGCAGGGACTCACAACCTGTGGTCGCGATGGCCTCGGCGTGCTCGCCGCCGACCCACAACGCGGTCATCACCACGCCTGCGGCACCCAGCACGACGTCGGTGAGAGGCACTGCCGGACCCGGCCCGACCGTGAACGTCGAGTCCCAGCCCGCAGGGGTCATCAAATCGAAGAGGCGACGCACCGCGACGGCCTCGGCCCCCGGGGCCAGCAACCGGAGCGCGGTCGCGTCGCCGGCCAGTCCGTCATAGAGCGAGGACTCCACCCGCTCTGCCGCCGTCACGGACAACCGCGCCACGACTGCGCCCGCGAGATCGCGCTCGGCGGGGTTCCACGCGCGGTGCTGTGCGATCTCGGCCAGCACGGGCGCCAGGCCGCCGATGCCCGCGTACAGGCAGTCCCGATCCGTGCCCGGCCCGAGCTGCTCCCAGCCGTCCGACACCCGCTCAGGGAGCCACGGGCCGTCATCGGCTCGTACGTGGCTCACGACCCATGCCCAGGCCGCCTCGCCCAGCTCGCGGTACTCGTCGCCGCCCGGCACCGGGTGAGGCTAGCGCGGAGTGCGGATCGAACGAGGCTCTACCGTCCGCCCTCAGCCTCAGGCTGGAGCGCACGAAGGCGATCGCCTACGACCTCGTCAGTTCGTGCCGAAGTCGTCATCGCGCTCATAGCTACCGGCTTTCGCCAACCCACGCGCGATCATGTAGCCGATCGTCAAGTAGGTGATGTACCGCAGCGCCTCCGAGGCGCTGAACGGATCAGCGCTGCCGCCGCCTTCTTCGTTGTTCCCGACAAGTGCGGCGGTGATCGCGATTGCAGCCACGACTGCGACGTACGCGTACAGCTCCGTGGTTCTGATCGAGGACTTGGTCTCGGTCGTCCACCTGCGGACGGACGACTGGTTAGTGTTCGAAGACCTTCGGCGGTTGGACATAGTTGACTCCCGATCGGGGGTGTGGGTCGAAGATGGCCCGCCGCCAACTGCACTGCGCGTGCCGAACCGTCGGATGTTTCGACGAGGCGGGGCCAGTGTCCAATTGCCCTCCGCGGGGCCACCGAACCCTTGGGCACGGACGCAGTCGTTCCGCCGATGAACACCTATCGGCGCCACGGGTGTCCTGGCGGACCTGCGGGAAACTGTGTGTGGACCCGGACGGGCTCGAACCGCCGGCCTCCGCTTTGTAAGAGCGGCGCTCTTCCAGCTGAGCTACGGGTCCGCGAAGCGACGCAAGGGTAGCCCAGCGTCGATCCGGGGGCCGTCCTGCGTCAGCGGGCGAGGGAACCCATCGGGTCCCACGCGGGCAGGACGATCGGGTCATCGTCCAAGCAGGCTGCCAGCTCAGGCGGCAGGAGGTGTCGCGGCACAGCGATCTCGAAGACGTACTCCGCGAACCAGGAGTCGTTCATCGTGTAGTAGCCCTGCTGGCCCTTTTCGTCGCCCCAGCTGTTCTCTACCCGCCAGCGCCGGGCCTCGCCCTCGACCACATCGACGCCGGTGAAGAGCATCGCGTGGGTCATCGCGCTTTCCTGAAAGACCAGCCGCTCCGCCTTTGTCAGGCCGAACTCATGGTCGTACACGCTGCCGTAGTCGTACAGCGCGGCGTCCCACAGCCCGAGATCGGCATTCATCTGCTGGCCCACGTCGCAGCCGAACCACACCGGCTCGCCGCCGACGATCTGCTCGCGCGTGAGTCGCTTCATCACGTCGATGTCGACGTTGAGGTACTTCACCGGGATGCCGCCGACGACGTTGCCCAGGTGCTCGACGGTGTACGTCCGCCCGAGCGGGCTCGACTCGCGCGGGTCGTGCACGAGGCACACATAGTCCTCGAGCGGCAACGTCACGTACCGCTCGGCGAACTCCTGCGGGGTCATCTCGCCGTCGCGGTGGAAGCCGCGGTCCTTGTCGGTCCACTGCCAGTCGAAGCGCTCGGGCGGCGAGCCGAGATGGATGGCAAGGATCCGGTGCACCACCGCGAGCACCTCGCGTCGTGCCTTGTCCAGGTCGTCAGCACCGCCGTCGACCGAGCGCAGCGTGCGGGCCCCCTCTCGGAGCACGCTCCGCAGGATCGCGTTCATGCGCTGCGTCTCGGACGAGCTCTGGGTCTCGGGCATCACCGACTTGGGCACCAGCCCGTGCTTGTGCACGAGCGCGACGAACATGTTCCACTGACCGCCGTCGTCGGCGACGCTGTGCAACAGATGCGCGACCGTCCGGTCGTCGACGTCGCGGTCCAGCGTCTCGATCACCGCGGTCAGGAAGTAGTTGGCCCGCTCGAGCTTGTCCCAGAACATGATGTGGTTCTGGGAGAACTCGAAGTCCTTGACGTTCATCGCGCGCATGGCCCCCGGGCGGACGAGGTTGAGCCCGGCGAAGAGCCAGCAGCGACCGCTCTTCTTCTGGTTCGTGACCTTCCAGTCGTCGATGAGGTGCGACACCGAGTGGTCGGTGGTCGTCACTACCGCCCGGTCCAGGGCAATGTCGTCGATGCGCACCTTGGTCACGGCGTTTTGCGCCAGCCGGTACGCGGGGACGGCACCGAACTCGGCGCGCAGCGCCGTGACGTCCTCAGCTGTCAGCGGAAATCCCATGACATCGACTGTACTGGCGACCCGCGACACCTTCGTCGCACCAGCGCGGCGATCGCAGCGCTGAGGTCACAGCACTGAGGTCGCCGGGCTGAGGTCAAGCGCGGATCACAGCGCGGATCACAGCGCGGCGATGGCCGCCAGATAGTCCTCGGTGTTGCGCGCGGTGGCCATGTCGGCGTCTACGGTCCAGCTGATCACGCCGGTCTTGTTGATCAGGAACGTCGCACGCTGGGCAAGACCCGTCGTCGCGTCGAACACGCCGTACGCCTTCGCCGCCGCGCCGTGTGGCCAGAAGTCAGAGAGCAGCTGGAACCCGAGGTACTCGCGGTCGACGTAGGTGCGGTGCACCGCGCTGGAGTCGCTGGACACGCCGAGCACCGTGACCTCATCGGCCTCGAACTCGGGGAGCCGGTCGCGCAGGGCGGTGAGCTCCCCGCCACACACGCTGGTGAACGTGAGCGGGTAGAACACGAGGAGCACGTTGCGGGTCCCGCGGAAGTCGGCGAGGCGTACGCGCCGCAGGTGATCGTCGGTCAGCTCGAAGTCCGGGGCACGGTCTCCCACCCCGACCTTCGACTCGGCGACGTGCTCCTCCTCGACGGCCATCATCATCTGCGCCTTCACCGGCGCGCTTTCGGCGCCACGAGCCGCGTGCCGGACCAGCTCGGGGCAGCCTGCAGGCTGGTCGTCGTGGCGAGACCGGCCGTCGGCGCCGCATCCGAGATGTCAGCTGGGTCGACGTGGCCCTCGGTGCCGACCTTGGGTGTGAGCAGCCACACGCTGCCCCCGTCAGCGAGGGAACCGATCGCCTCGACGAGTGCGTCGACCAGGTCCCCGTCGTCGTCGCGCCACCAAAGCAGCACGGCATCGACCACGTCCTCGTACTCGTCGTCGACGAGCTCCGAGCCCGTCAGCTCGACCACGGCCGCACGCAGCGCGTCGTCGCAGTCCTCGTCGTAGCCGATCTCCTGCACGGTTTGACCCGGCCGCAGACCCAGCCGGTGAGCCGGACCCCGCTGTCCCCCCGCGATTCCCGCGCTCACGCGTCGCCTCCTGTCCATCGCCTCCGGAAAGTCCGGAAGATGTTCCGCGTAGTCCACCGTCCCCGGGCTCGGCATGCAAGCGGGGGTCCCAAAGCTGCGCAGCGCGGTGTGCACGGCAGCGCCCGGGCGCACGCCTTTCGAGCCTGCCGTCCTGCGCTGGCATAGTCGCGCGAGTGGGTACGGCGCGGCGGACCTGATGGGGCGCATCACGGCGCGACGGACGGTCACACACTGGGACGGCGGCCGGGCCCGCCAGCGTGGCGACACCCTCGTGGTCGAGGAACCGCTGGAGATCCGCGCCGGCGGGGACGCGCTCGCGGTGACGATGCGTACTCCCGGCGACGACTTCGACCTCGTTCACGGCTTCCTGCTCACGGAGGGCGTCATCACCGGCCCGGGCGACGTGTCGACGCTGCGCTACTGCGCGGGCGCGGACGACGACCTCAACACGTACAACATGGTGGACGCAACGCTCGCCCAGGGCGTGGCGGAGGTCCCGGACCAGGTGCGGCGCAACTTCTACACGACGAGCTCCTGCGGCGTGTGCGGCAAGGCGAGCATCGACGCGGTCCGGACCCTGAGTCGCTTCGACCCCGGCGCCGACGACATCCGGATCGCGTCCGAGGTCCTGGCGGGGCTGCCCGCGACCTTGCGGGGCGCGCAGGCCGTCTTCGACCGTACGGGCGGCCTGCATGCCGCCGGTCTCTTCGGCCCGGACGGGACGCTCGTCGGGTTGCGCGAGGACGTCGGGCGCCACAACGCGGTCGACAAGGTGATCGGCGCAGCGGTGCGCGCCGATGAGCTGCCACTGAAGGGCCGGGTGCTGCTCGTGTCCGGGCGGGTGTCGTTCGAGCTTGTGCAGAAGGCATGGATGGCGGGTGTGCCTGTGGTTGCAGCGGTCTCGGCTCCGTCCACTCTTGCCGTGGACCTTGCCACCGAGGCCGGGATGACGCTCATCGGCTTCCTGCGCGGGGACACGATGAACGTCTACGCCGGTGCCCATCGAGTCAGTCGCGACTGACGAACAGGCGCAACTGACGACCATCACGACGGCGGTCCCGGCCGGCGTCATCGGCGCCGAGTAGCTCAGCGAGCGGCCATGGCGCGCGACACGAGCGTCTGCGCGAGCTGGTGAGCCTGCTCCCTGATCTCGGGCACCGCCGTCGTCTCGTACAGCGTGCCCTTGCGCGGCGGGCCGACTGCGAACAGCCCCGGCACCGGCGATCCGGCCCGACCGGTGACGACGCCCGCCTCGTCGACGTCGACGCCGAGGCGGAGAGGATCGGGCCGGACCAGCCCGCGGGCCAGCAGGGCACTCACCAGCCGGCGGCTGCTGCGGCCCACGTCAGTGAGCGGACCCGTGCAGTTCACGACCGCCGCCACGTCGTACGCGGCGCTCGCGCCTCCGGGGAGCTCCACCACGACGCGGCAACCCTCGCCGAGCGGTGTTGCCGGCGCGGTCCGCCTGGCCTCGTCGATCACCCCTTCGGGCTCTCTGAGCGGTGTGACGGACGCGACCCTTCCGGCGAGCACTTGCAGCCGCCCGCTTCCGCGCAGGGCGTCGACGCGGGCGGCGACCTCGGGGGCCATCCGGTGCCGGTGGATCTCCCAGTCGCGTGCCTCGGTGTCGAGGAACCGCCGCCGCTCCGAGAGTGGCAGGCGCCGCCACAACTGCTGGGTGATGGGGCGGATTCCGTCGATGACGGCGCGCCACCCCACACCGGCGGCCGCGGCACGGGCGGTCTCGGCGCCCACCAGAGCGTGCACAGCGGCCGCGGTCAGGGGACCGTCGCCGGGCGGTGCGGCGATCGGCCACGGCGCAGCGTCGAGGTCGGCATGCCCGCGGTGCAGCAGCCCGTGCCGGCTGGTCATGATCACCCGACGAGCCGGCGGGCCGGGGCTGGCGCCATCCGAGGCCTCCAGCAGCGTCAGGGCGACGTCGACGGCGGTCAGGCCGGTGCCGACGAGCAGAACGTCACCCGCGCGCGGAAGGTCGTCAAGCGCGCCAGGAGCCCACGGGTCGCTGACATGCCAGCTTGCGTCCGGCAGCGCGACTCCCGCCGCTTCCAGTGGCCGCGGTGGCAGGTTGCCGTACGCGAGGACAACGACGTCGGCGCTGCGGGTGATGCGCGCGCCGTGCTCGGCCAGGTGCTGCCCAGGGCGGTGCGGTGCGGTGTGCACGGCGTACGTCCCCGGCGCGCCCGGGCTCGCGCCAGCCACTGCGTCCACGGAGCCGGCTGTGACCCGAGCCTTGCTGCCGTGGCGCGGAACCGCTTCGATGTCCACGACCTCGGCGGGGACGAGAGTGAGCCGGTCGTCGGCGTGCGCGGCCAGCGTGTCGCTGAGGTAGCACGCGTACTCCCGCCGCGGCAGGAAGCCGGTGCGGCCGAGATCGAGCGCGTTCCCCTCGGCCCAGCGCAGCAGATGGTCGGGCTCGTCGGCGAGCATGCTCATCCGCTCGGCAGGAACGTTGAGCAGGTGGCGTGGGTCAGTGGTGGAGTAGGCGACGCCGCGTCCCGCAATGGCGCCGGTCTCGTACAGGTCGATAAGCAAGGCGCGGGCTGTGTCGGCGCGCAGCAGCGCGACGGCGGCGAGGGTGCCGCTGGCCCCCGCTCCGATCACGGCGACGGTCATGTGGTCCGGCGTACGAGTCCCGCCCGTCGCCCTCGTCTCGCCCGGCGGGCCCGTCTCACCCAGCGAGCGGGGCACCTCAGACCCGCCCGGCATGAAGCCGACCATAGCCAGGAGCCCCCGGCTCCGCCGGGATATGACGCTCGCGCGCCGCGAGGTAGAGGATGGGCGGACGGCCCGCGTCCACACCCCTGGCGCGCGAGACCCCGACGATCGGAGAGTGCCGACAGTGGTATCCGGCAACGAGCGCCAGCCGATCATCAGCGACGGGCTGCCGTCGCAGCTGCCCGACATCGACCCCGACGAGACCCAGGAGTGGCTGGACTCTCTTGACGCGGTCATCGACGAACGCGGCCGCGCCCGTGCCCGCTACCTGATGCTGCGTCTGCTGGAGCGGGCGCGCGCGAACAGCGTCGGCGTCCCGGGTCTGCGCAGCACCGACTACATCAACACCATCACCCCTGAGGCCGAGCCGTGGTTCCCGGGCGACGAGCACATCGAGCGGCGGATCCGCGCCTTCATCCGCTGGAACGCGGCGATCATGGTGTCGCGCGCCAACCGCCCGAGCCTCGGCGTGGGCGGACACATCGCGACGTACGCCTCGAGCGCGAGCCTGTACGAGGTGGGCTTCAACCACTTCTTCCGTGGCAAGGACGCAGGCAAGGACGGCGGCAAGGACGGGGGCGAGTCCGGCGACCAGGTCTACTTCCAGGGCCACGCCTCCCCCGGCGTGTACGCGCGAGCGTTCCTCGAAGGCCGGCTGGGCGCCGAGCAGCTCGACGGCTTCCGGCAGGAGATGTCCCATCCGGGCGGCGGCCTGTCGTCGTACCCGCACCCGAGGCTGATGCCGGACTTCTGGGAGTTCCCGACCGTCTCGATGGGGCTCGGCCCGCTGCACGCGATCTACCAGGCGCGGTTCAACCGGTACCTGCAGAACCGCGGCATCAAGGACACGACCGGCTCGCACGTGTGGGCGTTCCTGGGCGACGGGGAGACGGACGAGGTCGAGTCGCTCGGCGCGATCGGCCTGGCCGCGCGGGAGGAGCTCGACAACCTGACGTTCGTCATCAACTGCAACCTGCAGCGTCTCGACGGTCCGGTGCGCGGCAACGGCAAGATCATCCAGGAGCTGGAGTCGACCTTCCGGGGCGCGGGCTGGAATGTCATCAAGGTCATCTGGGGCCGCGACTGGGACCCGCTGCTGGCCAAGGACGTCGACGGTGTCCTGGTCAACGCGATGAACTCCACTCCGGACGGGCAGTTCCAGACGTACACCGTCGAGTCCGGCTCCTACATCCGGGAGAGCTTCTTCGGTCGCGACCAGCGGCTGCGCAAGATGGTCGAAGGCCTGTCGGACGACGAGCTGCGCAAGCTGTCGCGCGGCGGGCACGACTACCGCAAGGTGTACGCGGCGTTCAAGGCCGCGCGCGAGCACGTCGGGCAGCCGACGGTGATCCTGGCCCACACGATCAAGGGCTGGACGCTCGGTCCCGGCTTCGAGGGGCGCAACGCGACGCACCAGATGAAGAAGCTGACAAAAAAGGACCTCAAGGGACTGCGGGACCGGCTCTACCTCGAGATCTCCGACAAGGACCTCGAGGCCGACATCCCGCCGTACTACCACCCCGGCGCCGACTCCGACGAGATGCAGTACATGCGCGAGCGGCGGGCCCAGCTCGGCGGCACGATCCCGCGCCGGGTCGTACGGTCGAAACCGCTCAAGCTGCCCGGCGACGCGGCGTACGCGGACCTCAAGAAGGGCTCGGGCAAGCAGAAGATCGCAACCACGATGGCGTTCGTACGCGTGCTCAAGGACCTCATGCGGGACAAGCAGATCGGCAACCGGTTCGTGCCGATCATCCCCGACGAGGCGCGGACATTCGGGATGGATTCGCTGTTCCCGACGGCCAAGATCTACTCCCCGCACGGCCAGACGTACGACGCGGTCGACCGCGATCTGCTGCTGTCGTACAAGGAGTCGACGGTCGGCCAGATCCTGCACGAGGGCATCACCGAGGCGGGTTCGGTCGCCTCGACGGTCGCGGTGGGCACGTCGTACGCGACCCACGGCGAGCCGATGATCCCGATCTACATCTTCTACTCGATGTTCGGGTTCCAGCGCACCGGCGACGCCCTGTGGGCGATGGCCGACCAGATGGGCCGCGGCTTCGTGCTGGGCGCGACCGCCGGTCGTACGACGCTCACGGGCGAAGGGCTCCAGCACGCGGACGGGCACTCGCCGCTGCTGGCGTCGACCAACCCCGCGGTCGTGGTGTACGACCCGGCGTTCGCGTTCGAGATCTCGCACATCATGCAGTCGGGCCTGCAGCGGATGTATGGCTCGAGCGACGAGCACCCCGAGGGCGAGAACGTCTTCTTCTACATCACGCTCTACAACGAGCCTCAGGTCCAGCCGGTGGAGCCGAAGGGCGTCGACGTCGACGGGCTGTTGCGGGGTCTGTACCAGTACGCATCCGCGCCGGATCTCGAGGACGCGCCGGGAGCGCAGATCCTGGCCTCGGGCGTCGCGGTGCCGTGGGCGCTCGAGGCGCGGCAGATCCTGGCCGACGACTGGGGCGTCGCGGCCGCGGTGTGGTCGGCGACGTCGTGGGTGGAGCTCCGCCGCGAGGCGATCGCCGTCGAGGACCGCAACTTCATGCACCCGGAGGAGGACCCGCAGGTGCCGTACGTCGCGCGCGTGCTCGACGGCCTGCCCGGCCCCGTCGTCGCGGTGTCGGACTTCATGCGCGCGGTGCCCGACCAGATCGCGCAGTGGGTGCCCGGCGACTGGATCTCCCTTGGCGCTGACGGCTTTGGTTTCTCCGACACCCGCGGCGCGGCCCGGCGCTTCTTCCACATCGACGCCCAGTCGATCGTGGTCGCGGTCCTGAGCGGCTTGGCCCGGCAGGGCGCCGTCAAGGCCGAGGTGGTCGCGGAGGCCTCTGCTCGCTATCGCCTCGATGACGTACGCGCGGCCGGTGCAGGCAACACCGAAGGCGCCGCCTGACCTGGGCGTCTCCGCATGCTCGTGGGGTCAGCACGTCGGGCGCACGCGTTCGGCTGGAGCAATGTGACGCGTTGCTGCTGCGGAACTGGTGCCGGCGACGTCGATCAGCCCCGGCAGCCAGTCCCGCAGCGAGCGGCGGCTACATCTTGATGGAGAAGATGTACTCGTAGGAGAAGCCGAGGCATGCGTCGATGTAGCCCCAGTCAGAGCAGGTCGTGCCGAAGCCACCGCCCGGGTTGCGCCACGCATCGACGCCCCCCAGGACCTGGTTCGTGGTCGCCCAGTACCACTGGCCTTCGGTCTCGAAGTCCATCGCCACCTGCGCGCCGAGCCAGTAGCTGCCCGCGGCGAGTGTGCAGCCTTCGACGGGCAGCACGAAGTCGGGTCCCGTGCCCTCGACGGTGGCCGTGCACACTTCCGCGCCTGGCAGGCCGCCCTCGTCGGCGTAGACCCAGACTGTCGCAGCGGTTGCGGCGCCCAAGAAAAGGGTGCCCCTGATCGCGATCGCGCCAACGGTGCACTCGCTGTCGAGTGTGAAGTCGGCGGCGCCCTCGCTCACGTACTCGGGGTAGTTCGGCCCGAAGTCCTGAGCCGTGATGCCGTCGCCGTTGGGGGCGCCCTTGTTCTCGGCGCAGGTTGCGTAGGAGGGGGTCAAGGGCAACGCATCCGTGCTGTGCGTCACCGCGCCGGTGCCGTGCATCACCACCACCGGTGCGGTGGGCGAGGCGCTCGCCGTACCGACAGCGCCGCTGGCGGCCAGGCTCAGCGCTAGCACGCTGCAGACTGAGAGAAGGGTTCGTGACGGCATAAACACTCCGATCCCGGACGCGAGGATCTATCAGGACAATCAGCGCAATTTGGCGGGACGGTTCGGCCGTGACTAGCCCTTCACCTCAAGATCTTGACCACGCCAGCAGGTCTTCCAACTTCAGGGTGTTGACGATGCGCTCGGGCGGGACGCCGTGCTTCTCGGCGCGGGCGCAGCCGTACGCCTGGAACTCCAGCTGGCCCGGCGCGTGCGCGTCGGTGTCGATCGAGAAGAAGCAGCCGATCTCGATCGCGAGCTCGAGCAGGTTGCCAGGCGGGTCGGACCGCTCCGGGCGACTGTTGATCTCGACCGCCACCGCGTTGTCGCGGCACGCGGTGAAGACGGCCTCGGCGTCGAACTGGCTCTCCGGCCGTGTTCCCCGCCCGCCCGTGATCAGCCTTCCGGTGCAGTGCCCCAGCACGTCGACCCGTGGGTTTCGTACGGCCGCGACCATCCGCTTGGTCATCGACGGCGCGTCCATGCGCAGCTTGGAGTGCACGCTCGCGACGACCACGTCGAGGCGGGCGAGCAGCTTGTCGTCCTGGTCGAGCGCGCCGTCGTCGAGAATGTCGACCTCGATGCCGGTGAGCAGCCGGAACGGCGCCAGCTCCTCATTGACCCCGGCGACGACATCGAGCTGCTGGGTCAGCCGCTCCGCCGACAGGCCGTTCGCCACGGTGAGGCGCGGCGAGTGGTCGGTCAGCGCGAGGTAGTCGTGGCCGATCTCGTCCCGCGCCGTCCGCGCCATGAGTGCGATCGGGCTGCCGCCGTCGGACCAGTCCGAATGCGAGTGCAGGTCGCCGCGCAGCAGCGATCGGATCTCCTCGCCGCCGGTCGCGAGCGGCTCGGCCTCTGCTTCCAGCTTGACCAGCCGCTCCGGGCGCTGCCCTCGTACGACATCCGTGACGACGCCGGCGGTCGAGGCGCCGATGCCGGACAGCGCGGTCAGCGTGCCCGCCTCGACCCGCTCGGCCAGCTCTTCGGGTGGCAGAGCACCGATCACCTCGGCGGCGCGACGGTAAGCCTTTACCCGCGGCGTCTCCGCCCGCTGACGTTCCAGGAGGTACGCGATCCGGTCCAGCACGGAGACCGGGTCGTCCGCGGCATCGAGTGTCACGCGACACACCGTACGGGCGGCAGCGAGTCGGTAGGTTCACGCCGGTGAAGGTCTTCCGCGTCCTCGACCACATCCGTACGAGCCTGTGGTTCGTCCCGGTGGTGTGCGTGGTCGCCGGCGTTGCCCTGTCGCTGGTGACGGTGACGATCGACCGCCGCACCGACTTCAAGCTGGTGCCGCAGAGCTTCACGGGCGGGCCGGACATCGCCATCGCCATCCTGTCGACCGTCGCGGCCTCGATGGTCAGCCTGGCCGCGCTCGTGCTCACGATCACCATGGTCGTGGTCCAGCTCGCGATGGGTCAGTTCTCGCCGCGCATCGTGCAGACGTTCCTGCAGGACAAGCCGAGCCAGATCGCGATCGGGCTCTTCGTCGCCACTTTCGCGCACGCCGTGGTGGCGCTCCGGGAGGTCAACACCGAGGAGGGTCAGGTGCCCGGCCTGGCGATCGTGGTGGCCTTTGTGCTGGTGCTCGCCAGCATCGTGGTTCTGGTGCTGTACGTCCACCACATCGGCCGCTCCCTGCGAGTCGCGTCGCTCCTGGAGCTCGTCGGCGCGAAGACCCGGAAGCTGATGGACGAGGCGTACCCGACCGACGACCCGGCTCCCGCAACGGACCGGATGCTGCTCGCGCCGAAGTCCGGTGTGGTCAGTCACATCGGTCACGACACGCTGGTGGATCTCGCTCGGCAGGCCCGCTGCCGGCTCGAGCTGCTCCCGGCACTCGGGGAGTTCGTGCCGAGTGGCGCACCGCTCTTCCTCGTGCACGGCGAGCCGGTCGACCTCGACGGGGACAAGATCACCGGGGCCGTCGTCCTCGGCCTGGAGCGGACGCTGGATCAGGATGTCGCGTACGGATTCCGGCTCCTCGTCGACATCGCCGAGCGGTCGCTCGCCGACTCTCCCTTCCAGGACCCCACGACCGCTGTGCAGGCCATCGACAGGCTGCACGACTGCCTCCGCCAGCTGGCCCGGCGACCTTTCCCCGACGGCACCCGCCGCGACGAGAGCGGCGAGGTGCGGTTAGTCGTGCCGTGCATGGACTGGACTGCGTACGTCCATCTCGCCTTCGAGGAGATCCGCCTCGCCGGGGCCGCCTCGCCGCAGGTGACGCGCCGCCTGCAGGCGGCGTTGGAGGACCTCAAGACCGTCGCCCCGCCGGAGCGTCAGGCGGTTCTCGACAGCCAGCTCGAGCTCCTCGCCTGGTCGACGAACGATGCGGTGGGCAACCCTCGCGACGCGTCGATGGGCCTCGTGCATGACCGCCTGGGTCTCGGCGTGCACGCGGGCCGCACGCCTGCCGCGACGACCTCCGAGCAGTCGTAGCAGTCGACCGACCTCACCCGGTCACGTCCGGCGGACGCTCGCGGGTCCACCGATCGGGGGACGGCGGCTCCACCGGGCGGGGACGTCACAGCGGCCCGCGACAAGCGACGCTGATCCCATGACAACGACGCTGGTCCCATGACAACGACGACGCCCAGCGGAGCCGCAGTGGCCGTCCGCGGGCTGAGCAAGGTGTACGGCGACCATGTTGCCGTCGACGGCATCGACCTCGAGGTCCAGTACGGCGAGGTCTTCGCCCTGCTCGGGCCCAACGGCGCGGGCAAGACGACGACGGTGGAGATCCTCGAGGGCTACCGCAAGCGCGACAGCGGCGCGGTGAGCGTTCTCGGCGAAGACCCGGGGCATGGCTCCAGGGATTGGAGGTCCCGGATCGGCATCGTCGGGCAGACCACGACCGACGCGCCCGAGCTGACGGTCGAGGAGCTCATCCGCCACTACGCCACCTTCTACCCCGCGCCGAGGGACCCTGACGAGGTCATCGCCTCCGTCGGTCT
>Ga0136634_10000529_pt1 | contig 16717 bp, 14 predicted proteins | sample AntDrymUQ8332106_2_FD_104654 | JGI IMG/M metagenome (GOLD analysis project Ga0136634, IMG submission 104654) | Polar desert sand microbial communities from Dry Valleys, Antarctica - metaG UQ833 (21.06) | ecosystem: Environmental > Terrestrial > Soil > Desert | place: Antarctica: Dry Valley... | reverse complement strand
CATCAACCTAAGGTGCGGTTTGGCGTTCACCCGGTCGAAGACCGCGCGGATATCGAGATCTGGTGCACGGCAAAGGTCACCGACCGGCGTCAGGTCATCAGCTCGAACGGTCAGTCGGAGATGCGTTACATCATCCAGACGCCCATTCGCATCGGCGACAAAGAATGGCCCATCGAGATTTCGCTCTCCAACCGGGAAACGATGGCGCATCGCATGCTTCTCGGGCGGACCGCTTTGGAGGCGCAATCGGCGATCGTCCAGCCCTGGGCGGAATACAAGCAAACACGCCTTAGTTTCGATGTTTACAAGGCGATGCTGCGGCAGCCCGCCGTTAACCGGCCGTTGCGCATCGCGCTTCTCACGATGGAGCCTGATAATTATTCCAATCGGCGCTTCATCGAAGCCGCCGAAGCGCGCGACCATGTCATCGAACAAGTTCGCACGCTGCGCTGCTACATGAACATCAATACGCTCGCCAGCAATGTGCATTATGACGGTGCGGCGCTGCCCTTTTTCGACGCGGTTATTCCCCGTATCGGGGCCTCAATCACCGCCTACGGCACCGCCGTTGTGCGCCAGTTCGAGATGACCGGCGCATATTGCCTAAACGCTGCGACACCTATCGCCAATTCACGCGATAAACTGCTTGCTCACCAGCTCATGGCATTGAACGGTCTGCCGATGCCGGTTACCGCCTTTGCAAGTTCGCCGCACGATACGGACGATCTCATCGCCATGGTTGGCGGGCCGCCGCTTGTGGTGAAGCTGCTGTACAGCACGCAGGGCAAAGGCGTGGTGCTCGCGGAAAATAAGAAATCGGCTCATTCCGTCATCGACGCGTTCCGCAACGCTGAAGCAAATTTCCTTGTACAACAATTCATTGCGGATGCTGCGGGACAGGATATTCGCTGCATTATCCTCGACGGCAAAATTATTGCCACGATGATGCGTCAGGCGCCCTCGGACGATTTCCGCGCCAATCTGCACAAGGGCGGCACCGCCCACGAAGTCAAAATCACCGCCGAAGAGCGCAAGATCGCCATCAAGGCAGCCAAGCGCATGGGCCTTAAATTTGCCGGCGTGGACATCCTGCGCTCGTCGAAGGGGCCGCTCTTGCTCGAGGTCAATTCCTCGCCGGGCCTTGAAGGCATCGAGAAAACTACCGGCATGGATATTGCCGGGCATGTCATCGACTTCATTGAAGCCCGGACCTTTCAGCCCCGCGCCCGCATCCGCCGCCAAGCGGTGGTGGCCGCGTAGCCAGTGCTCGCCTTCTAACGATGTTGGTTTCTCTCCTGAGAAGCGACAACACAGGGTCTAGTTTGACTTAAAGGCCGATCTGTACTAAAAAGCAAACAATGCTGCTTCTTTGTTGCGGACTCCTATGAAGGGGATCTTCGTTGCTTAATCGTCGCTCCATACTCGCCCGAACGTTTGCTACATTCACAGCTCTGACCATGTCCTCCTATGTCTGGGCTGCGCCTTCTGAAATCCGGCTGGATTTCGCCACCTACAATCCCTTAAGCCTTGTTCTTAAGGAGCAAAAACTCCTGGAAAAGGCTTTCGAGAAGGACGGCATCGGCGTTCGCTGGGTACAAACGCTCGGTTCGAACAAGGCCCTTGAGTTTCTTAACGCGTCCTCCATCGATTTCGGCTCGACGGCAGGGGCCGCTGCTCTCATCAGCCGTTTGAACGGCAATCCGATCAAATCGGTTTACGTTTACTCGCGGCCAGAATGGACGGCTCTCGTCACCCGCAAGGACACGGGGATCGCGAAGGTTGCCGACCTGAAAGGCAAGCGCGTCGCGGTCACGCGCGGCACAGACCCGCATATCTTCCTTGTCCGTGCGCTCGCCGAAGCCGGCCTGACCGAAAAAGACGTAAAGCTCGTGCTCCTGCAGCATCCTGACGGGCGTCTCGCCATGGAGCGCGGCGATGTGGATGCCTGGGCTGGCCTCGACCCGATGATGGCGTCCGCCGAAGTCGAAAGCGGCGCGGTGCTGTTTTACCGAAAGCCGGAAGCCAATACCTGGGGTGTGCTGAACGTCCGCGAGGCTTTCGCGCAAGAGAACCCCGAACTCGTCAAGCGCGTGATCGCCGCCTATGAAGAGGCGCGCAAATGGGCGCTCGCCAACCCGGCCGAGCTGCAAAAGCTCTTTGTCGCCTTCACCAAGCTGCCGGAAGCGGTGGCGGAACGGCAGCTTTCGACCCGCACCGAGTTGACCCACAGCGTCATCGGCGAGCCGCAGCGGCAATCCATTCTCGCCGCCGGTCTTGCTCTGCAGCAGGCCGGTGTCATACCCTCTGAAACTGATGTGAAGGCAGCGCTCGACAAAATGATCGACCCGAGCTACCTCGCCGCGAAATAGAGAGGACCATGACCGCAACGGACATAGCGTCCGCTGCCCAGGCTGAGCCCGCTCAGCGCGCGGAATCCATGTCCGGCCCGCCTTTCCTTGCCCGCCATTGGAAGTGGGTGCTTGGCCTGCTTTTGCCGCTCTTGCTCGCTGCTGGCTGGGAAGCGGCCGTCGGCCTCGGCCTCGCCAACGGCAGGCTGATGCCGCCGCCGAGCCGCATTTTCGCCAACCTGGTTACGCTCGCGCGGAGCGGCGAACTGTTGACGCATGTTTCCGCCACGATGGGCCGCGTGCTGGCCGGCTTCGCCATAGGCGCCATCGCGGGGACGCTCCTTGGCGCTCTCACCGGCGCATCCGACCTCGCCAAGCGGCTCCTCGACCCCAGCCTCCAGGCGTTGCGCGCGGTTCCCTCCATTGCCTGGGTGCCGCTCTTCATCCTTTGGCTTGGGATTTTCGAGGCATCGAAGCTGGCTCTTATCGCCCTTGGCGTGTTCTTCCCCATCTATCTCGGCGTCGCCGGCGCCATCCAAAGCGTCGACCGCAAATTGGTCGAAGTGGGCCGGGTTTTCCGCCTCTCGCGGCTCGCGCTGGCGCGCCGCGTCTTGCTTCCGGCGGTGCTGCCAGAGTGGGTCACCGCGCTGCGCTCCGGCCTAGGGCTCGGCTTCATGTTCGTGGTGGCCGCCGAATTCATGGGTGCGAGCGAAGGGCTGGGCTATCTCCTCGTCGATGGCCAGCAACTCGGTAAGCCGGATCAGATCCTTGCGGCGATCATCGCTTTTGCCCTGCTGGGCAAGCTGTCCGACTCCCTGCTTATGGCGATCACCCGCCCTCTGCTGACCTGGCAGGACACCAGCCGCAACCGTCTGTGAAAGCGCCATGCTGCAACTCGCCCATTTGTCGAAGACCTATGCGGACGGCACCGAGGCCCTGCGCGATGTCTCCCTCGATGTTCCCGCCGGTTCGATCGCGGCGGTGATCGGCGGCTCTGGATGCGGTAAGACCACGCTGTTGCGGCTAGTGGCCGGCCTCGACCAGGCAAGCGGGGGCGCCATAAGGGTGGGCAACGAGACTATCAGCGGCCCCCATCCCGCCGTCGGTATCGTGTTCCAGGAGCCGCGCCTGTTTCCCTGGCTCGACGTGGCCGACAATACCGGCTTCGGCCTTGCGCATCTCGCCAAGCCCGAGCGGCAGAGCCGGGTGGTGGAAACGCTCGCTCGCGTCGGGCTGGCGGATCATGCGGAGCGCTGGCCCCGTGAGTTGTCCGGCGGCCAGCAGCAGCGCGTGGCGATCGCGCGGGCGCTGGTGGCGCAGCCCAAGGTGGCCCTGCTGGACGAGCCTTTCTCGGCGCTGGACGCCTTCACGCGCGCCAGCCTGCACGATCATCTGCTGGCGCTGTGGCATGAATTCCGCCCCACCATCGTCATGGTCACGCATGATGTCGAGGAAGCCGTGGTGCTGGCCGACCGCGTGGTTATCATGTCGCCGCGCCCAGGCCGCGTCTTTGAGGAAATCGACATCGCGCTCGGGCGGCCGCGCGACCGGCTATCCGACGCATTCGAGGCGGTGAAACGCCGGGTTTACAAAGCGCTGGATCAGTCGCTTGCCGATCCAAACGCGCCGCGCCGCGAAACCGTGGCCACCGGCGCGGCGCTTTGGTGGTAAGCCTACCGATCAGCCTCCGGCGTTCATCTTCGCCGCGACAGGCGGCGCCGCGCGCAGGGTTTGATAAACCACGCAGTAGCGCTCGGTCAGCTTCAACAATGTGTCGCGCTGCTCCTGGGTGAGATCGCCCTCGATATCGAAAGCCAGCCGGATGTCGCGAAAGCCCACGGCGGCATCCTTGGCCACGCCGAGCGTGCCGCGAAAATCCAGATCGCCCTCCGCGCGCACCTTGGCCGAGCCGATCGCGTAGCCGAGCGCCGTCGCCACCGCGTTCAAAGTCACCCCCGCGCAGGCCACCAAGGCCTCCAGCAGCATGTCGCCCGAACAGGCATGCATGCCGCTGCCGCCCGTCGCCGGATGCAGCCCCGCCTCGACCAGCGCCTTGGCCGTCTGCACCGAGCAGGTGACGCCTTCGCCGACCTCCCCCTCAGCCTTCAGAGTAATCAGCGCCGCTTCCGGCGCCTCGCGATAGCGCTCCTTGATCGGCGCCTGCACGGATTTGAGTTCGTTGGCGTCCATAAGCGTCCTCCCTTTCTGATTTCCCGCATATGCATTGCGAGAGGCGATGCGTATCTAATCAATCCACAGCAGCATGACCTCAAAAATCTCCTGCTTCCAGCAATTCGCTGAAGCTCGCCACTCAGATTTGGCCGCGTCCTGCGGCTGCCTCGATCGGCTGCTTAAGCGTTCCGGACTTGCTAAGCCATCGGCGCAAAGTAGAATTTGAGATACGCTTCGAGCCCTTAACGTCCCGCTATTTTCATGTTTTCTCCAACAATGCCGCGCTCAACGGCGAAGCGCCCACCAGGGTTCGCGGCGGCTTCTGGCAAACGCCGCTCGACGAGATCGCGCCAGCGTAACCTTAGGTCGCGATCTTGGTCCACGGCGGTAACGAAGCCCTCCGCCGTCACAGTTTCGTCTTACCCTCTTCCGCGCCCGCAGCAACGTAAACCTGCCCACCCATCTCCTTGAACTTAGCGCTCATCTCGGCCATGCCGGTTTCGGCGGCTGCCTCGATCGGCTGGTTCAGCTTGGCGGCATAGTCGCGCACCTGCTGGGTGATCTCCATCGAGCAGAATTTGGGCCCGCACATCGAGCAAAAATGCGCCACCTTGTGCGCATCCTCGGGCAGCGTTTCGTCATGCATGGAGCGCGCCGTGTCCGGGTCGAGCGAGAGGTTGAACTGATCCTCCCAGCGGAAGTCGAAGCGCGCGCGGCTCCTGGGTCAGATCGCCGCCGATATCGAAGGCCAGCCGGATGTCGCGGAAGCCGACCGGTGCGTCCTTGGCAACGCCGAGCGTGCCGCGAAATCCAGATCGCCCTCGGCGCGCACCTCGGCGTTGCCGATCTCATAGCCGAGCTCCGTTGCCACCACATTCAGCGTCACGCCGGCGCATGCGACCAGCGCCTCCCGCAGCATATCGCCCTAACAGGCATGCATGCCGCTGCCGCCCGTCGCCGGATGCAGCCCCGCCTCGACCAGCGCCTTGCCGGTCTGCACCAAGCAGGTGACGCCCTCGCCAACCTCTCCCTCAGCCTTCAGCGTGATCAGCGCTACTTCCGGGGCCTCGCGATAGCGGTCCTTGATCGGCGCCTGCACGGATTTCAACTCGTTTGCGTCCATTTTGCCTGCTCTAGTAGCGTGGCGTGAGATCGACCAATCTTGGTTCCAGCCCTATCGGATGGTAGACTATTGGAATGGATAGCGCCCCGAAATCGCATATGAATGTCGATGAGTTCCTCGAATGGGCTGAGGCCCAGGAGGGGCGCTACGAACTCTATCACGGCCAGGTCTATGCGATGTCCCCGGAGCGAAGCGGCCACGCATTGACCAAGTTTGCCGTTCAGTTGGCGCTTTCGGAGGGAATTCGGAAGGCGGGTTCGGCCTGCACGATGTATCCAGACGGTATGACGGTCCGCATCAGTGAGGACACTGCCCATGAGCCGGACGCGCTCGTGTATTGCGGACCGCCATTGCCCGATCACGCGCTGGAAGTGCCCAATCCGGTGATCGTGGTCGAGGTGCTATCGCCATCGACGCGGCGCATCGATGCCTCGGCGAAGCTGCGGGGATATTTCAGCCTGCCGAGCGTGCATCATTATTTGATCGTCGATCCCGGCAAGCCGCCACTCATTCACCATCAGCGGCAAGGTGAGGGGACTATTCTCACACGCTTAATCAATGAGGGGGACCTTTCGCTCCATCCACCAGGACTTAGTCTGTCCGTTAGGGGCATATTTCAGCTCTGAAGAGTTTTGGGGCAAAGGTCGTGCGGGTCAGCCAGCCTGGCAGGCGACGCGGCTTCCGGGGGTAATTGCGGAGCTCTTTCGGGGTAGCGGCGAAAGCACGCCAAGCCTTCTTAATGTATGCGGCGCTTCTCTAGCGTTTGAGTGCATTCATCACTTAGCTCTTTAAGCCATCGTTGCAGCTGCGTGCCGTTTATTAATTCAAGGCGGGTCGGCAAGAAGGGACCGATAAATGCATCTTCCGCGATGCGGGGAGGAAAGTCGGACGTAGTTGTTATTATGCCTTGAAACATCTTGTTCACCGGACATCACCCCTAACAAACTTCGAACAGCATCGTAGCTGACTACATTACCAGCCTTCTTAGTCTTCATTGAGCCGATGATCTTCACGGAGCCAATGCCACGCTTCGTCGCTATCACATCTCTCCCTCGATCTCCTGATCGAGGCGTGAGCACTACCTCGTCGTAAGCAGCCTTCTTAAAGGCACCCGCTAATATTTCTTCCCATTTTTCTGGGGGAATTTGAAACGCTAAGGTCCAATCTCGGCCGAGTGAACCGACAACTTCAGTCCATATGGCGGAGGTTGACTTGATCAAAATCCCCTCGGCAGTGCGCCGGTCAGGAATAATAACGGTTTCAATCGAAAGTGTCGCGGCCTTGCCCAATTGAGCAAGGTCGCTAATAGCATCAGTTCGTGCCGACGTTAAGTGCGCGGCGGCTGGTAACGGTGAATAAGTCCACATTCTCGTAGAGTATTACGAGTCGCCAGCAGTTTGTTTAGCAACGTCGTCAACTGATCCCTTCTCTATTGACATAAACTTGCCCGCCCATCTCGCGAAACTTCTCGCTCATCTCGGCCATGCCGGTTTCGGCGGCTGCCTCGATCGGCTGGTTCAGCTTGGCGGCATAGTCGCGCACCTGCTGCGTGATCTCCATCGAGCAGAATTTCGGGCCGCACATGGAGCAGAAATGCGCGACCTTGTGCGCATCCTTGGGCAGCGTTTCGTCATGCATGGAGCGCGCCGTGTCTGGGTCGAGCGAGAGGTTGAACTGATCCTCCCAGCGGAAGTCGAAGCGCGCGCGGCTCAGCGCATCGTCGCGCAATTGCGCCGCCGGGTGGCCTTTGGCCAGATCCGCCGCATGCGCCGCGATTTTGTAGGCGATGACGCCCGTCTTCACGTCCTCGCGGTTGGGCAGACCGAGATGCTCCTTCGGCGTGACGTAGCAGAGCATCGCCGTGCCGAACCAGCCGATCATCGCCGCGCCGATGGCCGAGGTGATGTGGTCATAACCCGGCGCGATATCGGTCACCAACGGCCCGAGCGTGTAGAACGGCGCCTCGCCGCAGATCGCCAGCTGCTTCTCCACATTCACCTTGATCTTGTGCAGCGGCACATGGCCCGGCCCCTCGATCATCACCTGGCAGCCTTTCGCCCAGGCGACTTTCGTCAGCTCGCCCAGCGTCTCCAGCTCAGCGAATTGCGCCGCGTCATTGGCGTCGGCGATAGAGCCCGGACGCAGGCCGTCGCCCAGCGAGAACGACACGTCATAGGCCCGCATGATGTCGCAGATCTCATCGAAGCGCTCGTAGAGGAAGCTCTCGCGATGATGCGACAGGCACCATTTCGCCATGATGGAGCCGCCGCGCGACACGATGCCCGTCACGCGCTTGGCCGTCATCGGCACATAGCGCAGCCGCACGCCCGCATGGATGGTGAAATAATCCACGCCCTGCTCGCATTGCTCGATCAGCGTGTCCTTATACACCTCCCAATTCAGCTTCACCGGATCGCCATCCACTTTTTCCAGCGCCTGATAGATCGGCACGGTACCGATCGGCACCGGCGCGTTGCGGATGATCCATTCGCGGGTGTTGTGGATGTTGCGCCCGGTGGACAGGTCCATGACGGTGTCGGCGCCCCAGCGGATCGCCCAGACCATCTTCTCCACCTCCTCCTCGACCGACGACGTCACGGCGGAGTTGCCGATATTGGCGTTGATCTTGGTGAGGAAGTTGCGGCCGATGATCATCGGCTCGAGCTCGGCGTGGTTGATGTTGGCCGGGATGATCGCCCGCCCGCGCGCCACCTCGCTGCGCACGAATTCCGGCGTGATATGCTCCGGGATTTCCGCGCCAAAATTCTCGCCGTCCGCCAACGCCGCCTTCGCCCTGTCGAGCACCGCCGCCCGGCCGACATTCTCGCGGGTGGCGATATAAGCCATCTCCTTGGTGACGATCCCCGCCCGCGCATATTCGAGCTGCGTCACCGGCTGGCCCGGCGCTCCGCGCATCGGCTGATGCTTTTGCGGGAAAGCCTGCGCCAAACGCGCGCCCATGACATTGCCGTTGTCCTCCGGCCGAATGTCGCGGCCCGCATAGGGCTCGACCCCGCCGCGCTGCTTCACCCAAGCGTCGCGCTCACGCGGCAGACCGCGTTCCACATCGACCTCGATGCCGGTCTGCGTATAAATGCCCGAAGAGTCATACACACGCACCGCCGGTTCGTCAGCGCCCGCCGCGAGCATGATCTCGCGCAAAGGAACGCGCAGGTCCGGATACCCCTCCGCGGCGCTATAGACTTTGTGTGAGCCCGTAAGGGGGCCGGTGGTCACTTGCGGCGCCTGCAAATCGCTGGGTCGGGTGATCTTATTCATGGCTGCTGTTCCTTCCAGAGGTTGTATTCGGCGGCCGTTTCGTCAGGTCGGCGGGACGGATGCGATACAGCACACAGGGCTGCAAGGGATGCTCGCGCGGCATTTTGGGGTGATGAAAGTCGTCGCTTGCGTCGCGGCTCATGCCAATGCGCTCCATCACGCGCCGCGAACGCGCGTTGCTGGCGGCCGCAAAGGCGACGATTTCAGCAATTTTAAGAACGTTCAAACCAAAGGCGAGCGAGGCCCGCGCCGCTTCGCTGGCCAGACCGCGTCCCCAAAACGCAACCGGCAACCGCCAGCCGATTTCCACGCCAGGAGAAAAGGGCGCGGCGAAGTCGAAATGCAAAAGTCCCGTGAATCCGGCGAACGCGCCGGTCTCGCGCTCCTCGAGCGCCCAAAGGGTGAAGCCATGCGCTTCATCATGGGCCTGGAAACGGCTGATCAAATCGTCGCTCGTCTGACGGTCTAGCGGGCGGGGAAAAAACTGCATGACGCGCGGATCGGCGTTCATCGATGCGAAGGGCGCGCCATCGGAGGCCTGCCAGCGGCGCAGGATCAGCCGGTCCGTCAGCATTGGGGTGGATAGCCGCGCTATGGTCATCGCTCCGTCCCTACGCCGGTATCAGCCGGATCAGGTTCAAAGGGTGGTCGAACGGCGTCGGTTCGATCTCAGCCGGATGCCTCCGGCCCCCCTGGGGATGCCTTAATGTGCGCCTCTTCCGCCGCTTGGGCAAGCCCTGTGTACAACCGGGCGTTTGCGTGACGCGGCTCGCCGCCTCGAAAGCGTGCGCACGCTGAGCAGCCGGACATGGGCCTAACAGCTTGGTCTGGAAACGCATTATTCTAAAAGACGCAATGAACGCTAAGAACTATTTGGCACAGGGCGAAGCTCCGGGGCTTGCGTTTTTCAATGTTGTCCGAATGCAAACGCGTCTATGCGTGTTTGTGATAGACTCACGCGGCCGCTCTCACGTCAAAGCACTGGAAGCAACAGGTTGTCCGCAGGAAAAGCTGTCGCGGTTGCTCCTCCTGTTCCAATCCGTCGTTCTTTACAGTTCTGACATATTCGACAGGTATCCACCCGAAGATGGCAAAAGCTCATACATCCGCTCCGGAGTGCTCCTTGGCTGACTCCATACCGCCAAGCGATGCGATTGCCCGGCTCTGGCGCGCCCTTGACGCGCATTTCCGGCTGCGTTCACCGGTGCCCGAGAGAACCGCCCGGCTCACGCATGCCGGCGACCGCAAAATGGCGCAGAAGCTGGTTGAGGAAGCGGGTGAGGCGGCGCTGGCCGCTATTCTCAAAGATCGTGTCGAGCTGGTTCGTGAAAGCGCGGACCTGATCTATCACCTCACGCTTTTATGGGCTTCGATGGGCATTAAGCCCGACGAGATATGGGCCGAGATGGAAGCCCGCGAGAGCGCCTATGGCCTCGCGGAGAAGCGCGCCAAGCTCGGCCGGCAGCCGGAAGCTGGCGCATCGCGGGTCTAACGAATGCAAGGTTTGCGCAACGGGGCGCGCGAATGACGCCGCGGCGCTAGCGAAAAGCGCTTAAATTCAATCGCGCATTCGGCTCTAGCTCTTTGTTTATCGCATCGTTTTTTGCGCAAAACCGGTTCCCACTTTTGCGCACGATGCTCTAGCCTTCGCGAAGCGAGCGCGTCAGGCTGTCGCGAAACGGGCGAGTCAGATACTCGATCAGAGTGTGCTCGCCGGTCGTGATGAAAACCTCCGCCGGCATCCCGGGAAAGGGCTTGTGGCCTTGCAGCGCTTGCGCCGCGGTCTCCTGCGAGACGCGGAGCCGGGCGATGTAATAGATTTCGGACGGCGTCTTGCCTTCCAGCCGGTCGGCCGAGACATAAACGACCTCCGCCGGAACGCTGGGCACGATGCGTTGGTTGAAAGCGGTCAAGCGCACCCAAGCGCTTTGTCCGATCTTGACGGAGTCGATGTCGTTCGGCTGCACGAAGGTCTCGATGATCAATTCGTCCGATATGGGAAGCAGCTCGATCACGTCCTGACCCGCCGAGAGGACGCCGCCCGTCGTATGTTTGGAGAGCTTCACGATCACGCCCTTGACCGGAGCGCGGATCTCCATCCTCTCGAAAATATCCCGCGATGCCGTGAGCTGCTGCTCCAAATCGGCCAAATCCGCCTCGACCTGGCGCAAATCCTTGGAGATCTCTTCCAGCCTTTTGGACTTCAAATGCTGAACTTGGCTTTCAATCTCCCCTGTGCGCTCCTTGGCCCGGCCGATCTCGGCCGTCAGCGACCCTATCGTACCTTCAAGCTTAGCCTTTGCGCGCTGCAGCGCCAGCAGTTTGCCGATCGGCGTGAGCCCCTTCTTGTAGAGCTCGTCGGTGCCTTTCAGCTCTTCCGCGATCAGGGAAAGTTCGGTTTTCGTGGCGTCCTTTTGCGCGTGCAGGCCCACCACCTCCTCGCCGATTCCCTTACGCCTGTTTTCCAGGACGGCGATTTGCGCGGCCATCTCGTGCTTCCTGGCCTCGAACTCGGTGGTTTGCCGCACAATTGTCTCGGCCACTTCGGCGTCGTTGGAAATTTCCAGCAACTCGGGCGGAAATGCGAGCGGCTTGTCTTCGGCGCGATGTTCGGCCGCAAGGCGCACCTTCATCGCCATGAACATATACCGCCGCAGCTTATGCCGCCGGAGCTGGGCCTGAGCCGCGGTCTTCTCGAGGCGGATGAGCGGCGTTCCAGCCTCGACATGGTCGCCCTCACGGACGAGGATGTCCTTGATGATGCCGCCCTCGAGATGCTGAACGATTTTGTTTTGCCCGCTGGCGACGAAATGACCGCGCGCGACCACGGCGCTGGTCAGCGGCGCCAAGCTTCCCCAAACGCCGATGGTGGCGAAGGCGAAAGCGATCACGCCGAAGCCAAAGATGCCCGCGCTGCGCAGGTCCTGCCGCGCTTTGAAGGGACGGGCAGCGCGGCCTGCGCGCTCCGGCTGGACGTTATGTTGCGCCATGGCGGCGCTCCTTTCCGCGTTTGCCGCCATTTCCGCCGTTAGCGACTTCCGGCACCGCCATGGGCAGCCGCGCCATGATGTCGGCGCGGAGGCCAAAAAGATCGACGCGGCCCTCGCGTAGCATCAAGAGCTTGTCGACATGGGCCAGCAGCGAGGGGCGGTGCGAAATGACGATGGTCGTCACCCGTTTCTGGCGGAGCTTGACCAAGGCGTTTTTCAGCGCAACTTCTCCCTCGCCGTCCAAATTCGCGTTCGGCTCGTCCAAGACGACGAACCTTGGGTCGTTGAAAACCGCGCGCGCGAGAGCGATGCGCTGGCTTTGGCCGCCGGAGAGCACATGGCCGCCATAGCCAAGCACCGTGTCGTAGCCGTCCGGCAAGGACAGAACGAGGTCGTGCGCGTCGGCGAGCTTGGCGGCCTCCACGATCTTGTCGGCGTCGGGTTCGCCGAAGCGGGCGATGTTTTCCGCCACGGTGCCTTGCAGGAGTTCGACGCTTTGCGGCATATAGCCGATATAAGGACCCAGATCGTCCTTCGGCCAGGACGAGATATCGGCGCCGTCCAGCCCGATCTTGCCCATGCTGGGCTTCCAAACGCCCACCAAGAGCCGGGCCAGGGTCGACTTGCCGGCACCGGTTGGCCCGATAAGGCCGAGCGATTCACCGGGCGACAGGGCGAAGCAAACCTTAAACAGCAGCGGCTCGCTGGCGCCCGGAAGGCGCATGGTGACGTCTTCCACGGCAAGGAGGCCCTTGGGCGCGGGAAGCTTTGTTCTGGGGATGTGCGCTTCATGGTGCTTGAGCGTGGCGCTCAGCCGCGTGTACGCCGAGCGCGCGTCGAGAAAATTGCGCCAATTGCCGATCGCGGCCTGAACAGGGGCCAAGGCGCGGCCCATGATGATCGACGCCGCGACGATGACGCCGGGTGAAATCGCCTGTTCCAGGGCAAGCCATGCGCCGGCGCTCAGGATGGCGATTTGCAGGAGCATCCTAACCAGACTCGCCGCGGCCGTCGTGAGGCTGACGCTTTCGCTGGCCAGAGCTTGCCAAGCCACGCTGCCATCGTGATGCGAAAGCCAGCGGCTCTGAAGGTTCTTGACCATCCCCATGGCATGAATGGCGTCGACATTGCGTGCGAAATGCTCGACCAGATCGTTGGCCTTGCGGCTCTCGACACCGGCATCGATGAGCTTGCGGCGCGCCGCCAGCTCGCTGAGGAGAGCGAGCCCGACGATGAGAAAGGCGCCCAGCGCGGCGATACCGCCAAGCACAGGATGGAACATGAAGATCAGCGCCAGATAGATCGGCGTCCACGGCGCATCGAAAAAGGCGATAAGGCCGGAGCCGGTCAAGAATGTCCGTAGCGCGTTGAGATCGCGCAGCGGCTGACTGGCGGCGTCGCGGTGCTGGCTGAGCTGCTGCGTCAAAATCGTGGTGAACAACGGTTCGCTCAGGCGCGCGTCGATCTTGGCCCCAACGCGGATCAGGATTCGCGAGCGGGCCGCTTCGACGGTCGCGCTGAGGAAGAGCAATCCGCCGGCAAGCAGCGTCAGCATCAAGAGCGTGTCATGGCTCATGGATGTCAGAACGCGGTCGTAGACCTGCAGCATATAGATCGGGACGACAAGCATCGCCAAATTTATGAAGAGGCTGAAAGCGGCGACGAGCAGAAAAGCGGGGCGGGTTTCCGCAAATATTCGCCGCAATGGGTTCTTATCGACGGCCACGCAGATATCTCCGCGATGCTGCGCCTCTCATCGAGGCGGATACGACATAGGATGGCGCGTGCTGAACAGTCCCGCTCACGCATGAAGACCTGTGGCGCGGAGCGCGCCACAGGTCCCCTCGAGAGGTGCGATCGAGCGAATTACACCATATAACCATCGTCGTGATTATCATTAAGGATGAAGTTGTCGGCAGACAACTTCCACAGCTTAACGCCCGTTAGCTGCACTTTGTCGCCCTGCCCGAGATCGATGACAGTACTTCCGCCTACCTGCTTGGCGCTGGCCAGGACTTGATAGTAGGATTTAAACCCGAAATCCTGCAGGTCGATCTTGTCTTGATATTCGAAGTCTTTGACCTCGTCGGATTTATCGCCCTTGCCGAAGACAAAGACGTCAGCACCCTTGCCACCCCAATATTTATCGTTGCCAGCGCCGCCATCCAAAATGTCCGCGCCGTCACCGCCGTAAAGCTTGTCTTTGCCGTCGCCGCCATAGATATCGTCGTCGCCTTTGTTGCCTCTCAGCTCGTCGTTGCCGGCAAAGCCAATGAGCAGATCGGCATTTTCCAGGCCGGAGACCACATTGCTGGCGGCATCGCCGCCAATGCGATTATGGGCGGCGAAGCCGTCGTGATAGACGTGCTCGATGCCCGTCGTGCGCGCGATGATGTCGGCCATCGTGGTGGACTCGATCTCGGCGAGCAGGGCAGGGTTGTCCTTGAAGCGCTCGAGATAGAACTGCTGATCGCCATCGCGCAGGTTTTCGAACTGCATGACGGTGAGCAGGGTGAAGGTTTCGCCCAGCATGCCGTCACCGTCCGGCTTCTCCAGCAGACCCATCACGACCGAGTCCGCCCGGGCGAAAGCCGCCGCGCTGTCGCCGCCGCGCACGCTATTGCCGTCGGCATCGACCTCGAAATCGCCATAGACGGACAGCAGCGCATCGAGCAGGGCCGCGTCTTGCACCGCATCGCCGCGGCTGTTGCGCGTGACGAACTCGGCGAAACTGTCGTAGGCGTCGAAGTCCGCCTCCTGGCCGAAAAGCCCCTCATAAAGGACCTTGTAGCTCCCCACGCCATGGTCGCGGCCACGCATGATGTCGAAGACTTCGAGATCGAAGGTGAGCGGGGTGCCATTGGGAAGCGTGACGCCGAACAGCAGATTGCGGTTGCCGTCGACCACCTTGCCGTCGATTTCTTGCGTGTGGAAGGCCAGCTGACCGCGCACCCAATCGTCCATGGAGCCACTGTCGCGAATGGCCGTCGCGGCGTTGGCGAGTTGGAAGGCTTGCGCGAGCGTGAAGTCGCCGTTATTCGCACCGGCTTCGGCCAAGGTCGGGATGTGGTCGCTGGACTGATCGTGGCCGAAACGGAACGCGACGCTGGTCCACTCGTTGATGACCGACGGATCGACATTGGGGTCGTAGCCGGAATATTTGTCTATCGCGCCCGCGCCAAGCAGCTTTGCCAGATACTCGTCATAGACGACGTTCTGCCACTCGGCCTCGTTCATGGCCCGAGCCGCTTCGAACAGCTCCTCCTGAGTCCATGACGGGAATTTTTCGCTTAGCTGATCGACATGCCAATTGTGATTGCGCATCCACATGGTCTGGTGGGTGAGCAAAGCGGCATTCTGGTTGCCGCGCTGGTCTCCCATCGCAAACTGCTGCGGATTGTTAATCGGTGAGTTCGGGTCCAGCAGATTGCGGACGGCGGTGAGGTCGGCGTTGTGGTGATCCGCAACGAATTGCAAGGTGGGGAGGATCTGCTCATCCACCGGCGCGTCGGTATCCGAAGAGAGCAGATGCGCCGACTTTACCGTCTGCCCATTGACCTGGATGTCTTCGCGCAGCAGGTCCAGCATTTCCACGCTTTTCCCATAGACGGTGGACAAGTCCAGGAACGCGGTTTCCTCATTCTCCTGCTCGCGAACCGCCAGTTCGCCGCCCTGGCTGCCATCCTCGTGACCCAGCGACTCCGTCGGCGTGCGCAGAAAGATTGGAACCCCGGTGAGCGGAACGATGACATCGGCAGGCGGCGTGGTGGCCGCGACAGCCAATGGCACCTCGGCGATGTCATGCGTCAGGAACTGACCGAAAAATTGGAAATACTCATTGATGCCGAACGAGTTCGGGATATCGATATTCTCGGTGGTGTTGCCGTCGCCATCCGCATCGCCCGTATCCTGGGCTTGCGCCATGATGGCGTTGCTGACGTCGCGCGGCTCGATCCACTCCGGATTTGGGATCGGGCCATTGGGTCCCGCGATAAACTTCGGGATGATCAGGCCTTTACCGTCCGTGTAGCTATTGTCGGTAACGCGGACCAATTCGCGGTGCACCGCGCCCCATTCGGGGTGTGCCTCGTTGTTTCCCTCGCCGTCAAGCTCGCGGGCTTCGACATTTTTCAGAGCCTTTTGCGGATCTTTGTGCGGGAAAGGAAACGGGAATGGAAATTTATTGGTGCCGCAGAATTCTTTAAATTTTTCAAAATCGAAATTCGGCACTTTGCGCAAATCTTCTAAAATCGTCTTGAAATGATCATCCTTCATCAGATCTTGAAAGCTGGTTTTCTGTCCGCCAGCATGCTCGGACAGATATGCAACGATATCGCCAAGGGGCGAGGAATGTTGATCCGAAATGCCTAGGAATTGCTTTGTACTGGAGGACGCATGATTCGCTTGGTCAACATTGTCGCCCAAGAGCTTAGCTACGTAAGCGAAGACGTCAATTTCGCTGTCACGTATAGTGATTGATGAACCAACACTATTTACCATTGCCCACCTACCTACTCTTAATACGTTTGAGCTCCGAACTGCTGTCACGAAGATGTCGCAGCGTCTCGCTCCAACTTATGCCACAGCATCGCAGCCCAAAAAGTCTTATACTCAACAATCAGGAATCCTCAATCAGAGTTTTTTCATAAACTTAACGGCTTCATTTTCAGAACAATTGCCTCATCTACTTCTAGTTGCGTTTGCTGCTCAAAAATGCGCCAATTTGAGGTTGCAAATTCACGAACGTGCCGCATTAAAAGCCTCAACTTGGTACCTCACATCACATCTCAACACGAACGCGGCGT
>Ga0136634_10000528_pt1 | contig 16738 bp, 7 predicted proteins | sample AntDrymUQ8332106_2_FD_104654 | JGI IMG/M metagenome (GOLD analysis project Ga0136634, IMG submission 104654) | Polar desert sand microbial communities from Dry Valleys, Antarctica - metaG UQ833 (21.06) | ecosystem: Environmental > Terrestrial > Soil > Desert | place: Antarctica: Dry Valley... | reverse complement strand
CTTTTGTTATCATTTTTTTAGAATCAATAAAAACTGTAACATAATATATTCCGCTGCTTAACCGGTGCATTGGGATCAATACTGTTCCGGTTCCTGCTGCCTGTTGCCCGCTTACCCTGTAAATCTTCTGGCCGGATATATTATGAACCAATACTTCGTACCTGGCAGCAGTTATCCTGCTGAAAGTAACACCCAGGTTATCTATAACAGGGTTTGGAGCTATCACGATATCATTTTCAGGTATCATATTCACACAATTGCTGATTACATTTACCGAAAGAGAATCAAGATAAAAAGTAGTATCAGTAGCAAGTTCCATTCTGATCCTGTATTTAACAAGGCCTAAAGGAGATGCCGAAAGATTATCCGGTAATACATACATTATCTTGGCAAAAGAATCGTTTCCCTGTTTGGTTCCAATCTCAGAAAAATTGCTTTCAGAAGGCAATTTTCTTTCAATATGAATGCTCATTGATGAATCTGCTTTTACTCCCAGTTGTATAGTTGCAATACAATCATTCAACGCAATTTCCTGGGTGTATAATTGTTTTATAAGATAAGTAAATGCTTTTTTGGCATCGGGAATTCCATATCCTATACGATCATCCGGTGTGGCGGCTTTAGTTGCAGATACCTGTAATGCATTAATGATCCCCATATTATTTATTTCCGGGAAAGCCTGCCAAAGGCAGCTTGTAATGCCAGCCATATTCGGACAGGCAAATGAAGTACCATTGCCATATATCGGGGCACCAGTAGTTGTATTAGAAACGATAGTATTTAATCCTACTGATGCAACATTCGGTTTTACCTGACCATCACTGCTTGGTCCATAACTGCTGAAAGATGCAACATTTCCTAAGGTATCAACTGCACCAATTGCCATTACACTATCCCCATCTGAAGGAGTAATTAAATAATGCCATCCACTATTTCCTTCATTTCCATTGGCCACAATCATGATCATCCCTTTTTTAGCGGCAAGATCTGCAGCGAGTGCACTGATAGTAGTATTGCCATCAAGATCATTATAAGTATAGTTGAACAAAGGGTTATCAAAATGATAGTATCCCAGTGAGGTTGAACAAATATCAACTCCCAGGCTGTCTGCCCTTTCAACACCTGCTGCCCAGTTTTGTTCTTCAACGGGATATTCGCTGAAAACATCTTCAGTCCTGTATAAATAAAATGAGGTCTTAGGGGAGGTTCCGATAAATACGCCAGGCACATTCGCAGCAATGGTACTTAAACAATGCATTCCATGTTTATCATCTTCATTAACATTTGCTTCATTAGAAACAAAATCCCATGTTCCTAAAACCTGGTTATTGATCCTGATACTATCAAAGGGTGGTAAAGTAAGATAATTTAAAAACCCAGCGTCCAGAACTGCCATTTGCATGCCTTGTCCCCTGAAATTATGATTGTGTAAAAACTCTCCTTTATGAATTTTCACCTGCCCGTTTGAGCGTCCATAATTATAGAAGTCCGTTAAATTTAATGGTTCTGTGGGGGAAAAATCAGGGGCATTTGAATCAGTTTGTCCTAATTTAATATTTGAAGTTTGTGTTGACTGCACAAATGGCGCAATAGGATCAGAACTTAAAACAAAAGGCAGGCTGTTTATTTTTGCCAATGCGGCTGCATCAGAAGTTTTTATCAATACCTGGTTTAACCATTTTGAAGAATTAAGTATACTAACAGCACCGGCTAAACGAAGACTGTCAATATAGCGCGGAGTAATAGGAAGATCTGTACTATCAATTACTATGTTATATCTGGCCCGGCGCTCTATTGCCCGCTGGGTAAGATATAATGCCGGATTACTTATTGTAAAAGGATTTGTTCCTTTATCTTTAAACTTAATGATATAACGGGAAAACTGGGCATTGGTAGTTGCCGAAAAAATTATAAAAATGATCAGGAGAGGTAATGCTTTTTTCATACGATAGGAATTTATTCTGCAAATTTACAGTATCTGCTCTATGTTATATTGTTCATTTGTATAACTAACATACACAATTATTATATCTTGATTAATCTGTATTATACGCCCATTTAACCCAGGTAGCACCCCATGTAAAGCCACCTCCAAAAGCAGCGAGAATAATATTATCACCTTTCTTTAATTTTTTTTCCCAATCCCAGAGGCATAATGGCAAAGTACCTCCGGTAGTATTTCCATATTTTTGAATATTGATCATCACTTTTTCTTTGGGTAGATTCATCCTGTTTGCAGTTGCATCAATGATTCTCAGGTTTGCCTGATGAGGAACCAGCCAGGCTATGTCATCTGCAATTAAATTATTGCGCTCCATTAATTCATAGCTTACATCAGCCATTCCTTTTACTGCAAACTTAAAAACGGCCTGCCCTTCCTGGTAAATAAAATGCTCTTTTGCCATAACCGTTTCAATGGAAGGTGGTTTTAAAGATCCGCCTGCTTTCATATGAAGGTATTGTCTTCCGCTTCCATCGCTTTTTAAAAGACTATCCAATACTCCGTTACCATCCTCACTCGGCTCCAGTAATATCGCACCTGCCCCATCTCCAAAAATAATACAGGTTGACCTGTCACTATAATCCACGATCGAGCTCATTTTGTCGGTACCAACAACCACAACTTTCTTATATCTTCCACTTTCAATCAATGCGGTACCTGTTGTAAGAGCATATAAAAAACCAGAACATGCAGCTTCTATATCAAAACTAAATGCGTTTGTTATACCTACTTTATCAGAAATTATATTTGCAGTTGCAGGAAAAAGCATGTCAGGAGTAACGGTAGCACATATTACACAATCTATTTCGGAAGGTGATATGCCTCTTTTATTACATAGGTTCCTTATAGCTTCAGCACCCATATCACTGCTTGCCAGTCCGTCTCCTTTTAAAATCCTTCTTTCTTCTACACCTGTTCGGCTCTTTATCCATTCATCATTTGTATCAACCATAGTTTCTAATTCTTTATTGGTTAATATATAGTCGGGTACATAACCACCAACACCTGTTATTGCTGCAATAATATTTCCCATAAATTTAATATTTGCCCGGAACCACCTAAATGAAGAAGGGCAAAATTACAGGAAAAAACCTTTTACTATTTTTTAACCCCCAAGGCTAATAATTAATCCTTATTTTCGTGATGACAGACCTGGAAATTATGTATGCTTATTTGGAGGGAAAATTTACTTATAAAAGTCCTGCTCAGGTTTATTTAGACGTTAACGGGATTGGTTTTGAAGTTAATATCAGTCTCAATACATTTTCTGCCATTCAGCATTTGAATGAAGGAAAATTATTTACACATTTACAGGTAAAAGAAGACGACCATATAATATATGGTTTTTTTGAACGTTCAGAAAAAGAAATGTTTCGGCTTTTAATAAGTGTGTCAGGAATTGGTGCAGCAACTGCAAGAATGATGTTGTCCTCCATGAAGTCCGACGATGTTCGTATAGCAATTATGCAGGGAAATGTTCGGCTTATAGAAAGTGTGAAAGGAATAGGGAAGAAAACAGCTGAACGGCTTATATTGGAATTAAAAGACAAAGTCAGCAAAGTTCCTGCAATGATGGCAAATGTACAATTATCAGGAAGCAACATAGAACAGGATGCATTAATTGCTTTGACAGCATTGGGTATTTCCCGGATCCAGGCAGAACAAGCAATTCAAAAAATATTAATTTCTGATCCTTCAGTATCACAATTAGAAGACCTGATAAAAAAAGCGCTAAAATCTATTTGAGACAACTCTACCTTAATTTTACCGGATGTTGCTTATTAGAAAACCTATTAATACACTATTAGGCTATAGTGTAATCACCGTTTTATTTTTGATTACATCCGTTAAGCCGGCTTCTGCATGGGATAAAGAATCAGCGTTCATACAAATCCAGGATACTATACCGGGTGGCAATCTACCATATCCACTTTCTGACAGGAGAGGGGATTTCTTATCAAACCGTTCAAATATTTATGACTTTGAAAATCCTTCCAATTTGAGGGATTCCGTTGTTTATGATCCATCAACAAGGCTTTATACTATTTATGAAAAAATAGGTACAAAATATTACCGTGTACCCATATCCTATACTTTTGAAGAATTCTGGAAGATGAGAAATAGCCAGGCAGAAAGGGATTATTTTCAGCAAAGGGCTAATACAACCAGCATTCTGAACAGGGGTAAGTTTTTGAAACCCAAACTATCATTAACAGACAATCTTTTTAACCGGCTTTTTGGGAATGGTAAAATTGAAATAAGTCCCCAGGGAAATGTAGATATAACTGCGGGATACCAGGGACAGCGAATAGATAATCCTACACTTCCGGAACAAGCGCGAAAAAATGGCGGGCTTGATTTTGATATGAACGCTCAATTGAATGTAAATGCAAGCATTGGCGACAAACTTAAATTCCCTATTAATTATAATACACTTGCCAACTTTGATATGGAAAACCAGTTAAAGCTGGATTATACAGGTAAGGATGATGAAATTTTAAAACGGTTTGAAGCGGGCAATGTGAGTTTTCCATCCAGGGGAACATTAATTCCTGGAGCCCAGCAATTATTCGGTTTAAAAACCCAGCTGCAATTTGGAAAATTATATATCACTACGATATTAGCTAACCAGAAATCCCAGCGCCAGGGAGTAAATCTTGAAGGTGGTTCTGCATCCCAGCCATTTGAAGTGAAAGCTGATGAATATGAAGAGAACCGGCACTTTCTCCTTGCTCAGTATTTCAGGGATAATTATAACAGGATCATGCAAAGGTTGCCAGCAATTACAAGTCCTGTGCAAATATTGCGACTGGAAGTATGGGTTACAAATAAAACAGGGATTACAACGGAAACAAGGGATATTGTTGGATTAATGGACCTTGGGGAAGCCAACCCATTCCGTCAGCCACCCATTATAAATGTATTGAACAGTGCACCTATACCTACTAATGCAACAAACGATCTTTATAATAAAGTTTTAAATCTCACTGATAGCCGTAATCCCGCTACGATATTTAATAAACTTAATACAAATCTTCAGTTAAGCCCGGTACAGGATTTTGAAAAAACCTATGCACGTAAGCTTGATTCTACCCAATATCTTTATAACTCCCAGATCGGTATGCTGTCACTAAGTCAGCCACTTCAAACAGACGAAGTACTGGCAGTTGCATATCAATATTCTTACAATGGAAAAATATTTCAGGTAGGAGAATTTTCACAGGATGTGCCGCCTGATACTACAACAGGTGGAATACAAAGTGTATTATTCTTAAAATTATTAAAAGCCACATCTCAGCGAACCAACTTACCTATATGGGATCTGATGATGAAGAATGTTTATTCTGTTGGATTTGGTGTTTTGCAACCAGATGATTTTAAATTGGATGTTCTTTACCAGGAACCCGGTTTAGGGGATAAAAGATATGTGCCTTTTGGAGACAGGAACCAGGGTGCACCTATAATTTCTTTGTTAAACCTTGACAGGCTTAATAGCCAGCTGGATCCACAGCCAGACGGTGTATTTGATTATGTGGAAGGGTTTACGGTATTGTCACAATACAGCAGGGTTATGTTCCCGGTACTCGAACCATTTGGAAGAGATTTGGCAGCGCAGATATATATTGATACTATTAATACACCCAGGTTGAGAGATACTTTATTTTATGCTTTATATGATTCAATAAAAGTAGTTGCACAACAATTTCCCAATCTTAACCGGTTTGTTTTAAAAGGAAGGGCAAAAACATCCGGGTCCGGAGATATCAGTATTGGTTATAATATTCCAAGAGGATCAGTATCGGTAACTGCAGGTGGACGCTTGTTGCAGGAAGGTGTTGATTATGATATCAACTATGATCTGGGTACAATCAAAATTATCAACCAGGCAATATTAAATTCTGATTTACCTGTTCAGGTTGATTTTGAAAATAATGCTTCGTTTGGATTACAACAACGATCATACCTGGGCATAAGATTAGATTACCTGGCAAAGAATACTGTAAAATCACAGTTGTCATTTGGTGGTACATTGGTAAGATTAAGTGAAAGGCCCTTTTTTACAAAAGTGAATCTTGATGAAGATCCAATTCGCAATACGATGTATGGCCTGGATGTAAATTATCGTAAAGAATTACCCAGATTAACAAGGATCTTAGATAAATTACCTTTCTATTCAACAACAGTACCGTCTTCAATTAATGTATATGGAGAAGGAGCATACTTTAAACCTGGCCATGCACCGCAAATAGGGAAAGGAAATTCGGGTGTAAATTATCTGGATGATTTCGAAGGCAGCAAATCAGGAATTGACTTGCGCTTTCCTCCAATCAGCTGGGCTTTGGCTTCCGTGCCTTTTGGAGCCACAGAAAAAGGAACCAACAACATCCTTTTTCCCGAAGCTGAATTAAATAATAATATTGATTATGGTAAGAACCGTGCAAAAATTGCATGGTATCAGATCGAACAGACCTTACAGCAATTCCAGGGATCAAATAATCCAATTGATAATCCTGATCTTCTGAGTGATCCGAGAACCAGGTTGGTATACCAGAAAGAAATCTTTCCGCAAAGAACCACCGGTTTCGGTGAAAGTCAGCTGGTAACTTTTGATCTTGCTTATTATCCTGAAGATAAAGGACCTTATAATTATGATGACAATCCTGCCAACATCCGGCCTGATGGAAAATTTACAGAACCAGCCAAAAAGTTTGGTGGCTTAATGCGAAGCCTTGATCAAACAGATTTTGAAACAAGCAATATTGAATTCATAGAATTTTGGGTACAGGATCCCTACATTAATACCCGGTTAAATCCCAATGCTTCAAATTCTTCTGGTGGTAAACTATATTTCAACCTGGGTAATATTTCTGAAGACATTTTAAAAGATGGCAGAAGGTTTTATGAAAATGGTTTACAAACACCCAATACTCCATCAACACCGGAAGATGAAACAATTTGGGGGAGAGTGCCCAGGAACCCGATACAGGTGACCAATGCATTTAGTAATATTTCAGATGACAGGGCCTACCAGGATATTGGATTTGATGGCATGAGTGATACAGCAGAAATAATTAAAAGAGCTGAATATCTTAACAACCTGCTGGTAAATTTTGGTGCAGGTTCAAAAGCTTATTTGGATGCGCGAAATGATCCATCCAGTGATGATTACCAACATTACCGGAATGGTAATTTTGGTCCGGGGGATGGAATATTGGAACGATATAAAAATTTCAATAATCCGGAAGGGAACTCACCCATTTCGGATGGTGGCCAGTTTTCTTCTGCTGCAACATTATACCCGGATGCCGAAGACCTGAACAGGGATAATACATTAAATGAAACCGAAGAATATTTTCAATATATAGTGGATATAAAGCCAAGCAATGCTCCCGAGATGCAAAAAGGCACCAATTTTATTGTTGACAAAAAAGAAGTATCCGCAAACCTGGTAGATGGTACAAAAAGATTTGAAACCTGGTACCAGTTCAGGATACCTATAGATAGCTATGATAAAAAGATCGGGAACATACCGGATTTTAAATCTATCAGGTTTATCAGAATGTTCATGACAGATTTTGAGGACAGTTCCGTACTTCGATTTGCTGAATTACAACTGTCAAGAAATGTATGGCGCAAATTTAACTATAAGGTTGATTCAACCGGTTTATATTCTCCTCAATCAACAACTTTGTTAAATGTGGGAGCTGTAAACATAGAAGAGAATGATAAACGTACACCGCTGCCTTACCGTACTCCAAGGGAAATTGAGCGTGTGCAAACGCTTAGCAATAATGGTGTAAACCTTTTACAGAATGAACAGGCAATGAGTCTTCAGTTTTGCGAGTTGTCCAGGAGTGATGCAAAAGCAGTTATTCAGACTTTCCCAAACAGGGACCTCCGGCAATTCAGAAAGTTATCTATGTATATTCATGCGGAAGAAGCTAATCCTAATACTCTTAATGATAATGATCTGACTGCAGTAGTGAGGATGGGAACTGACTTTGTTAGCAACTATTACGAGGTACGTATTCCTCTAAGGCTCACTTCAATATTTTCCGGTGGATCACCGGATACGGACGGTTATAATGATTCTTTGTGGAATCCCTTTAATTCCCTGGAAGTAGACCTTGACAGGCTGACAAAAATCAAGCAGAACAGAAATTTAAGCAGTCCTGACCTCAGGCAGATCTTCAGGGAGCAACAAGATAACGGTCATGTGTACTCGGTTATGGGGAATCCAAACCTTGGCGAGGTTAGAGGGATACTTATTGGTGTTGAAAACTCAGCATCTGTTATGCCTGCCTGCGGGGAAGTCTGGGTAAATGAGTTAAGGCTTTCTTCCATAAATGAAAAAGGCGGCTGGGCGGCATTGGGCAGAGTAGATGTTAACCTGGCAGACCTTGGCACTCTTTCAATTTCTGCCAATACACATACAAATGGATTTGGAACATTGGAGCAAAAAATCAATGAACGCTATAGAGATAATTTTGTTCAGTATGATGTGGCAGCTAACCTGGAGTTAGGTAAGCTACTTCCAAAAAAAGTTGGAATGTCAATTCCTGTTTATGCTAGCTATTCACAGACAGTAAGTACTCCGGAGTATGATCCATATGATATGGATATAAAGCTTAAAGAAAAAATAAGAACATCATCTACAAAACAACAACGTGATTCTATAAAAAACAGTGCTGTTGACTTCACTGCTGTGAAAACTTTAAATTTCACTAATGTAAGAAAGATAAAAACAAATGGAAAGGCTCCGAAGATATATGATATAGAAAATGTTGACCTTAGTTATTCATATATAAACACGGAAAACCATAGCCCGTTAATAGAAAAAAATGAGGTTACCCGTCACCGTGGTGCAGTAGGTTACAATTTTGCGCCGCAACCAAAATACCTTACTCCATTCAAAGGCATTTTCAAAAACACAAAAACCAAATGGTTTGACCTTATTAAAGATTTTAATATAAATTATATACCATCACAATTAACCTTCCGTGCAGATCTTACGAGGCAGTTTGGTGCCATACGGCCCAGGAGTATTGGTACTTCAAAATATAAGATACCGGAAACGTATGATAAGTATTTTATTTTCCAGAGAGATTATATAGTTCGATGGAATCTCACGAGGTCAATCAATTTCGATTATACAGCAACTAATAATTCTTTTATAGATGAGCCTTATGGAAGAATTGATACTAAAAAGAAAAAGGATACGGTTATTAGGAATTTATTAAGTGGAGGGCGGAATGTTTTATTTTATCAGACAGCAGGCTTTTCTTATACGGTTCCGACAAATAAGTTTCCATTACTTGACTGGACCACTGTAAACTTTAAATACCAGGCTATTTACCGCTGGATCGGAGCATCACGCCTTGCCGTAGAATTGGGAAATGTATTGGAGAATGGCTTGCAAAAAGAAGGAACAGTACAACTTGATTTTACAAGATTATATCAAAAGTCAAAATGGTTACGTCAGCTTGATCAGCCATCTAATATAGAAGATAAACTTAAATGGAAGAACAGGATCACCAAAGTAAAAGATTCTGTTACAACAAAATCAGGTAAAAGAATATTGCAGACCAGAAGAATTTTTGATAAAACCGCAATGCCTTATTTAAATACACCTTTAAAAATATTTGGTAAAATTCTTACAAGTGTTAAACAAGTAAATTTATCGGTTGCAGAAGTTGCTAATACCCGGTTACCTGGTTATATGGATAGTACGCAGTATGTAGGACAAAATTTTAAAAGCATGCAGCCCGGATTTGGATTTATATTGGGTCACCAACCCGATACAAACTGGCTTAACAGAAAAGCCAGGGAAGGTGTTATAACAAGGGATACAACTTTTAATTCGCTATTCCAGCAAAGCTATGACCAGCGGATAACTCTATCCGCACAACTGGAACCGGTAAGGGATCTTTCTATTAATATAAATCTGAGTAAAACATTCAATAAAACATATAGTGAAACCTTCAGGTATATTGATACTACAGGTCAGAATAACCGGCAGTTCATGCATCTGAATCCTTATGCAGGCGGTGGGTTTGATGTAAGCTATTTAGCATTTAAAACATTGTTTGGAAAATTTGATCCAAATAAAGTTTCGGAAACATTTAAAAAATTCGAGGCTAACAGGGTTATTCTTTCGGAAAGAGTAGGAAAGAAGCACCCTAATTCATTCCCGGTTCCTGGAAGCGGCGGCTATTATTATGGCTATGGTAAATTTGCTGTAGATGTACTGATCCCTTCTTTCATAGCTGCATACACCGGCCAGGATCCTAATACTGTTGGCTTGATCAGGCAATCAAATCCCAGAACAAAAACAAATCCGTTCCGGTCTATCTTACCTAAACCTAACTGGAAGATTGATTATAGCGGTTTAACGAAGATTAAAGGACTGGAGAAAATATTTACAAGTTTTAATATCTCTCATGGATATACAGGCAACTTAAGTATGAATGGATTTACATCTGCATTATTTTACCAGGATACATTAGGTTATCCAAGATTTTATGATTCAATCCGCGAAGGTTATGTGCCCTATTTCTTTGTTCCAAATGTGACAATACAGGAAGCATTTTCGCCATTGATTGGTTTTGATGTAATGTTCACCAACCAGTTCCAGGCTAAATTTGAATACTCCAAATCAAGAACATTAAGCTTAAGCCTTTTTGATTATCAGTTAAGCGAAGCACGCAGTACGGAATTTGTTATAGGTGCAGGTTACCGTAAACGTGGATTAAAACTACTTGGAGGTATTAAGCTTCCGAAATTTTTGAGTAAGGATCAGACTGGAAAACTTGACAATGAAATAAATTTCCGCCTTGATTTCAGGATAAGGGATAATGTAACCTCACTCAGTAAGCTTGATCAGAATAATACTTATGCCACCGGGGGAAGTAAAGAGATTACTATAAACCCAACAATAGATTATTTCCTGAATAACAGGATCAACATTAAATTATTCTTTGATCAGAGGAGAGTAAAGCCATATATTTCTTCAAGTGCTCCAACAACAAATACAAGGGCAGGTGTACAGGTTCGCATATCACTGGCACAATAATACCTGCACGTAAATACGTTGTGAAACACGCTTTTAGATTAGAAAAAAATTGATTGAAAAGATAGTGGGAAACTTATAGGAAAGTGTAAGAAAAATAATAATTTATTTTTTTACTTTTTTCAACAACATTACATAACCACATAATTCTTTTTTCTTTTTATTTACCTGAAGTGGCTTTATCATATGGTATTCTGAAAATTGAGGTATATAGGAATAGCTTATCACGTTTGCATCATCATCCCCTTTCTTATTAACTTCATGCACTACCTGTTTTTCATTCCAGTCAAACATCCTAACCTCATACAATTTGGAAGACATGTCCCCTATAAAAACAAAATGATACCAGCTTCCCTGTGTAAGCGGAACAATAACAGGCATTTCATATTCACTTTCCATTGTCATTGATGCTTCCTTAACAATAATAAATCCTTGCTTAATAAGATCCTGTTTAATACTGTCTGCAATTATTAAAATTGCTTTATCAATACATCCCGCCTGGCGAATAATGTCCTGGGAATATAAACTGCCTGAAATAAAAAATGTAAATAAAATTAAAATTAGTGGAAGTGGGTTTTTCATTCAAAGTTTTCAATTAGGATCTTCAAGATTACTGCAAAAAAAGCGATTTTCCAAATTTATCATGAATAGTTATCAAAGAAAAACATTTTGTAACGAGCATTTAACTATATATATGTGAATATTTTATGTTATTAATTATGATCAGGATAATGATACTATAAACTTTTTAATTTGCTTTGTTCTTTAATGCTCGCTTATCTTCAGTTCACTGCCCATAACTATAAATATTAAAACCTTCAGAAGGGAAAATCTCAACACATGTTTTGAAAATTTCGGATGTAGCGGATGTGATTAAAATGATCTGAATTATTTTAAAAATTGCGAATGACTAATAGGTTATAATACAGATCAAGAATTATATTTAAAACTTCACAATAATGGGTAGGCAATTATGTAACAACTATCTTATCAAAACAACATAACCTTTTCTTTGTATTCTTTTATTGGTATAATCTATTCCTTCGACATACCAGACATATGTTCCCGCATCTTGCGGGTTACCTCCAAATTTTCCATCCCACCCACGTCCTTGTTCGGTAGTTGAAAATAACAATTGCCCCCATCTGTTATAAACCCTGAATGCATTAAGTGATCGCATTCCAATAGGAATTGGTCTGAACACATCATTCAACCCATCCCCACCCGGGCTGAATCCGGAAGGAACCAGCAGGTCAGGTTCGATCTTATATAACTTTACGTTAATGCTATCTTCCGCAAAACAACCGGCCACATCACTGACCCGCACTTTATAAGTAATATTATCCTGCGGAAACGAAACGGGATTTGAAATAAATGAATTATTTAACCATGTAGGAGGATCCCATGAATAAAACTCGCTTCCAGTAGCCATTAACTGAAGTGGTTGCCCCAGAACTATAGACGTATCCGGGGAGCCGGCCTCTGCAATGATCTTTACTACCGTGAGTTTAACAGGCCTGCTTACAGGTTTTGGGCATCCCAAAGTATCCCTGACAGTAACCATATAAGTGAGGCTGGATGTTGGTTTTACTGAAACGGGGTTAGGTATGTTCGTCGCATTTAAAAAGGACACCGGTAACCAATTATATATACTACCACCTGAAGCGAATAAGGAAACATTCGTTCCAAAGCAAATAGTGGGATCTGGGCTTGTTGCTACATCCGGATAGTTAACTGTGGTTATTTTTATCTGGCGATTTTTTACACAACTACCAATAGTTCCCTCTACATTGTATAATGTGGTGTTCTGCGGAATAGCTACCGGATTTTTTATAGTTGGATCATTTAAAGATAAGGCAGGTGTCCAGGTAAATTTTAAAGCATCACTGTTTATAATTAATGATACCGGATCAGTTTTACATATAGTAGTGTCTTTCATAGTTGTTAAAGTGACAGAATCTACTACGTTTACGGTTAGTTCTTCAGAAGCTTTGCAACCAAAATTATCAATAAATGAAGCAAGATAAGTTGTAGTAATTTTTGGATTTACTATCGGATTAAAACTATTGGCATTATTAATATTATAAGCAGGTGACCAGGTAATTGTACCACCCGAACTGGCTACAGCATTTAGTTGCAATACATCAATTGAACAAATAAGTGTATCATTTGTGATACTGAATACGGGCTTTTCCGTTATAATAACTGTATCAATGAAAGTACCAATGCAACCTTTATCACTTCCCACAGATAATACAACCTGGTAAGCTCCGGGTGTTTTATAAGTATAAGTGGGATTTTTTAAAAAACTAATATCATCGGCTGACTCAGGATCTCCAAAATCCCATTCCCAGTTATTTGAGGCCCCATAATTGGCTGTTGTAGCATCACTGAAGGATACCGGTATATCTTTACACATAGGGGAATTGTTGTTAAAGCCTGGAAAATATCCCGGAAAAACCCTCAGTTGTGAAGTAGTAGAATCAGAACATGCGTTGCCCCTGTTTACAACCAGCTTTATCGTATATACGCCAGCGTTAGCATATGTATGTTCCGGATCTTTTATATTAGAAGTGTTACCATCTCCAAAATCCCAGAAAAAAGAAATATTTAAAGGAGAGTTATTTAAGTTGTCAAAATTAAAAGTAAAACCATCACAGCTTAAGTAACTGGGTTGTAATTGAGCCCCGGCAAAATCGCATGGCGCAACAGTAACAATAAAATCTTTTCTATGCTCACCAATATATTTCCTGTTCCTGAATATGGAAACACATACTGATACAACATACTTGCCTGCATCCGGGGCAATGCCGGAAATAATTCCTGTTTTAGGATTTATCTTGGCCTGGCTACCAAGGGGAAAAGTTCCGGAATAACCGTTGTTATAGTTTAGGGTTATATACGGGGGTTCAGCAGGGGTGTTATAGCTGGCGTCAGTAGCGCCCCCACCTCCAAAACCGCCACACATGCTATATACCAATGAATCACCTGGGTCAGGATCAATAGCTCTGAAATCAAGTGTAAATGGTTTGTTATAGCAAACAACTGATATACCTTTCGAAAATTGAGGGCTGTTGTCAGTTCCCAGTGCTCCAAGAACACCTGTTCCAGGAATCTGTGCAATATATGTTGCACCTATTGAATTGGGTATATTCCGTATACCATCTATTCTGCAACATGTTTGATACGTTGCAGTATACCCCTGGGTGGCATTAGGCAATTCTACATTAAAAGTATAATAACCGCCCCGATAATTAAGAGCCGGGGGATTTGTAATACAGGAAGGGAGTGTATTTAAGGGCAAAGTTTCTGACGAAGTAATTAACACATTATGATAGGAGCCATATAAATTTTTAGTTAAATTATTAAATATCCCAATGGTTACGGAAGCGGGCATATCTGCACATCCAGTACAAAATTCATCTCTGAAAAGTCGGAGTGTAATTTTATAAATTTTTGATGTTGGGGAAGCTTGACTTACAAATTGATAAATCATCTCACCCCCTGTAATATGCTTGGCATTCACATAGGTGTAGCATAAAAGGGATAAGATAATTATTAAGACACGCCTCATCTGTAGATATAACTATAATTAGGACTGTAAAATAATGAAAAATGCTGTCTGGCTTTTATTTACTGGTAAAGGTCTTTCAGGAAATCAGCTATTATTTTATTGCTCTTATTCATTTCTTCCAGCATTCCCATATGAGCACTATTTCTTAGTATATATACGTACGAATGCTCAGGAAGTTGAGATTGTTTAAGACTTTGCTTAAAAGGCACTGCTTTATCATGTTCTCCCATTATAAACAGATATGGTAAATTTAATTGTGTAAATATCAGGCTACGGTCGGGGCGGGCGATCATGGCTTCATAATATTGGATAAGAGCCTCGTTAGAAAAACCTTTTCCTTTTTTTAAAAGGACCTCTATATATTCCCTGTTTTTTTCAGGTTCTTTAAATAAAGCCGGAATACTTGTTTTTAAAAAAGAAAATGATCCATTTTCCCGGATAAAATCAATCCCTTTTTTTCTCGTTTCTATTTTTTCCTTATCATCTGAATAAGCGCTGGAATGAAATAATCCAATGGATTTTAAATAGCCAGGATATTTTTCTGCGAATGCCAATGTAATATATCCGCCCATACTATGTCCGATCATGACCACGGAGGTTTGTTGCTCAGCATCAATAATGGATTTGATACAATCTGCATAATCGTTCATGCAGACGTTTGCTCTGCTAATAATTTCTGATTTGCCACTACCCGGAATGTCAGGAATAATTAACAGGTATTTTTCCTCCAGGTATTTTTCTAAACTGTTCCAAATTGTACTGTCCTCTCCAAATCCATGAAGCAATATAACTGCATTGCCTTTGCCTTTTATTTTATAATGTATATCTGCTCCCTGGAATTGAATGGTTTTTTCCATACTCTTATCGGTAATTAAAATATTTCATTGCTGAGCGATATATAAGTAACAGTACAAATGGTATAAGTGCATGGTTCATCTGTTGGGGTAAAAAAAACCACGCCATCAGTAATAAAAGCAGGCTGATGACAGTAATTATGAAATAAATCCGCACCCATTTTTTATTACTGTTAATGAAAAAAGATATAATGAGATGTGTGGGCCAGGCCCATAAAATATTAAAATTATTTTTTGTCATACTATGATCCGTGGCTGTCATCATAAATATTAAAAGTATACCAAGTGAACCAGTTAAAAAAAACAATAAGCCATCAAGTCCTGCAAGTATCCATTGTACATTTTTATTTTTAGAAATGCTTAATAGTAAAAAAACAAACAATAATGAAGTAAAAAAAACCATGGGTGTAAACCAGCTTCCTTTATTATTAGGATTATCAATCGGATAAAGGTTAGTACTGGAAAGAACTATCGGGGTATTTTTAGTACTATCAAGTGCTTTCATAAGATTGTCGGGCAAAAATTGTTGCTGGGAGGTTGTCATGATTGCATCAGTTGGCCTTCCCAATAAAATATCAATTCCCAGTTTACTCCAGTATTGTTTGCCTTTATCCAGATACTGGTAAATAGCTTGTCTGAAAGGAGTATTTACTGGCATAACTGCCGGTAAATTCGGAGTAGGTTTTTTACCTTGTATGATAAGGTCTCTTAATCTGGTAGTACAATTGTCAAGGAAAAAATCATATTTATAAAACTTATTTTCTTCTTTCAGATTTTCATTTAGAGCAGCCCTGAACATCATTTTCTCCACACCTGTTAAATTTAATACCTGTTCTGTTATACCCCGGTTGGTTACCTGATAAGTATATTTAAAATCCTCAAAACTTGTGATACTGATATAATATAAGAGCTTACCCCTGATAAACTTTAAATAGAATCCTTCATCATCAAAATTGAAAGTGCCATAATTGTAAACAATATCAGTTACACTGTTGCTATCAATAACTCTTATTGCACTATGGCCGAAAATAGAATAAAGCTCATCACCGGGCGTGCATGTCAATAATGAAATGCGCAAACGGGATGAATCCTGGGCATAAGTATCAATTTGGAATGATAGTAATGCAATAAAAAAAAGGGAGAACAAAAATTTGAAGACGATCATTTTATTTTTTATAAAACTGTGATAAACACAGATAGCTATTTTAAGTCAACCTTAAATGATAGGAATAAAGTTT
>Ga0136634_10000527_pt1 | contig 16741 bp, 13 predicted proteins | sample AntDrymUQ8332106_2_FD_104654 | JGI IMG/M metagenome (GOLD analysis project Ga0136634, IMG submission 104654) | Polar desert sand microbial communities from Dry Valleys, Antarctica - metaG UQ833 (21.06) | ecosystem: Environmental > Terrestrial > Soil > Desert | place: Antarctica: Dry Valley... | reverse complement strand
GCGTCAGCCGCGTCGCGAAGACGAACGCCTCCGCGCGCGTGGAGCTGACTGCTCCCTGCAGCAGCCCGAGGAACACCCGCGTGTAGGGCTCCATGGAGCCCGACACGTCGCACAGCAGGACGAGCCGGCGGGGCCGATGCTGCCGCTCCCGCCGGGCGATCCGCACGACCTCGCCGCCGGAGCGTGCCGCCATGCGCAGCGTGTGTCGCATGTCGACGTCGCGGCCGTGCGGGTGCGCGCGCGTACGTCGGGTTCGCCGCGCCGGCGTCATCAGTCGGATCCGGGCGACGAGGTCGCGAAGCTCGGCCAGCTCCTCGTCCGTCAGCCCGGCGAAGTCACGCTCGCCCAACCGCTCCTCGGGGCTCATCGCGGCGAGCGCGACCTCCCGCGTCGAGTCGTCGTCGACACCGTCGGTGTCGGCTCTGGTCGGGCGGATCGCGGACGAGGAGACCGTGTGCTCATCGTCAACAGCGGCGGGCGAAACTCCACCGGATTGACGGCGGTCGGCCGGCACGTCGAGAAGCTCCGCGGTCGCACCGCCTCGATGCTCGGCCGGATCGAGCAGACCGTCGACGAGCGCCGCAAAGACGGCGTCGTACATCGCCATGTCCCCGTGGTTGCTGACCAACGCCACCTTGGCCGCCCAGTAGAGCTCCGCCCGCCGTGCGCAGCTGATCAGTGGCAAGGCCTCGGCACACCGTTGCACCTGACCCGGCACGACAGCTACGCCCGCCTGCCGCAGGGCCGCGGCCAGCGCGGCCGCGAGCGCTGCAGGTGAGGCGGAAAGTCCCGCGGACCGGACGTCACTCACCGGCCGCACCCGCCAGCACCCAACCGTCGACCGCGAGCGCATCCTCCTGGTCTTCGCGGTACTTCAGCACCGAGCCGAGTGTCCGTCGCGCGGTGTGGCGTTCGAAGCGATCGACCCCGAGCGCGGTGAGCGCTGCCGCCCAGTCGACGGCTTCAGCGATGCCGGGCGGCTTCTGCAGGGGCAGGTCGCGCAGCGCGGTCACCGCGTGCGCCGTGCCGAGTGAGAGCCGCTCTGAGCTGGCGGGCACGCGCCTGCGCACGATCTCGGCGACCTGCTCCGGTCCCGGGAAGTCGATCCAGTGGAACAGGCAACGCCGGCGGAGCGCGTCGTGGACGTCGCGGGTCCGGTTCGAGGTGAGGATCACCACCGGTGGATGGGACGCGTGGATGGTGCCGAGCTCAGGGATCGTGACGGAGGACTCGGCGAGCAACTCCAGCGCGAACGCCTCGAACTCGTCGTCGGCCCGGTCGATCTCGTCGATGAGCAGTACTGCGGGGCGCGGACCGGGGTGCTGGATCGCCGCGAGCAGCGGTCGGGCCAACAAGTAGTCGGCACCGAACAGGTCTGCGTCGGCGAGCGGCTCATGCCGGGTCTCGGCGAGGCGAATGCCCAACAGCTGGCGCGGATAGTTCCACTCGTACAAAGCCTCGGACGAGTCGATCCCCTCGTAGCACTGCAGCCTGATCAACGGTGTGTCTAGCACCCGCGCCAGCGTCTTGGCTGCCTCCGTCTTCCCGACGCCGGCCTCACCCTCGAGGAGCAGCGGTTGCGGCAACGTCGCGGCGAGGAAGAGCGCGGTGGCGAGGCCCGGGTCGGTCAGGTAGTCGGCGCGCTCGAGCGCCTGCGCGAACGCCTCGACGGTGGGCAGCCGCGCCCGGATCGCCGGGTCCGCGCCCGGCTGCGCCGACCGGCTCACGGCACGCCCGCGGAGGTCGAACGCGGCCGTACGAGAAGTCCGGATGCGTGCGCCGAGTGGTCCGTTCGAGTCCTCTGCCGGACTGCGCCGACTGCCGAAAGTGACCACTCGACGAGGTCCGGGTTGGCAGCTGTCACCGGCGCGCCAGGTACGCCGAACGGCAGCCCTCGCCGCAGAAGTAGGTCGTGTCGCCCTCGTCGACGAGATGGATGCTCTCGGCCACGGCGGCCACCGTCATGCCGCAGATCGGGTCGGTCGCGGTCGCTGCCCCGGCCGGACGGTCGAGCTGTGCGTCGGATTCTGGATCGGTCACAGGAGCGATATCACCTGTGCCAGCAGCGTTTGACCGCACCGACACCAGCTCCGCCAAGATCGAGAGCGCGACCTCCGCGGCTGTCCGTGCCCCGATCCACAAGCCGGCCGGCGTACGCACCCGCGCGCGCTGCTCGACGTCGACGTCAAGACTCGCGACGACCTCCGCGCCGCGACGGCGGCTGGCGACGAGGGCGACGTACGGGACGCCTGCTGCGAGCGCAGCCTCCAATGCTGCGGTCTCGCCGCGCCCGTGCGAGGCGACGACGAGCCCAGCGTCGTCAGCTGCCGGCGGCGACGTGCCCGCGCCCGCCGCCGCCACCACGTAGCCGAGGGGGCGCCCGAGGTCGACGAGCGCCCGTGCGATCGGCGTGTCCCCGACGACGAGGAGCCGGGGCGCCGGCATGTGCGGCTCCAGGAATACCTCCATGGCGCCACCCGACAGACATGGATTCCCAATGGTCACAGTGCCTTCAGGGTCGGCCACTTCGTGGGTCGCGCCGGGCAGCTCGTCGGGCAGGATTCGCAATAGCAAGGGCTGACCATTGGCCAACGCCTGCAGGCCGTACAGCCGGACGGAACCTTCGGCGCAGACGCCGCCGACGAATCCTTCCAGGCGACCGTCCGCGTGGAGCAGCGCGGTGTCGCCTGGGCGGGCACTGGTCGGCGCCTGCGCCCGGACGACCGTCGCGTACACGAACGGCACGCGCTCGGCGCGCAGGTCCGCCGCACGGGTGGCGATGTCGAGCACGGTCATGCGTTGGAGCCGCGAGCCTGTGCCTGTTCCTGGGCCGCCGCCATCGCGTGCCACACCCGAGACGGTGTGCAAGGCATGTCGATGTCGACAACCCCCAATGGCCGCAGGGCATCGATGATCGCATTCACAACGGCGGCGGGTGAGCCGACGGTCGCGGACTCGCCGATCCCCTTGGCGCCGATGGGGTGGTGCGGCGACGGCGTGACGGTGTAGCCCGTCTCCCACGCCGGCACCTCCATCGCGGTCGGGATGAGGTAGTCCATGAACGACCCGCCGAGGCAGTTGCCCTCCTCGTCGAAGTCGATGATCTCCATCAGCGCCATGCCGACACCGTCGGTGAGCCCGCCGTGGATCTGGCCCTCGATGATCATCGGGTTGATGCGCGTGCCGCAGTCGTCGACTGCGACGAAGCGGCGCACCTTCACCTGTCCGGTGCCGCTGTCCACGTCGACGACGCAGATGTAGGCACCGTAGGGGTAGGTGAGGTTCGGCGGGTCGTACGTCGTCATCGCCTCGAGGTTGGCCTCGACGCCGTCGGGAAGGGCGACCGTGCCATGCGCCGCCATCGCGATCTCCGCGATCGTCGCGCCCTTCTCCGGGTCGCCCTTGACGAACCAGCGGCCCTTCTCCCACTCGAGATCCTCGGCCGCCGCCTCGAGCATCGCGGCGGCGATGATGCGCGCCTTGTCCCTGACCTTTCTCGTCACGATGGCCACGGCCGCGCCGCTGACGGGGGTCGAGCGGCTGCCGTACGTCCCCAGGCCGTACGGCGTCTGGTCCGTGTCGCCGTGGACGACCTCGATGTCCTCGGGCGGGATGCCGATCTCCTCGGCGACGATCTGCGCGAAGGTCGTCTCGTGCCCCTGTCCCTGCGTCTGCACGGACAACCGCACCACGGCCTTGCCGGTGGGGTGCACGCGGAGCTCGGCGCCGTCGGCCATGCCGAGGCCGAGGATGTCCATGTGCTTCTTCGGCCCGGCACCGACGGTCTCGGTGAAGAAGGAGATGCCGATGCCCATGAGCTCGCCGCGGGCGCGTTTCTCGGCCTGTTCCTGGCGCAGCTGGTCGTACCCGGCCATCTCCATCGCGAGGTGCATCGTCTTCTCGTACTCGCCGGAGTCGTACTCCCAGCCCGTCTTCGACATGTACGGGAACTGCTCGGGCTTGATCAGGTTGCGCAGGCGCAGCTCGGCCGGGTCCATGTCGAGCTCGATCGCGAGCGCGTCGACGAGCCGCTCGACGAGGTACGCCGCCTCGGTGACGCGGAAGGAGCAGGCGTACGCGACGCCGCCGGGCGCCTTGTTCGTGTAGACGCCGGTGACCTTGCAGTACGCAGCCTCCAGGTCGTACGAGCCGGTGAAGATGTGAAAGAAGCCGGCGGGATATTTGGTGGGCTGCGCGGTGCCGTTGAAGGCACCGTGGTCGGCGAGGGTGTCCGTCCGAAGCGCCAGGATCTTGCCGTCTCTCGTTGCCGCGATCTCGCCGTGCATGTGGTAGTCGCGGGCGAAGGACGTCGACATGAGGTTCTCCGACCGGTCCTCCATCCACTTGACCGGGCGGCCGGTGACGATCGAGCCGACGACGGCGCAGACGTACCCCGGGTAGATGCCGACCTTGTTGCCGAACCCGCCGCCGATGTCGGGCGCCACGATGCGGATCTTGTGCTCGGGTATGCCTGAGACCAGGGCATAAACCGTGCGGTGGGCATGCGGCGCCTGCGTAGTCGTGTAGATCGTGAGCTTGCCGTCGATGGGCTCGTAGTCGGCGATCGCGCCGCAGGTCTCCATCGGCGCGGGATGCACGCGCGGGTAGAGCACCTCGCGGGTGACGACCACGTCGGCACGGTCGAAGACGGCGTCCGTCTCGGCCTTGTCTCCAGACTCCCAGTCGAAGATGAAGTTGTCGGTCTTGCCCTCGAGGTCGTCACGGATGACCGGTGCGCCCGGGTCGAGTGCCTTCTTGGCGTCGACGACCGGCGGCAGGATGTCGTACTCGACGTCGATCAGCTCGAGTGCATCCCTTGCGGTGTAAGCATCTTCGGCGATGACGAACGCGACCTCCTGGCCCTGGAAGCGGACCTTGTCAGTCGCCAGGACGTTCTGCACGTCGTTGGAGAGCGTCGGCACCCAGGCGAGGTTGAGCGGCACGAGGTCGTTGCCCGTGATGACCGCCTTGACCTTGTCGAGCTTCAGCGCCTCGGTGGTGTCGATCGAGACGACGCGGGCATGGGCGACCGGTGAGCGCAGGATCGCGCCGTACAGCATGCCGGGAATGAGCATGTCGTCGAGGTAGCGGCCCTTTCCGCGGATGAAGCGGGGATCCTCCTTGCGCCGCAGGGATCCGTACCCGATCGGGCGCTCGTGCGGGCGGCCGACGTCCGCCGGCTCCTCTGTCGCGCTGGGCGCGACGCTGTGCAGCCCGGTGGGGGCGTGACCGTCAGCCGTGAGCGTCATGCGGGCACCTGCTCCGTCTGCGTCGGCGCGTCGACGTGGGCGACCGTCACCGGCTCGGTGTCGCCCGTGTCGCTGGTGGTCGGATCGTTGGAGGTTGCGGGGCTGCCCGCCGCGTCCCGGTCGTTCTTCTCGCGCTCGGCCGCCCAGCGGATCGACCGGACGATCGTCGAGTAGCCAGTGCAGCGGCAGATCTGACCCGAGATCGCGACCCGGATCTCCTCCTCGGTCGGGTCCGGGTTCGCGTCGAGCAGTGCCCGACCGGTCATGAGCATGCCCGGCGTGCAGAAGCCGCACTGCAGGCCGTGCTTCTCCATGAAGGCGTCCTGCAGCGGGTCGAGCTTGCCGCCCTGCTCGAGATCCTCGACCGTACGCACCTCGTGACCTCCGGCCGAGGCCGCGAGCACGGTGCAGGACTTGACCGGTGTCCCGTCGAGCAACACCACGCAGGTGCCGCAGTTGGTCGTGTCGCAGCCCCAGTGGGTGCCGGTGAGCCGCAGGTCCTCGCGCAGGAAGTGCACCAGCAGCCGTCGCGGCTCGATGTCGCGCGAGACCGCGGTGCCGTTGACCGTGAGGTCGACCTGCATGGACTCAGCTCCTTCTTGTTTTCGGGACTGGCTCGTTCTGCGGGACTCGCTCGTTCTGACGCTCGCTCGTACTCAGGGCTGGGCCGTTCAGGGCTGGCCGTTTCAGGGCCGGCCGTTTCAGGGCTGGCCGTTTCAGGGCTGGGCGTTCAAGGCGCGTTGGCAAGCGCGGCGCAACACGCGGCGGGTCAGCTCGTCGGCGAGGTGGCGCTTGTACTCGACCGTGCCGCGCGTGTCGCTCACCGGTCTGGCCGCCTCGGCGGCAGCGCGCCCGGCGGCGGCGAACGCGCCTTCGGAGGGCTCGTTGCCGAGGAGTGCTTCCCGGGCGGCCGCCACCGGCCCGTACACGCCGACGGCAGTCAGGCCCACCGCGGCGTCGGCGATGCGGCCGGCGCTGTCGAGCTCGACCCGCGCGCCCGCGGCCGCCACGGCCCAGTCCCCCACCCGCCGCTCGACCTTCTCGTACGCGCTGCTGCCGTTGCTGCGTACGGGAAAGCGGATCTCGGTGAGCAGCTCGTCCTGGCCCACCGTCGTCTCGTACGGCCCGACGTGCAGGTCGGTGACCGGGACGACCCGCTGACCGCTGCTGCCCTGGATGACAACATGCGCCCCGAGGACGTCGCACACCGTTGTGAGGTCTTCGGCCGGGTCGGCCTGGCACAGCGAGCCGCCGATCGTGCCGCGGTTGCGCACCAGGGGGTCCGCGATCACGTGTTCGGCGTCGTGCACGATCGGGAACAGCGCTCCGACCTCCGCCGACGCGAGCAGCTCCGCATGCCGGGTCAGCGCACCGACCGCGAGCCAGTCGCCGTCACGCCGGATGTACGCCAGCTCGGCCAGGTCGTTGATGTCGACGAGCAACTCGGGCCGCGCGAGGCGGAGCTTGGTCATCGGGAGCAGTGAGTGCCCGCCAGCCAGGACCATCGCGTCCGGTCCACCGTCGGCGAGCAGTCGGAGCGCATGCTCGACAGTCGTCGCCCTGGCGTAATCGAAGGGTGCCGGTGTCTGCATGTGGTCTCCAGTCCCGTGGGCGGTCGGGCGCGAGCGGATCTCATGCTCTGCCAGCGTGCCACGCCGGTCAAGAGGAGATGCGCCGCGCGGCACGGGTCTCCACACGTTCGCCCTAATGATCACGTATCGGTCTCCGCGCGTTCGCCCTAATGACCACGTATCGGTCTCCGCGCGTTCGCCCTAATGACCACGTTTCGGGGGTGTCGGGGTCCCTTCCGTGGCGTCGACGCCACGGAAGACACCTCCACGCCCCCGAAACGTGGTCATTGGGGAGCTGAGCGATCAGGAGTACGGGATCCAGGTCGGGTCGGTGAGGGTGTCGAGCTCGTTGCTCTGGATGCCGTCGGACCAGACCGTGAACAGCAGGTCGCCGATGACGAGGGAGCGGCGTACGGCCTCACCGCTCTTGGCGGCGGAGGACTCCTCGGACGCGGTCACCCAGCCCACCTCGGTGAGTGTCTTGTCGCCGACGGTGAGGACCAGCGCGCCGGTCCGCTTGCCCGTGCTCATCGGGATGACGAGCGCGCCCGTCGCATCCCAGTACAGGAACGCGCGTGCCTCGTACTCCGCCTCGCTGTAGCCGTCGCGCACGACGTGACCGGCGAGCTTGGTCGGCGATGTCGGGTCGCTCACATCGAACAGCGAGACCTGTGCGCCGACCTGCCGCCCGTCGGTGTTCGCCTCCTGCCCGACCCCTACGACGAGGCCGTCGCTCACCGGGTGGAGGTACGCGGAGTAGCCGGTGATCTTAAGCTCGCCGCGTACGGTCGGCTCCGTCGGGTCGGCGAGGTCGAGGACGTACAGCGGGTCGGTCTGCCGGAACGTCACCACGTACGCGGTCACGCCGACGTAGCGCACCGCGTAGATCTGCTCGCTCTTGCCGAGGCCGTCGACCATGCCGATCTCCACGAGTCCTTCGTCCTGCTCCGCGAGAACGGTCACGCGGCTCTCGCTCTGCTCGTTCGGCCCCCAGCTCGACCCGGTCGTGCTGGCGATGCGCAAATTGCCCTCCCACTCCGACAGCGCGTACTGCCCGATGAGGCGGCCGGGCACCTCGCCGGAGCCGACGTACCGCGCGGGACCGGAGTCTGTGATGTCGAACGCGTGGATCCCAGTGCGCTGGGTGTCGACGCCCGGACCACCCGGGGGCATGATCGCGATCGACAGGTCCTGCGCCACATCGGGCGGCGGCACGGGGAGATCGACCGGCAATGCAATCGGTGTCCACCCGTTGGTCGCCACGTAGAAGCGATCCTGCGACGCGTACACCGTGTCACCGCTGCCCAGGACTGCCGTGCCGTTCGGCTCCTGGAGGTCGCCGTCGATCGGCAGGCTCAACACGCTGACGGTGCTGAAACCGGAGAACTCGCGCGGGTAGGACAAGCGCTCGCATGGCACGAGGAGCGTCGGCTCCTCGTCGGCCTCGGTGGACGTCCATGACGCGGACGGCAGCCAGTCGGTCAGCTGGGACATCTCGACGACCGCCCGATTGCGCTGCGTCAGCGCGGCCTCGTCTTCGGCGACGGTCTCGTCCCACGGGAACTCGAGCGTCGGCTCGGACCGCACGGCCAAGCGTACGGTCCCGTCGACCAGTCGCGCGGACACGATCTCCCCCTCGATGTCGAGGGAGGACAGCTGCGTTGGATCGCTCGGGTCGGACAGGTCAACGGTGACGAGCCGAGAGCTCTGCCAGCCGCCCCAGCCGGGCATGGCGCGCGGTGCGTCCAGCCACACCATGGGCGCCCGGGTGATGACGAGGGCGCGATCGTCCTCCAGCAGGAGCTCGCTGGCTCGCGGCAGCTCCGACGATGCCGCGTCCGTGGTCAGGTCCAGCGTGCCGACCTCCGTGTTGGCCGCAACGTCGATCACCCGGAAGGTGCCGTCGACGACCGAGTAGATGTGGTTCCCGTCGGTCTTGACGAGGTCGGGCTCGTCCACACCGGCCTCTTGCACGTTGGTCGTCGAGTGCGCCTCGTCGATCGTCGGGGCAGCACCTGGGGCGACGGCACCCGCCTCGGCGCCCGTCGCGCTCTCCGCGACATCGCGTCCGGCGAACCCGATCCCGCGGCCTCCCTGGTCGAGCCCGTACGGCCCCACCCGGGCTAGCGCCTCGGTCTTGAGATAGCTCAGCACGTCCTCGCACGCGTCGAACGGCAGTAGCGCCCCGGTGAGCACCCGGGCGGTGTCGACCGGCACGGAACATCCGGTCACCGCGACCGCGGCGACGGAGGTGAGGGACGCGATGCGGATGAGCGCTGAGCGGGTCATGTTGCTGAGACGGAGCTGGTCCGAGCGCGGTTCCAGGGAGATGGCGTGTTACTCGATCGTGACTGCGAATCGCGCAGAACCGAGGACCGCCTAGATGATGTGGATGTCGATGAGGTGACCAAACGCCCTCGACAGCCGGACGTCTCGCGTCAGCAGCGGGCAGTCGAGCGCTTCGGCAAGCACGACGTAGGCGGCGTCGTACGCCGACACTTTGTCCCGAAGCTGAAATGCTCGCATCCGCAACTCGGCGCCAGCTGGCCAACGCTGGATCTGCAGGTCGTCGAAGTCGGTCAATGCCGACTCTGCCCTGGCTGGACTCAGCTCGCGGCGCAGCGTCAGCCCCCGCAACGCCGCCACCACCTCGTAGTCGAGGAGCGCGGGCGCGCTGAGCTCCGCGGCAGCCATGAGGGCTCGGAGGTCATCCGTGCCATCGACCGCGCTCAAGCCGTCAACGACAGCAGAGGCATCGACGACGATCACGTATTGCTGTTCGGGACGAAAGCCTCTCGTTCGGCACGCGCTTCCTCAATGGCGTCGAGCGATGACGCAGTCGCGCGCTCCGCCCGGCGGGCGGCGCGGGCGAGCACCTCAGCGACCGCCGGACGCGCTGCATCTCGCTCCAGAAGATCGAGGAGATAGGAGTTCAAGGACTCCCCCCGTGCGGCGGCGCGTGCCTTAAGAACCGCGCGAGTCTGCTCCGGCACGCTTCTGATCTGCAGCAGGGAAGTCATAAAACCGATGGTACACCGACATCAATACAAAGTGTATTGATGCCGGTGCACGACGAGTCAGCTGTCGAGCTCCTGCATCACCGCGAAAGCGGCACCCCACGGGTCCTCGACCACGGCGAAGCGGCCGAACGGGGTGTCCTCGGCGGCCATCGTGACCTTGCCGCCGCCCCGCTCGACAGTGGCGACCGAGTCATCCGTCGAGGAGACCGCGAAGCACGAGGTCCACCCCTTGGGCGCCCCGGGCTGGTGGCCACCGAGCCCGCCGACCGACCTGGATTCGCCCGCGAGGGCGAACGTGACATACCCGCCCATGTCCTCGATCTCGGTGTACTCGAAGTCGAAGACTGCGGCGTAGAACGCCTTGGCCGCCTCGATGTCGTCGACCGCGGCGTCGTTCCACGTCAGCGTGCCGGGCTCGTTGTAGACCCGGACACCGGTGTGCTCGCCCGACTGCCACGCGCCGAAGGCGTGCCCATGCGGATCACGGAAGATCACCATCGTGCCCAACGGGCCGACCTGCATCGGCTCCACGAGAACGGATCCTCCCGCCGCCGTAACACGCGCGGAAGTTGCGGCCGCGTCGTCCGTGGCGAAGTAGGTCATCCACTTGGGCGGGTCGTCGGGGTCCTGTTGCGGACCCATGCCGGCCGCAGCGAGGCCGTTCTTCTCGCCGTTCAGATAGCCGCCGTACTCCGGCTCGCCGCCGCTGTACGTCCAGCCCGCAGGTCGGTGTAGAAGGCCTTGGCGGCGTCGACGTCGGCGGCGCCGTAGTCGACCCAGCACGGTGTGCCGGCGGGCCAGGCGGTGTCACGGGTGGGCATGTCTGCTCCTCTTCTCGGGCTTGTCTTGCTCCTGGGAACAGCCTTCCACCGGCCTCCGACAGTTTCCAGATCGGGGCGGCGGCAACCCGCAACCGGCGGTGCGGCTTGGGGTTTGCTGCCTACGACAGAGAGAATCGACCTCCGAACGACACAGAGGAGAACAGCACGTGACGCGACCGCATACTGCCGGCGAGGTCTCCGGGCGGTTCGTGTCGACGGATCCCGATGACCCCGAGCTCACGGCAGCGATCGCGGCTCTGGCCCCGTCGTTCACCATCCTTGCTGGCCCCCACAGCGCCGTCCGGCGCACGTGGATCGACACCTTCGACGAGCGGCTGCGCCGCGCTGGCATGGTGCTCGTACATGCGACCCGTGACGGTGAGACCTACCTGGAGCTCACGGATGCCGACGGGCACCGCCTGCGCGTACCTGCCGCAGCGATGACCTGGCCCGCCTTCGCACCCGACCTCCCGGCCGGCCCGCTTCGGGAGCGGCTGGCAGCGGTGATCGACATCCGGGCGCTGTCAGTCTCCGCCGCGCTACGCAGCCGGGAACGGCAGCTCCGGGTGCTCGATGACGATGGCAAGACGGTGGCTCGGCTCATCGTCGACACGCCCCTGGGCCACCAGCGCCATAGACCGATCGCTTCGGCTCCTGCTGCCGTCTTGTCAGTTCACGCCGTACGGGGCTACGGGGCCGAGGCCGGCCGGATCGCGACCGCCCTCACCAGCACGCCGGGCGTCGAGGCGAGCAGGACGTCGCGCCGGGACGACGCGCTCGCATGGACCATGGCGGGCGCAAAGCCGGCTCACCCACTGACCAACGCCCTCACTGCCGACATGCCCGCTGCCGAGGCCGTCGCCACGGTGCTGGACGGGTTCCGCCGCACCCTGGAGGCGAACGTCCCAGGCCTGATCGCCGACATCGACACCGAGTTCCTCCACGACTTCCGGGTCGCCGTGCGCCGCGCCCGCTCGACGGTGAAACTGACCGGGCACGCGCTGAGCGACGATCGCGCCGCGACGCTGGGCGAGGAGCTGAAGTGGCTCGGCGACCTCACCTCCCCCACCCGAGACCTCGACGTCTACCTGCTCGGCGTCCCGGCGATGGCGCAGAGCCTGCGCTCGTCGCCGGCCGCGGATCTCGAGCCGTTCAGGGAGCATCTCGCGCAGCGCCGCGACGTCGAGCAGCGCCGCCTGGTCCGCGGCGTACGGTCGAAACGGCTCCGCGAGCTGCTCGATCAGTGGCGCGACATCGGCGACCCCCTCGCGTCCCCCGCTCACGGCAAGGCCGCGCTCGCACCGCCGATCACGGCGGCGACCCTGGCCCGTACGAGCGTCAGGAAGTCGCACCGCACAGTCGTGAAACTCGGCTCGCAGATCACCGCGGCCTCGCCCGCCGAAGACCTCCACACCCTGCGTAAGCGGTGCAAGGAGCTGCGCTACCTTCTCGAGATCTTCGCGCCGCTGCACGACAAGGCTTTGCACAAGCAGGTGTTGCAAGTGCTCAAGGCATTGCAGGAGTGCCTCGGCGAGTTCCAGGACAGCGAGGTGCAGGCCGACGCGCTGCGTACGTTTGCCGGTGAGATGAGTTCTGCGGGTGCGGCGGCGTCGGCGACCCTCCTGGCGATGGGTGAGCTCGCAGCCGCGCTGCACGCCGAGCAGCAGCGTGCGAGGGCGGCGTTCGACTCGACGTTCGCCGCGTTCATGCAGCCGCGAAACCAGCGGAGTTTCGACGCCCTGCTTCCCTCGCCGGAGCCTGCGCGGGAGCCGAAGCCCGCCCGGGAGCCGAAGATCGCCCGCCGTCGCCTGGAGAGCACACGACCGCGACGGGCCGACTCCAGCACCGATGGTGCAGCCGGCGGCACCCTGCTCTCATTGCACACCGGGGGTGCGGCATGAAGATCGTGGCCAGCTACAACATCAAGGGCGGGGTGGGTAAGACCTCGACCGCCGTGAACCTTGCCGCGCTCGCCGCCCGAGAAGGCCGCCGGACGCTGCTCTGGGATCTCGACCCGCAGGGAGCAGCTAGCTTCCTGTTCCGGATCCGTCCTCGCGTGAAGGGCGGCGGCAAGGCCCTGCTGCGGCGCCGTACGACCGTCGACGCGGCCATCAAGGGCACCGACTTCGACAACCTGGACCTGCTGCCGTCGGACTTCTCCTACCGCAACATGGACCTCGACCTCGACGCCGAGAAGAAGCCGACCCGGCGGTTACGCAGCCTGCTCTCCCCGTTGGCGGACGAGTACGACTTGGTGTTCCTGGACTGCCCGCCCGGCATCTCGCTGGTGTCGGAGAGCGTCATGCATGCCGCAGACTGGCTGCTGGTGCCGTTGATGCCGGCGACGCTGTCGTTGCGTACGTTCGACCAGCTGACCGCGTTCGTGGCCGACTTCGACGGCAGACGGCCGAGAGTGCTGGCGTTCTTCTCCATGGTCGACCGGCGCAAGCGACTGCACCGTGAGGTGGTGGACGGACTGACCGGCACCCGTGCCGACATCGCGACCGCGACGATCCCGGCGCTGTCCGCCATCGAGCAGATGGCGGAGGTTCGCTCGCCGGTGACGATGAGCGCGCCACGTTCGCGCGCGGCGCAGAGCTACGGCGCCCTGTGGGCAGATCTGCAGCGCCGCCTGTGAGCCCGACCGCGCGCTCCGGCAAGCGCCTCGTGATCGAGGCAGGCGGCGGTGTGCTGTGGCGTGACACCGAGCGGGGCCGCGAGATCGCGGTCGTGCACCGCCCGCGGTACGACGACTGGTCGCTGCCCAAGGGCAAGCGCAAGCCGGGTGAAGAGCTGCTGCTGACTGCCGTACGCGAGGTGACGGAGGAGACGGGTCACACGGGCGAGGTGGGGCCGTACCTCGGGCAGTACAGCTACCCGATCACGTCGACCGGCCGGCCGGCGATCAAGTCGGTGAAGTACTGGGCGATGCAGGACACCGGTGGGGACTTCGAGGCCAACGACGAGGTCGACGAGGTGGCGTGGCTGAGCATGGCGGCAGCGGCGGAGCGCATGCAGTTCCCGGTGGACGTGCAGGTGCTGCGGGTGTTCCGCCAACTGCCCGACACGACATCCGTGCTGCTTGTGGTGCGCAACGGGTCCGCGGTCCGCGCATCTCGCCGGGTCGATGCGGAGCGGCGCGCGCTCGATCGCCGCGGCAAGGACCAGGCAGTCGCCCTCGTGCCGGTCCTCACCACGCTCGGTGTCGACACACTGCTGAGCACCCAGGCGCGCCGGTGCCTCCTCACCCTGCAGCCGTACGCGAGAAGCATCGAGGCGGACGTGCGCGTCGACCCGGTCCTTCGCGGTGTCCTGCGCGGCGGCGCTTACACGTCAGCGGCCATCGACCGACTGCTGGAGCTCATCGGCGTCGGGAGACGGGTGGCGGTGTGTGCCGAGGGTGCCGTGACGAATAGCCTCATCGCCACACTGGGTGCGCAGTTCGGCGCGCGCATGTCAGGTCAGGCCACCATCAAGAAGGGCGGCTGGTGCCTGCTGCATGTCGGCGCGGGCGAGCTGCTCTCGATCGAGCGGCAGGAAGCTGCGTGACCGCGGGGCAGGAGGCGGCGTGAGCACCGATCGCGGGACCGAACCGAGCGTCGAAGCAGCAGGCACAGACAATTCGGCTGGTGCACTCCCCGCGGGCACGTATCTCGAGATCGAAGTGAAGTACGACGCCGACGACACGGTTGAGCTGCCCGTGCTGGTCGATCTGCCCGGCGTCGCCGCGGTCGAGCAGCCGGTGGAGCAGCATCTCGAGGCGACCTATTTCGACACCGCGGATCTCCGGCTCGCGCAGGCGAAGATCACGCTGCGCAGGCGCACGGGCGGGCCCGACGCCGGCTGGCACCTGAAGCTGCCCAAGGCCAAAGGTCAACGCCTGGAGGTGCATCGACCTTTGGGCCGGGCTACCCGGACCGTTCCCAGGGCGCTCGTGGACATCGTCCGCGCGTACGTTCGCGACCAGCAGCTGGCGCCGGTGGCCACGTTGCATACCCAACGCAACGTGCACCGGCTGCTGGACCGCGACGGCGCAGTGCTCGCCGATGTCGCCGACGACGTCGTGACAGGCGAGCGGCTCGTGATCCCGACGCCCGCACTGTCGTGGCGCGAGCTCGAGGTCGAGGCCGTCGGCGGTGACGCGAGCCTTCTGGCGGCGGTCGGCGCGCGGCTCGTCGCCGCCGGCGCGCAACCTGCGAGCTCGGCGTCGAAGCTGGCGCGCGTCCTCGGCGACGCGGTCGTAAGCCCGAGCGCCCCGGACAGCGACTCCCTGGGGCCGTCAGTCGCGGCAGGCGACGTTGTGCACTCCTACCTCGCCGAGCAGGTGGCGGCGATCCAGACGTGGGACCGCTCGGCGCGTACGGACGAGCCGGATGCCGTGCACAAGATGCGGGTCGCCACCCGAAGGCTGCGGAGTGCGTTGGCGACGTACCGCCGACTGCTCGACCGGACGGTCACCGATCCCGTCCGCGACGAGCTGAGGTGGATCGGACAGGTGCTCGGTGGGCCGCGCGACGCGGAGGTCCTGCTCGCCCGCGTCCGCAAGCTGGTCGCTGGTCAACCGCGTGATCTCGTGCTGGGACCCGTGCGGCGCCGAGTCGATCTCGAGCTGCGGCGACGGCACCGGGACGCCCATGCACGGATGGTCGAGGAGCTCAACGGCGAGCGTTACTTCCGGCTGTTGGACGACCTCAGCGGGCTGGTTGCGACTCCCCCGTTCATTGGCGACTTTGACCGCAAGGCGAAAAAAGCCCTGCCGCGACTGGTGAAACGCACGCATCGCCGCGTCGTTTCGATCGCCGAGGAGGCTGCCGCGGAGAGCACTCCCGCGCACCACGAAGAGTTGCTGCACGACGTCCGCAAGGCGGCAAAGCGGGCTCGCTACGCCGGCGAGTCGGTTGCTCCGGCGTTGGGCGAGGCGGCCGTGTCGTACGCCGCCGGGATGGAGAACCTGCAGGAGGTCCTGGGCGAGCACCAGGACAGCGCGGTCACCCGCGCGCTGCTTCTCGAGCTCGGCGTCCAGGCGCACCTGGCAGGGGAGAACGGCTTCACCTTCGGCCGGTTGCACGGCCTGGAGCAGGCTCGCGGCGAGCGGGCGGTCGAGCGCTACGACGGCGCGCTGGCTGCCGTACGCGACCGGCCGGCCTGGCTCGACGGCTGACCGCCGGCTCGCGCCACCACCCGTCCGCTCCACCACCAGCCTGTACCACGCGAACCAGCATCGTGCTACGCGGCGAAGTGCGGTCCCACGTGGCGTCGGCGCCACGTGAGACCACACGCCGCCACCGATACGTGGTCAAACGCCGGGGTGAGCGTTGGGTGTGCGGTGCGGCCACCGCGGGCGGCGGCTCGTCGGAGGCGGCTCAGTGGGAGGGCGGCTCAGTGGGAGGGCGGCTCAGTGGGAGGGCGGCTCAGTGGGAGGCGGCTCAGTGGGAGGCGGCTCAGTGGGAGGCGGCTCAGTGGGAGGCGGCGAAGAGGGCGGCGATGCGGGAGAGGTGTTCCGAGAGCGCGGGTGGGTCGAGCACGGTGAACGGTGCGCCGATCGCCCCCAGCACCATGGCGGGCCAGTCGAGCGAGTCGACGCTCATCCGCAGCTCGCACGACGCAGGTCCTCGAGCCGCAACGACGCCCCAGATCCCGACCGCGGCGGCGACCGTCTCCGCCGGAGCGGACACCTGGACGACGACGTCGTGCCGCACCGTGCTCGAGCGGATACCAGCCTGAACGAAGGCGGCCGCGTCCTCGGCCGGGAGCTCCCGCTGTCGGAAACGCGCGCCCGTCCCGATCGGTTCGCTGATCCGGTCGACGCGAAAGGTCCGCCAGTCACCACGGTCGAGGTCGTACGCGACGAGGTACCACCGCCGACCGAGCGACACCAGGCGATGCGGCTCCACTGTCCGGGACGTGTGCGCACCCTCGCGCGCGGTGTAGCGCAGACGCAGCCGCTCGTCGTCGCGGCACGCCTGGGCGAGAACCGTCAAGGTCCCGGCGTCGACTACCGGCCCGGCGTTGAACACCACCGGGATGGTGTACGCCTGCAGTGCGTCCATCCGGCGCCGTAGCCGCGGGGGCATGACCTG
>Ga0136634_10000526_pt1 | contig 16747 bp, 13 predicted proteins | sample AntDrymUQ8332106_2_FD_104654 | JGI IMG/M metagenome (GOLD analysis project Ga0136634, IMG submission 104654) | Polar desert sand microbial communities from Dry Valleys, Antarctica - metaG UQ833 (21.06) | ecosystem: Environmental > Terrestrial > Soil > Desert | place: Antarctica: Dry Valley... | reverse complement strand
CTGCCACTGGCCGCCTTCGGTTACCGGGTGCTGGACCAGCAGTGGGACGGTGTCCCCCTGGCCGAGAGCTGGGGGGAGGAGGTGCATGTCCCTCAGGTCGAGCTGAGCATGCAGCTCGAGGGGTACGACGCCGTGCCCGTCAAGCGCACCGTGGGGTTCGCGTTCTCCTTCACCAAGGGCAGAGCCATGATCGTCTCGGACCTGACCAGCGCCGGGAAACCACTCTTCGCAGGTGCTGCCGCGCCGTGGGACCTGACCGCGATCACGGTCCGGGAGGAGCCCGGGGTCCTCGGCATCTTCGACCGTGCCACCCGCTCGTCGGCTGCCACCGTCACCGCGGCAGTCCGCGACGGCATCGACCAGCTCCAGCGCGCTCTCCCGTTCAGGTGGTCGGGCAACGTCGTGGTCTACAACGTGCAGAGCTCCAGCGTGCTGGCGTCCTTCGCCGACGTTCCCGGAGGCGCGCTCGACCACCTCGGCGCGCTCACCTTCCCGACCTACGCCGGGAACTCCCGTGCTCAGGTCGCCTCCACACGGATGCTGGTGATGCCCAGCTCGGTGCGGGCCGGAGAGCCGTTCCTCGGCCGGATCACGCGTCACGAGCTGAGCCACGTCGCGATCGGCATCCGTGACGACGGCGCTCCCACGTGGGTCTCCGAGGGCATCGCCGAGTACCTCGGCGCTCGAGAGATCGCGCTCCGGGACCGGATCATCCCCACCACCGCACTGAGTCGTGCCCAGACCGAGGACGACGGGATGCCAGACTCGAAGACGTTCAACGACACCGACCAGGAGTGGCACTACGCGCTGAGCTGGATGGCCTGCGACTACGTCGCCGACACGTTCGGTGAGTCCCGGCTCTGGGAGCTGGTCGACGCGATGCACAACGGCGGGGAGGGCACGACCGATGTAGAGCAGGATCGCGTGCTCGGGCAGGTGCTCGGGTTCGACAACCGTGAGCTCGGCCGGCGTGCCTCAGCCCGGATCCGCAACCTCTACGGCTGAGTCGCGAAGCTCCCCAGATGCTTCAGCGCCTCCCGCTTGGACAGGCCGGAGAGGTTCGACTCGTGCGAGGCGACGAAGCCGAGCACCCATTCGGGCTCGGCGCGGGCGTGGTCACGCAGCGCCCAGCCGACGGCCTTGCGGATGAAGAACTCGCGACCGTACGGCGACAGCGGGGGCGTGGTCCGCGTCGAGCCGTCGAGATTCTCCTCGACGACCTGGGCCAGGAGGACCTGGTCGCACAGGTCGCGCGCGCCCAGCTGGCAGATGATGGCGGACCGGCGCACCCACAGGTCGTCGGATACCGCCCAGATGCGCATGACCGGAGTGACCTGGTCGCGGTGGCGGAGCAGCAGGTCGCGCACGAGGTGCCCGGCCGTCTCGTCGACGAGGTCCCACCAGGCGCCGGTCCGGATCAGGTGCTCGTAGAGATCCAGGGTGTGCACCTGCTGGTGCTCCCGATGATGCCGGTGCCGCGCGACTGCCAGGGCGGCATACCTCTCCTCGCGGAAGCCGGCCCCGTCCCATAGCTCGAGCACGGTGGCCTGCCAGGTCTCCTCGTCGGGCAGGGGGTGCGCGGCCAGGATCGGCCTCAGCAGCGAGCGGAGCGTCGGCGCAGCGATGCCGAGGTAGGGCATCGTCGACTTCATGTAGGCCTGCATCTCCGGGGCCCTGTCCGGGTCAGCTCTCGCGGCCAAGGCCTCGCGAACAGTGAGTACGAGGTCTGCGTCGGCGCTGTCCACGCCCCGATTGTGCCGCGTGAGGTGGACCGGCGAATCCTTGCCCGTGGGTCTTCGCCTATGGCTGCTCGCACAGCCGGGTCGGCAAGGGTGAGGGTGAACCCGCCATCGACTACTCGCGGCGCGGCCAGCCCGAGGACTGATCCCCGGGCATGCCGAGCCCGGTCCCGGTGTTGTCCGCAACTAAGGTGGTTGGTCAGACCACCCGCGCAGCTTGACGCCTGGAGGAGCCCACGTGACGCAGGCACGGTTCGTGCACATAGTCGACGACGTCCCCGAGCTGGCGGGACGTAGTGACGGCCCTGTGCTCGTGACGGCGCTGGACGGCTTCCTCGACGCGGGCAACGCCTCCGCGCTCGCAGTGAGTCACCTGACCGGCTCCGACAACGGCCGGGTGGTGGCGGTATTCGAGGTCGACGAGTTCTACGACTACCGGGCCCGCCGCCCTCCACTCACCTTCCTGGAGGATCGCTACGCCGACTACGAGGCGCCCCGTCTCGTGGTGCGGCTGATGGAGGACAAGCTCGGATCGCCGTACCTGCTGATGAGCGGGCCCGAGCCCGACATCCGCTGGGAGGCATTCGCCCGAGCCGTGCGCTCGGTGGTCGAGCACTTCTCGGTGCGGCTTGTGGTCTCGATGGGATCGGTGCCGATGGCGGTGCCGCACACGCGTCCCGTGCAGCTCACCAACCACGCCACGGCGCAGCGCCTGCTCGTGCAGGAGAACGTCTGGAGGGGTGAGATCCGGGTCCCTGCCAGCGCTCAGTCGCTGATCGAGCTCCGGCTGGGGGAGTGGGGCCACGACGCCATGGGTTTCGTCGCGCACATCCCCCACTACGTCGCGCAGTTCGACTACCCGCACGCTGCAGCGGCGCTCGTCGAGGGTCTCGAGGACGTCACCGGGCTGCAGTGGGACCAGACGGCGCTGAAGGAGGCGGGGGAGGCCAGGCAGGTGGAGATTGCGACCCAGATCGCCGACTCCGACGAAGTCCGGGATGTGGTCACCGGCCTCGAGCAGCAGTACGACGCGTTCCACCGCGAGGACTCGAGCCTGCTGGCCGAGGACGAACGGCTGCCCAGTGGCGAGGAGATCGGCGCCCAGTTCGAGCAGTTCCTCGCCAAGCTCGAACAGCCAGAGGACTGAGACGAATGCCGTCCTCCGTCGAAGAACTCGTCGAGCTGCTCGACCTCGAGGTGATCGAGGACAACCTGTTCCGGGGGCGCCAGCCGGACACCCAGATGCAGCGCGTCTTCGGTGGGCAGGTGCTCGCCCAGTCCCTGGTGGCCGCCGTACGGACCGTCCCCGAGCCGTTCGTCTGCCACTCGCTGCACTCTTACTTCCTGCGTCCCGGCGACACCAAGGTGCCCATCATCTACGACGTGGAGGCCATCCGGGACGGTCGTTCCTTCTGCACCAGGCGGGTCGCTGCGAGGCAGCACGGGCGTCCGATCTTCTTCCTGAGCGTGAACTTCCAGATCCCGGAGGAGGGGCTTGAGCACCAGGACCGGATGCCGCACGTCGCGTCGCCCGAGGAGTGCGCGCCGACCCCGGAGCACACCGCGCACTACCGGGAGGACTGGTTGCGCGAGTGGGCAGCGCTCGACGTCCGTCCAGTGGCGGACTCACGCGAGGGGGGAAGTCTGGAAAGCACGGACTACCCGGCTCGCTCGCGGTGGTGGATCCGGGCCAGCGCGGAGCTTCCGGACGACCCCGTCATCCAGCTCGCCGCGTTCACCTACGCGAGCGACATGACGCTGCTGCCCGCCGCCCTGGTTCCGCACAACCTCTACATCGAGTCACCCGGGATGCAGGTCGCGTCCCTGGACCACTCGATCTGGTTCACCGCCCGTTCCGGGCCGACCAGTGGTGGCTCTATGACCAGGTTTCGCCGTCCGCCTCGGGCGGTCGCGGCCTCGCTCTGGCTCGGGTGTTCTCGCAGGATGGCCAGCTGGTGGCGAGCGTTGCCCAGGAAGGCCTGATCCGGAGGCGCGAGAGCTAATAGCATTGTAATTCGGAAATTTCGGCTCGACACGCCGCAACATGCGTTACTTTTGGGCACTGGTGTTGCTCAAGTGCTCAGTGAGGTGCGCAGATGCGGGATCGGACATGGCGCAGAAGTGGTGTTGCGGGGCTCGCGACGGGAGTCGCGCTCTGCCTGCTGGGAGGCCCCGCGACCGCCGCTGAGGGTGGGCACGGCTTCGGCCGGATGGGACCGTCGTCCGCACGCACGACGGCGGTGAACCCGGCCGCGGGGGCGGACTACGAGATGCCGTTCGTGTGCGGTCAGCGCTGGGCCGGTACCACCCGGTCGGGCCACTCGCCGAGTGCCTACGCGATCGACTGGAACACCAACAACGACCTGGGTCGGCCTGCGTTGTCCTCGGCGCCCGGGGTGGTGACCCGTGCAGTCTCGTTGACCGGCAGCTACGGCCGCTATGTGATCGTCGACCACGGCGGCGGCTACACGTCGCTCTACGCCCACCTGAACGCCATCGCGACCACCGTCGGGGCCTTCGTGGACCAGGGTGAGCTGATCGGCTACGTCGGCACGTCGGGCAACTCCACCGGGCCGCACCTGCACTTCGAGGAGCGGCTCAACGGCGCCTACTTCAAGCCCTACCTGCATCGCGCCTACTTCACCTTCGGCTCCACCAGGGCCTCCGCCAACTGCGGTGACCGGCCGGTCTCCGCAGACTGGAACGGTGACGGGAGGGCTGACCTGGGCGTCTTCCGGCACACGCCCAGCACGGGGGAGTTCCACCAGTCGACGGGGTCGACGTCGGTCAGGCACACCTGGGGCAAGCCCGGAGACATCGCGGTGACGGGCGACTGGGACGCCGACGGCAAGGCCGAGACCGGCGTCCGGCCACTGGGTTCGAAGGCGTTCCTCCTCCGGAGCGCGGCCGGGGCTGTGCGGACCAACTACAACTACGGCCTGCCTACCGACACCCCTGTCATCGGCGACTGGGACGGCAACCGCTATGCCGACCTGGGTGTCTACCGACCCTCGACGCGGCAGTTCATCCTGCGTCCGCCCGGCGGCGGCACGAACACGGTGGTGGTCTGGGGTGCGGCCGGCGACAAGCCGGTCTCGGGGGACTGGAGCGGTGACGGCCGCTCGGACGTCGGCACGTTCACGCCGGCCAACGGCTACTGGACCCTGCGGGTGCCCTCCAGCCGCGGGTTCACCACCGAGAACTTCAAGTACGGCGTGCCGGGCGATCTGCCCGTGACCGGCGACTGGAACGGGGACAAGATCACCGACGTGGGCATCTGGCGTCCCTCGACCGCCACGTTCCACCTGCGCAAGCCGACCGTGAACGCACGCACCTTCGCCACCGCGCAGCAGGCCTACGGCTACCGCCGCTGACCCACCGGGTCTCACCCCTTGACCCAAACGCACAGATTGTCTGTTTTATACGATTTATCCCCTACTCTGACACCGTGCAACGTGGGGGCAGGACGACTGGGCGTGGGCGGTCCTCGCGCGCCCGCCTGGTCGGCGTGACGTTCGTCGGCGTCGCCGCCCTGACGACGTCGCTGCTGCCGGGCTCCGCTGCAGCCGCTTCGCAAGCTCGTGGCACCCCCCAGTCGGCCGCCCGCCACTCCTCGGTCCAGGGAGCTCACTCCTCGGCCGCGCGACAGGTGCCTGCCCAGCAGCAGCGGAAGGCAAAGCGCAAGAAGGGCAAGAAGGGCAAGAAGGGCAACGTGCCCAGGGTCTTCGGGATCACTCGCGCGGGCCAGGACTGGTACAGCGGCAGGCTCAAGGTGAAGTGGACGCGTGTCAGTGGCGTCACCTACCAGCTGCGTTGGGCCGACGGCGTGGCGCGGCTCGGCAGCGCCCGGGTGGTCGGCACCGCGAGCCCCTACGGCGTGTACGTCGGTCCGCTCGACCGTGGCAAGACCTGGCAGTTCCAGGTGCGGGCCGTCCGCTCCGGCAAGGTCGGTGCCTGGTCCACCGCCCGCGGGCTGAGGTTCGTCAACTACTGGCCGAAGGGCCCAACGCTGGCGCCGGGCTCCCAGCCGGCGGAAGCGGTCGCCTTCAAGTGGGCGGCGGTTCCCTATGCGTCTCGTTACCGGGTCCGGTACTCACCCGCGTGGTACGGCAACTGGCCGGGGAGCCCCACGTACACCAGTCGCGCGAGCGACGGATGGGTGTCACAGGCGGCGCGCAGCACCACCTGGTCCATCCCGACGACGCCTGCCCTCGGTGACGGGATGCTCGCCGTCGACTACGCCAACCCCGTCTTCGCCCAGCTCGAGGCGAACAACCAGTTCGTCTCCGGTGCCAGCCAACGCTCCGCCTGGACCCTCGCGTGGCCGACCCCTCCGACACCCGAGCCCGGCGACGCGGTCCGCCTGGGCAGCTACAACGTGATGCTCGGCCCTACCGGTGAGCGTGCTGAGGCCATCGCGGAGAACATCTCGAGCCACGGCGTGACCATGGTCGCCCTCCAGGAGGCCAACGCCAGCACCGGCTTCGAAGTTGCGGAGGCGCTGGGCCCGAACTGGACGGCGGTCGCCACGTCGTACGGCGCAGCGCAGCAGATCCTCTACCGCTCCGACCTGTTCACGGTCAGTGGCACCGGCAGCTTCCCGGTGCCGAACCCCAGGCCGGGATCCGGGCCGCTCGTCACTCCCTGGGCGAAGTTCGCCTCGGTCGAGGCCACCCCGGGTCGGAACCAGTCGTTCTACGTCGTGTCGGTGCACTTCAGCGAGGACGCCTCCAAGACCCCGATCGAGAAGAACCGGGACACCGGGCTGGCGGCACAGGCAGTGATCGACTCGATGCAAGCGGTGAACGTCCTCGACGAGCCGATGATCGTGGCCGGGGACATCCGCTACGGCCGCGAGCCCTACGGTGACACGGCCGGCTACACGCCGGCCCACCCGACCTTCGTCCGTGCGGGCTACTACGACGCCATGGCGTCGTTGAGCCGGACCGGGTCCGACTACTCGGTGGTCAGCGGCCAGGCCGCACAGACGCGGCACCCCTCTGGCCTCGGCCCGCGCTCGGACCACATCTTGCTCAAGGGCTTCCGTGGCAGCTTCAGCTACGTCAATGTCACCAACTGGTCGAAGAACGGGCAGACCCCTTCGGACCACAACCTGATCTACTCCGACCTGGCGATTCCGTTCCAGGAGGCGGTGGTGAGGGCGACCGCGGCTGCGGTGAGCCGGCCCTTGAGCTCTTCGAGGTAGCTGACCAGGTTGACCGCGAGCAGCTCCTCCTTGCCGCTGAAGTGGCGGTAGATGATGGCGCGGTCTGACGCCGACCACGCGGGCGATGTCTCGATCTGGTCGTCGCGCACATGCTTACACACACGTGCGCCCGGTGACCGCGTCCCTACGTCGCACGCTCCGGACCGGAATACCTCAGCTGGTGTCGCGCGACTACAGGAATGCGCGGACGGTATCGAGCGTGTCGGCCTCGTGGGGCTCCTTGTCGTCGCGGTAGCGCAGGACGCGAGCGAATCGCAGGGCGACACCGCCGGGGTAGCGGGTGGAGCGTTGCAGTCCGTCGAAGGCGATCTCGACCACCTGCTCGGGTCGGAGGTGGACGATGTGGCCCTCACGGTGGGTCTCCAGCTCCAGGAAGCGATCGGTCTGCCAGGCCAGCATCTCATCGGTCATCCCCTTGAAGGTCTTGCCGAGCATCACGTAACCGGGTCTCGACTGATCGCTCGCTCCGCTCGCTGCTCGACCGACTTCCTGGCGCGCGCCCAGGTGGATGTTGGAGAGCCAGCCCTTGCGTCGGCCGCTGCCCCACTCGACGGCCAGCACGACCAGATCGAGGGTGTGCCGGGGCTTGACCTTGACCCAGCCGGAGCCACGCCGCCCCGCGTCATACGGCGCGTCGAGGCGTTTCAGGATCACGCCCTCCTGACCGTCGGCGATCGCGTGGTCGAAGAACGCCTGGGCCTCCGCGGTCGAGCCCGTGAGGAGTCGGGCCACGCGCAGCCACTCGGGGACGACGGCGTCGAGCCGCTCCAGCCGCTCGCTGGTCGGGGCCTCGATCAAGGAGTCGCCCTCGTGGAGCAGCAGGTCGAAGAAGAAAGGTCGGATGCCGGTCGCCCCGGTGTGGGTCGCCGTGGTGGACGCCGTGTCCTGGAAAGGGCGTGGTCGACCAGCCTCGTCGAGGGTGAGTGCCTCGCCGTCGAGGATCAGGTCGGTGGCCCGCAGCGACCGCGCGGCCGCGACCACCTCCGGCAGGCGGGCACCGATCTCGTCGAGGCTGCGGGTGAACACAAGGACCTCGTCACCGTGCTTGTGCACCTGGATCCGGATCCCGTCCAGCTTGGTGTCGACGGCGAAGGCGCCGGCGACCTTCTCCACACCGGCAGGCACGTCCGCGGCTGATCCAGCCAGCATCGGCCGGACCGGGCGGCCGACCAGCATCGTGAAGTCCGCGAGGGCGGCCTCGCCGCCGGTCAACGCGGCGCGTGCGACGGGGCCGGTCGGCGCGCTGAACATCGCGGCGCGGCGTACGGCCCGGGGATCGAGGGCGGCCGCGGCGGCGATCGCGTCGAGCATCACCGAGTCGAGGGCGCCCTGCCGGACGTTGCCGGTGATCAGGTCCCGCAGGAACTCCTGCTCCACCGATGCCAGCCGTCCGAAGAGTGCGGCCACGGCCTCGCGTCGGGCGCCCATCGAGCCGGATCCCGCCAGGGCGCTGATCTGCTCCAGCGCCATGTCGATCTCGGCCAGGCCCACGGAGGGCTCCGCCGCAGGCCTGGGCAGGTCGGCAAGACCCCGCCAGCCCAGGCCGGTCCGGCGCTGGCGCAGGGTGCCGGAGAGGTAGGAGGCGGCGACGTCGATCTCCTCGACGTCCGCGGCTGCCGCCTCGCGGAGCACACCGGCGATCAGCTCGCGCTTGGCCAGCCGGGAGCGGGTGGCGGCCACCTGGGCGGAGACGTCGACGAGGCGTGCCAGCAACATGGCGCCCATTCTGTCGGCAGCGTCCGACATAGTCTCAGGACATGTCCGCCGGCACCCCCCGACCGCTCGTCAGGGTGTGGCAGCCGGACTGGCCGTGCCCGGTGGGTGTCGTGCTCTCGACGCATCGGCGCGGGCCGGCCGACCCGACCTTTCGTCGTACGCCGGACGGCGCGATCTGGCGTGGCATCCGGACCCCGGAGGGCACGGCCACGCTTCGCCTGGTCTCGCATCCCGAGCACGGCACTGTGACCGGCGAGGCGTGGGGGAGCGGGGCTGAGTGGGTCCTCGACGCGATGCCCCGGATGCTGGGCGCCGACGACGACCCGGCCGGCTTCGAACCGCTTCACAAGCCGATCGCTGACGTGTGGCGACGTCACCAGCACTGGCGGCTGGGGGCGACCGGCCTTGTGATGGAGGCCTTGGTGCCGGCGATCATCGAGCAGAAGGTCACCGGTCAGGAGGCGCTCGGAGCGTTCCGAAGGCTGGTGTACCGCTTCGGAGAACGCGCCCCCGGCCCGCCGAGCGAGCCCGATCCGCAGGTGCAGCTCTGGGTGCAGCCGTCCCCCACCGACCTGCGGGCGATCCCCTCGTGGGAGTGGCTGCGACTTCACGTGGACGGTGCGAGGTCCCGCCCGATCCAGCATGCATCCAGGGTGGCGACCTCCCTCGAGCGATCCGGCCGGGAGACCCCCGAGGAGTTCGATCGCCGCCTGCGCACGCTGCCCGGGATCGGGGTCTGGACGAGCGCCGAGACGCGCTCGCGGGCGCTGGGTGACGCCGACTCGGTGAGCTTCGGCGACTACCACGTGGCGGCCAACCTCGGCTTTGTGCTGACCGGGGAGCCGGTCGACGACGACGAGCTCGCGGTGCTCCTGGAGCCGTACGCCGGCCACCGCCACCGCGTCCAGCGCCTGGTCGAGCTGGCCGGCCTCGGCCGACCCCGACGCGGTCCACGGATGGCACCCAGAACCCACCTTCCAGGGGGATGAACCCTGGCCTTGCGGGTGTTCCCGGACCCGGGGCCCGGTCTCAGTCGTCGACCTGGATCACATACGAAGGCTGGCGCGGGCGGTCGGCACGGTCTTCACGGTGCCCGCACGCGACCAGGCCGGGGTCACCCGACAGCCCTGGACCCGGTCGACGTCGCGACCGCAGTGGCCGCGACGCCCGGCACGCACCTGCGCGCAGTGATGGAGGGCGGCTTCGTCCGATCCTGCCGCGGAGACAGGTGGCTCAGCGTCCGACTGCGTAGCCCTGCATCCCGCGGGGGTTTGCCCCAGCAGCCAGTACGCCGGTCCGCGGGTCGCGGCTCACCGCGCACATCCGACCCAGCGACCACGGCCCGCCCCGCTCGACCCGGTGACCGCGTGTGCGCAGCGCCTCCAGCGCGGCCACGTCGATCCGGTCCTCGACCACGAGGACTCCACGCTCCATCTCCCGCGGGTGGAACGAGCCGGGAAAGCTGGTCGTATGGAAGTTCGGTGCGTCGATGGCCTCCTGCAGGCTCATCCCGCCGACGAGGTGGCGCAACAGGAACAACGACTGCCACTGGTCCTGCTGGTCGCCGCCTGGGGACCCGCACGCGAGCACTTGCTCACCGTCCCGCAGGACGAGCGTGGGCGTCAGCGTGGTGCGCGGTCGGGCACCGGGGGAGAGCGAGGCAGGTAGACCGTCGTCGAGCCAGAACATCTGGGACCGGCTGCCCAAGCAGAAGCCCAGCTCGGGAATCGTGGGCGAGCTCTGCAGCCAGCCGCCGCTGGGCGTCGCCGAGATCATGTTGCCCCAGCGGTCGACGACGTCGATGTGGCAGGTGTCGCCCTGCGTGCTGCCGTCCCGGCCGACGGTCGGCTCGCCCGTCGTGACATCCGCCGAGCGACCCGACGGGACGCCCTCGAGGATGCGTCGTACGTGCTCGGCCAGGCGTGGCTCACGGCCACCGGGGGACCCCGGGCGCAGATCCTCGTCGGCCCGCTCGCCCACCAGTCCCGCCCGCGCCGCGATGTATCCCGGGTCCAGGAGCTCCTCGACGCTGACGGGTGATCGATCGCCGAACCACGCCTCCCGGTCCGCCATCGCCAGCTTCCAGGTCTCGGTGACCGCATGGATCCCCTCGGCGGCGTCGGGGTCCCGCGCTTCGAGACCGAGCTCGTCCAGCATCGCCAGCACCTGCAGCAGGGCCGGCCCCTGTCCCCACAGACCGGTCTTCGCCACCTGCACCCCGTGCCAGTCGAGGACGACCGCCGGCTCCCAGGTGGCGGTGTACGCCGCCAGGTCGGCGCCACTGACCAGGCCGGGCAGCACCTCGCCCCCGGAGTGGCGCCACTGGCGGGAGCGGAACGCGTCGATCGCCTCGGCCACGAAGCCGTGCCTCCACTGGTCGCGGGCAGCCTGCGCCTGCACGGAAACATCAGGCCCAGCAGCGGTCGCGGAGTCGACGAGCCGCGCCAGCACCGCCGCGTAGGCCAGGTTCGAGAACAGCTCACCGGCGCGTGGCGGAGCGCCGCCGCGCAGCCACAGGTCGGCCGAGGTAGTCCAGCTGTCCCGGAACAGGTCCTGCACGCGCGTGACGGTGGCCGCGACCCGGCTCAGCAGCGGGTGGCCCCCGCGGGCGTAGCCGATCGCTGGCTCGAGGATCGTGGACAACGGAAGGGTCCCGTGGTCGCGCAGCAGGAGCAGCCACGCGTCGACGGCGCCGGGGACTGCTGCCGCCACGGGTCCGGACCCCGGCACGTGCTCGAGTCCCATCGCAGCGAAGGCCGTGGGCGTCGCAGCGGCAGGGGCTGGGCCCTGCCCACACAGCACTCGGGGTGTGGGGTCGGCCGCCGTGGCCACGATCGCGGGCATGTCACCGCCGGGACCATTGAGGTGCGGCTCCACGACGTGAAGCACGAAGCCGCCGGCTACCGCGGCGTCGAACGCGTTCCCGCCGAGCTCGAGCATCCGCTGCGCCGACTGTGCGGCGAGCCAGTGCGTGCAGGAGACCATCCCGAAGGTGCCCTCGAGCGTGGGCCGCGTCGTGAATGTCATTGCCTACGACACTAGATGAGTTGGCGCAGAGGGTCTGGATTTGGCTTGCGTCGTGCGCAAGGCTCTGGAGAGGCTCACTCGACGGAGGACACCGATGCGCAGCACGATGCAGGACGCTCCACTCACGATCGCCTCGTTGATGAGGCACGGCACCACCGTGCACGGTGACTCCGAGGTGGTCACGGCCACGAGCCACGGCAGCCGGGGCCAGACCTATGCCGAGCTGGGCAGACGCGCAGCCCGGCTCGCCAACGGGCTGCGGTCCCTCGGCATCGAGGGCGACCAGCGGGTTGGCACCTTCCAGTGGAACAACGCTGAGCACCTGGAGGCCTACCTGGCGATCCCGTCGATGGGTGCCGTGCTGCACACGCTCAACATCCGGCTGTTCCCCGAGCAGCTCGTCTACATCGCCAACCACGCCGAGGACCAGGTGATCATCGTCGATGACTCGCTCGTCGGGCTGCTCGCCCCGCACCTACCGGAGATGAAGACGGTGCACCACGTGCTGGTCGCCGGGCCGGATGCCGCCTCGGCCGACCTCGAGTCGTTGCGGACCAGCGGCAAGGAGGTGCTGCTGTACGCGGACCTGCTGGCTGAGCAGTCCGAGGAGTTCGACTGGCCCGAGGTGGACGAGCGGGACGCCGCTGCCATGTGTTACACGAGCGGCACGACCGGCAGTCCCAAGGGTGTCGTCTACAGCCACCGGTCGGCCTGGCTGCACTCGCAGATGGTCTCGACCGGCAACATCGCCGGCCTCAGCTTCCACGATCGTGTGCTTCCGATCGTGCCGATGTTCCACGCCAACGCGTGGGGGCTGGCCTACGCGGCGCTGATGAGTGGCGCCTCGCTGTGCCTGCCCGACCGCTGGCTGCAGGCCGAGCCCCTGTGCCGGTTCATGAACGAGAGCAAGCCCACGCTCTCTGGCGCAGTGCCCACCGTGTGGAACGACGTGCTCGGCTATCTCGACGAGAACCCGGACAAGAAGCCCGAGTCACTGCGACTGATCCTGTGCGGTGGCTCGGCCGTGCCCGTCTCGCTCCAGAAGGCGCTCGAGGACCGCCACGGACTCGTCATCCGGCAGGCCTGGGGGATGACCGAGACGTCGCCGGTCGCGTCGGCGGGGCTTCCGCCGGTCGGCGCCGAGGCCGATGACCAGTGGACCTACCGGGGCAGCCAGGGCCGGGTGGCCTGCGGGGTCGAGGGACGCATCGTCGCCGACGACGGCAGTGAGCACCCCTGGGACGGGAAGACGGTCGGCGAGCTCGAGGTCCGTGGGCCGTGGGTGACCGCCAGCTACTACAACTCCGACGACCCCGAGGTGGACCAGAAGTTCCACGACGGCTGGCTACGTACCGGAGACGTGGGCTCGATCGACGAGCTCGGCTACATCAGGCTCTCGGACCGCGCCAAGGACGTGATCAAGTCCGGCGGGGAGTGGATCTCCTCGGTCGACCTCGAGAACGCGCTGATGGCGCACGACGACATCGTCGAGGCGGCGGTCATCGGCATCCCCGACGAGCGTTGGGACGAGCGTCCGCTGGCCTCGGTCGTCCTACGCGAGGGGGTGAAGCTCACTCCCGCCGAGCTGCGCGAGTTCCTGAGCAAGGACTTCGCCAAGTGGCAGCTGCCCGACTCGTGGGCCTTCATCGACGAGGTGCCACGAACCAGTGTCGGCAAGTTCGACAAGAAGGTCATCCGCAGGTGGTACGCCGAGGACGAGATCGCCGTCGAGAAGGCCGAGTGAGCAGCTGAGGCCTCAAGCCGGGTCGTGAACGCCCCAGGTATAGGTCTGCTTCTGCAGCTCGAGATAGAGGAACGTGTGGATCGAGACCACGCCGGGAATCGGCCGGATGCGTGAGGTGACCAGCTCGAGCAAGTGGGCGTCGCTCTGACCCACCACCTCCGCAAGGATGTCGAAACCGCCGGCTGTGATCACCACGTAGTCGACCTCTTCGATGGCGGCGAGCGCCTCTGCGACGGGCTTGAGCTCACCGTCGACGACGATGCCGACCATCGCCTGGCGGGCGAAACCGAGCTGGAGGGGGTCGGTGACCGCGACGATCTGCATCACACCGGAGTCGATGAACTGGGTGACCCGCTGGCGCACCTCGTCCTCGGACCGGCCCACCAGCTTGCCGATCGTCGCGTAGGAGCGACGGCCGTCCTGCTGGAGCTGCTCGATGATCGCCTTGGACACCGGGTCGATCACCATCTGGGGTACCACGGACGGTAGGTGCTGCCGCTGGTCGCCGGCCGCGACGTGCTCGCCCTTGATCACTGTGGTCGGACCTCCGAGAGTAACTACTGGTCGGGCACGATACCGGCATCGGTCGCCCCATCGTGGCCGATCGCGGTGACCGCAGCCCGTGGTTCGTCAGCGAACGCCCCACGAGTAGGTCTGCTTGGCCAGCTTGAGGTACATGAAGGTCTCGGTCGTCCGGACGCCGGGTATCGCGCGGATGCGGCCGGATACCAGCTCCAGCAGCTCACTGTCGTCGGTGCTTACCACCTCGCACAGCACGTCGTAGGTGCCGGCGGTCATCACCACGTAGATCACCTCGTCCATCGCGGACAAGGCGTCGGCGACCGGCTGAATCGGGCCGTCGACGTGCACGCCGACCATGGCCTGCCGGCCGAAGCCGAGCTGCAACGGGTCGGTCACCGCGACGATCTGCATGATCCCGGCCTCGGTCAGCCGCTGCACCCGCTGGCGCACGGCTGCCTCGGACAGCCCGACAGCCTTGCCGATTGAAGCGTAGGAGCGCCGACCGTCCTGCTGCAGCTGCTCGATGATCGACTTGGAGACGTCGTCGAGCGCCGGGGCACCCGAACCCTTGGGCGAGGACTTGTCGACCATGCCGGTCATCGTGGTTGCTCGGGACACCCTGTGGCAAGCGTTCCGGAAACGAAATACGAAGCAAAGCGTTCCGGAAACACCACTTGGGTGTCGTTTCCGTGGCGATCGTGTGTTGTGACAACGGAATCCCTTGTCGGAGCTACGCTCGCCGTGCAAAGGTGTGCCCGACACAGGATGGAGCCCGGGTGTTCGGTACAGAGAGCGGTCCAAGACACGCCGGTCGAGGTCGCAGCCTCGGATCGGGTCCCAGTAGACGCACGTTCCTCAAGGGAGCAGGCGTTGCCGCGTTCGGTCTCGGCAGCGCAGCGGTCCTGCCCCTCTTCGGTACGCCGTCCGCGGTCCAGGACCCGACAGACTGCAAGGCCGCTGATCTCTCCGATTCGAGCAGGAGGCTCATCGTCTCGAACTGGCCGGGCTACCTCGACGAGGCAGAGGACGGGGCGAAGAACACCCTGCAGGACTTCGAGGCCGCCTCGGGCATCAAGGTCGACTACACCGACGACGTCAGTGACAACGCCGACTTCTTCGCCAAGGTGCGCAACCAGCTCGGGGACTGCCAGCCCGTCGGTCGCGACCTGATGATGCTGACCGACTGGATGGCGGCGCGGATGATTCAACTGGGCTGGGTCCAGCCGCTGGACGCTGACCACGTGCCGAACCTGCACAAGAACCTCCTCAAGCCGCTGCGCGGCCGGCAGTGGGACCCCGAACGCACCTACTCGGCGCCCTGGCAGAGCGGACTGACCGGCATCGCCTACAACGCCAAGCTCACCAAAGAGGTGGGCAGCTTCACCGACCTGCTCACCCGCCCGGACCTCAAGGGCAAGATCACGTTGCTCTCGGAGATGCGCGACACGATGGCATTCATGGTCAAGATCGAGGGCGCCGACCCCGACGACTTCAACGCCGACGAGTGGGCGAACGCGATCGACAACCTCCGGGCCGTTGTCAAGGCCGGGCAGGTGCGTGCCTTCACCGGCAACGAGTACATCCAGGACCTGACCGCCGGCAACATCGTCGCCTGCGAGGCCTGGTCCGGTGACGTGATCCAGGCGCAGTTCGACAACCCCGACATCAAGTTCGTCATCCCCGAGGAAGGCCTGTCGCTGTGGAGCGACAACATGGAGGTACCGAACAAGTCGGAGCACAAGGCCAACGCCGAGAAGTGGATCGACTTCTACTACGAACCCGAGGTCGCAGCGAAGCTGGCCGCCTGGGTGAACTACATCTGCCCCGTCGAGGGCGCGCGCGAGGAAATGATCAAGATCGACGACAGCCTCGTGGACAACAAGCTGATCTTCCCCAGCGAGGAGGACCTGGCCGACACGTTCGACTTCATGGTCCTCAACGACCAAGAGAACAAGCAGTACGAAGGAGAGTGGTCGGATGTCACAGGTGGCTGAAGCCCCGGACCGGTCCGACGTCGGCGCCTACGAGGGCCTGCGGCTGCGCAGCCTCACCAAGGAGTTCGCCGACTTCACTGCCGTGAAGTCGCTGGACCTCGATGTCCCCAGCGGCTCGTTCTTCGCACTGCTCGGCCCGTCCGGGTGCGGCAAGACCACGACGCTGCGGATGGTTGCTGGCCTGGAGACGCCGACCTCCGGGTCGATCGAGCTCAGCGGCAAGGACATCACCTGGGACAAGCCCTACCGGCGGCCGGTCAACACGGTCTTCCAGAACTACGCGCTGTTCCCCCACCTCGACATCTACGAGAACGTCGCCTTCGGTCTGCGCCGCCGCAAGAGCAAGGAGGTCGACCAAAAGGTCCGCGAGATGCTGGAGCTGGTCGAGCTCGAGTCCCAGACCCGCAAGCGTCCGACCCAGCTCTCCGGTGGACAGCAGCAGCGCGTCGCGCTGGCGCGGGCGCTGATCAACAGCCCCGAGGTGCTGCTGCTCGACGAGCCGCTCGGTGCCCTCGACCTGAAGCTGCGCCGGTCGATGCAGATCGAGATCAAGCGGATCCAGACCGAGGTCGGCCTGACTTTCGTGCATGTCACGCACGACCAGGAAGAGGCCATGACGATGGCCGACACCATTGCCGTGATGAACCACGGTGTGATCGAGCAGATGGGCGCACCCGACGAGCTCTACGACAACCCGCAGACCACGTTCGTGGCCAACTTCCTCGGCCAGTCCAACCTGATCGAGGTCGACATCCGCGGGCCCGAGGGCGACCTGGTG
>Ga0136634_10000525_pt1 | contig 16750 bp, 20 predicted proteins | sample AntDrymUQ8332106_2_FD_104654 | JGI IMG/M metagenome (GOLD analysis project Ga0136634, IMG submission 104654) | Polar desert sand microbial communities from Dry Valleys, Antarctica - metaG UQ833 (21.06) | ecosystem: Environmental > Terrestrial > Soil > Desert | place: Antarctica: Dry Valley... | reverse complement strand
TGTGATTATGCCGACTGCGTCAGCGCGAAGTCCCTGCCCCACACAGTGTTCCGAGCCCTACTCGGCATAATCCCCTCCTCGGCATAATGCAGCTCATGCCGATATCGGCATGAGCTGCACAAGCGGCGCAACGTTGCCGATCACCTGCCCGAGAAGGAGAAGGCGTGGGTCGACGCCAAGCTGGTGAAGGCCTTCAACCACCCCGACCCCGACGTCGGCCTGCGCAACGCCAAGCACCTGGCCGGGCTGCTCGACAAGGCCCACCCCGGCGCCGCGAACTCGCTGCGGGAGGGGCTGGAAGAGATGTTCACCGTCAGCCGGCTCGGCAACGACGGGCGGCTCGCGAAGACCCTCGTGACGTCCAACCCGATCGTTATCTCCAGTCCTTCGGGGGCTGTCGTCCATGTCCGGCACGGGCAGCTGAGATCCTGCAGCCTGCTTGATGAACGTGCTTATCTGCGGCTCGTCCATGGTGTGGATCATGTGGAGGAGCGATGCATGTTCAGCGGGTGGCGATGCCCACCTCACGGGTTGAGTCGTGGACCGTCCTGGGTGACGACGGCACTCGGATCGAGCCGATCGAGCGTTATCTGGCCTACCTCAGCGACATCGAGCGGTCCCCGAACACTGTTCGGGCCTACGCCCACGATCTCAAGGATTACTGGGTCTTCTTGGCTCAGCGACGGTTGGACTGGCGCGAGGTGCGGCTGGAGGACATCGGCGAGTTCGTCGGATGGTTGCGGTTGCCGCCGACCGCCAGGGACGGCGTCGTGGCGGTGCTGCCCTCGGTCGAGCCGCACGTCGGCGCGGCCACGATCAACCGGAAGCTGTCTGCGCTGGCCGCGTTCTACCAACATCAGGTGCGCCATGGGGTGGACCTCGGGGAGCTGCTGACCACCTGGCAACTGCCCGGCCGCCGCGGCGGGTGGAGGCCATTCCTGCATCACCTGAGCAAGGGCAAGCCGCAGCCTCGACGCACGATCGCGCTCAGGGCGCCGAGCAAGCTGCCTCGGGTTCTGAGGGTCGGGGAGGTGCAGGCGACGTTGGATGCGTGCACCCGTCTTCGGGATCGCTTCTTGTTCGCCGTGTTGCACGAGACCGGCGTACGGATAGGCGAGGCGCTGGGGTTGCGGCATGAGGACATTGCGGCGGCCGAGCGGGAGGTCACGGTGGTGCCGAGGATCAACGACAACGGCGCCCGGTCCAAGGCACGGCAGGTACGGACGATCCCGGTCAGCGCAGAGCTGATCCGGCTCTACGGCGACTATGTGCACGCCGAGTACGGGGACCTCGATTCGGACTATGTGTTCGTGAACCTGTTCGCCGCACCCCGCGGGCAGGCGCTGTCCTATCCGGCGGTCTATAACCTGGTGCTGCGGCTGCGCAGGCGCACCGGCCTCGACGTCGACCCGCACTGGTACCGGCACACTATGGCGACCCGGATGCTGCGCGACGGGTTGCCGATCGAGGTGGTATCGAAGGTGCTTGGGCACGCCTCGGTGACCACGACGCTGTCGGTCTACGGCCACCTGAGCGCCGAGGACGCCCGGCGGGCGCTGGAGGCGGCCGGCTGGTTCACCGGCAGCGAGGTGACCCTGTGACGCTGTTCGCGATCACCCACGCCGAACGGGCCGGCTGGCAGCGGCGGGCCGCCGCGGAACTGGCGGCCATCCTGCACGCTCACCGAGATCTGCCGGTGATCGCCTGGACGGTCGGCCCGGCCGGGGCCACGTTGACCGGCCATATCCACGGGCTCGCCCCGGCGCAGGAGGTACGGGCGAGCTTCGATGCATGGCGGACCGCGCTGATGATCTGTGAACACACCGACACCCGATCCGGACATGGTGTTGCCTACCTGCGGGCGCTGACACGCCGGAACCGGGTCCACCTCGGGCTCACCGCCACCGTCTTCGACGATGACGGAGCCGACCGGTGAGCCACGACATCCCCAGCGACCCGGCTGCAACGGCAACGGCGCGGCCAGCGGGCTTGTTGGCCAAGCTGATGACCGTGGTCCGCGCCGAGTTCGGCAACGACGTGCTCGTCTTCGACCCTCGGGACCCGGTGTTCGGCGGTCCTCCCTGCGCGGTGCCCGGATGCATGCGCACGGCACGAGGCCGGGGAATGTGCAGCGCCCACCACCTGCGGTGGCGCAACGAGGAGAAGCCCGATCTCGCCCACTTCACCTCCACCACGAATCCGCTGATCGCAGGCAAGTTCGGCACCGGCCCCGCCCCTGATGCGATGCCCGCCTTCGAATGCCAGGTCAGCCTGGCCGCCCTGCCCCCACAGCTGAAACTGGAGGTCCAGTACCTGCTGCAATGCCGCCGCGACGAGCAGCGAGCCCAGACCCCGGTCTGCACCGTGGCCCGGATGGTTCGGCTGCTCGCGGGCCTTCCGGTGGCCTCGCTGCTGGACAACGACGAACCGACCTGGAGAAGCTCATTCGGTCGGCCAGCCCCGAAGGACGCCGGACCGCGGGCCCTGGTCATCTACGGATTCCGCAAGCTCGAGGACCTCGCCGAGGAACCCGGGTGGGAGAACGAATACCCCCGCGACATCTGGCGGCTGCGTCGCCTCGGCATACGAACCGGAGCTGGTTCCCCCTCGCGGCTCCGTTTCGACCGCATCGCCCAACCGTGGTTGAAGGACCTGGCGAAGCGCTGGGTGAGGTGGCGGCTGAGCGCCGGACTGGGCGCGACCGCCGCCGCCCGGTGCTTGACCACCGTCACCCGGTTCGCCGGGTTCCTCGCCGAGCCACCCGTCGGTGTCCACCGGCTGGCCGACGTTGACCGTGCCGTCTTGGAGCGGTACCTGGGCGACCTGCAGGTGGAACTCGCCGGCCGACCGGCGCATCGCAGCCACATCGGGCTGCTGAACGGGTTCCTCCAGGCGATCCGGCAGCACGGCTGGGACCCGTCGTTGCCGGCGGCCGCGACGTTCTACCCCCAGGACTACCCCAAGGACCGCGAGCATCTTCCTCGCGCGGTACCCGAACACGTGATGGCTCAGGTGGAGCACCCATCCAACCTCGACCAATGGCACAACCCCGCCTACCAGTTGGTCACGCTGATCCTGATCCGCTGCGGCCTGAGAGTCTCCGACGCGCTCAAACTGGCCTTCGACTGCGTCGCCCTCGACGCCGACGAGGCCCCCTACCTGCGCTACCACAACCACAAGATGAGCCGTGACGCGCTGGTCCCGATCGACGAGCAACTCAGACGGCTCATCGACGAGCAGCAACGGCGGGTGCTGGATCATTGGCCAGCCGGGGCCCCAGTGTTGTTCCCCCGCCCGCTGACCAACCCCGATGGCGATCAGCCGATCGGCAGTTCCAGCTACCGGAACGCTCTGGACCGCTGGCTGGCCCGGTGCGACATCCGCGACGAACACGGCAGGCTCGTGCATCTGACACCCCACCAGTGGCGGCACTCACTGGGAACCCGATTGATCAACCGGGACGTCCCGCAGGAGGTCGTCCGCAAGATCCTCGATCACGACTCCCACGCCATGACAGCCCACTACGCCCGCCTCAGCGACACCACGATCCGCCGACACTGGGAACAGGCCCGCAAGGTCAACTCCAGCGGACAGAGGGTCACCCTGGACCCGGACGGGCCGCTGGCCGAGGCGTCCTGGGCCAAACAGCGACTGTCCCGCGCGACCCAGGCGCTACCCAACGGCTACTGCGGCCTGCCCATGATCAAGACCTGCCCGCACGCCAACTCGTGCCTGACCTGCCCGATGTTCATCACCACCAGCGAGTTCCTGCCCCAGCATCGCCAGCACCGCAGCCAGGTGCACCAAATCATCAGCGCCGCCGAGGCGCGCGGACAGACCCGACTGGTCGAGATGAACCGTCAGGTCGCCGACAACCTCGAAAAGATCATCACCGCACTCCAGGACGACACCGACAAGCCGCACGGAGCCCTCGATGCCGGCTGACGAAAACCACGCCACCCCGTTGGCTGCTGCTGCCCGGCGGCGCCACGAGCTCACCCGATCCAAGGCAATTCGCGCCGTCCGGGAACTCGACCGCGCGGGCGCCGTCGTCACCTTCGAGGCCGTCGCACGACATGCGGAAGTCTCCCGTTCCTGGCTCTACACCCAGACCGACCTCCGCGCCGAGATCGAACAACTCCGCGAGGCAACCCCTCGCGGGGCGGCGCACACCGTGCCGGCGACCCAACGCGCCTCCAACGACTCGCTCCTGCGCAGACTCCAGCAAGCCAACGAACGCAACCGCCTACTCGCCGAGGAGAACAAACGTCTGCGCCGCCAACTCGAACACGCACTCGGAGAGCAACGCGCCGCCCGCGACAGCCCCGGACCAGCCGCCGACCCGGCTGCACACCGTCGCGGTTCGGTAACGATCGGGCCCCGCTGAGAAAGCGCCAACACGCTCACCCAGCCACGTCAAGGACACCGTCCAAGACACAAAGGTGCAGGTCACAGGCCTGTCCCAGCCACGACCTCAAGATAACGATCGAGTCGATGATCAGCATCGCCCGCACGACCAACAGGAACGTCACCCGCTGGCGCGACGGTCACATGGTGCTGCGCTGGACCGCCGCCGGGATGCTCAACGCCGAGCGATCCTTCCGCAGGATCAAGGGCTACAAGCAGATGCCCCAACTCGTCGAAGCGCTCCACCGACACGCCCACCCCGACACGGCCTCACAGACCGAAACCGTCGGAGCCGCCGCGTAGAGTTCACCCCGGATCGCCACCGAAGTTCCACGAGACTCGGGACATCCTCGAGGTCGGGGCAGGGTTGCAGATCGCCCCCAACTGCACCCGCATCCTGGACGCGTTCGGGGTGCTCGACGAGGTCTTGTCCCTTGGCGTGGTGCCGGAGAACCTTCTTATGAAGGACGCCGTCGACGGTAAGGAGCTGACCCGGATCGACCTCCGGGACCTCCAGGACCGGTATGGGTTCCCGTACGTCGTCATCCATCGCAGCGACCTGCACGGGACGCTTCTGCGAGCCTGCCAGGCAGCCGGGGTCGAGCTGGTCAACGACGTGGCCGTGACCGGCTACGAGCAGGTGCCCGGCGGCGCGGCCGTGACCTTCGACGGTGGCTGCGACGAGGCGCCGGTGGTCCTGGCGGCGGACGGGCTCCGCTCGGTGGCTCGGCGGCTCTTCTCGGACGACGAGCCCGTCAGCTCGGCCTACGTCGCCTACCGCGGCGCGGTGCCGGTGGACCAGGTGGACGCGCTCGACATCTCACCGAAGGACGTCGTGCTGTACGTCGGGCCGCAGTGCCACTTCGTCCAGTACCCACTGCGGCAGGGCGAGATGTTCAACCAGGTCGCCGTCTTCGAGTCACCGAAGGCTGTAGCCGGAGAAGAGGACTGGGGGACGCCGGACGAGCTCGACGCAGCATTCGCGGACACCTCGGAGTACGTGCAGGCCGGGCTGCCCCTGATGTGGCGGGACCGGTGGTGGCGGATGTACGACCGCGACCCCATCATGAACTGGGTCCAGGGTCGGATCGCCCTCACCGGGGACGCGGCGCACGCGCCGCTGCAGTACCTCGCCCAGGGCGCCGTGATGGCACTAGAGGACGCCTGGGTGCTGGCCGAGCACGTCGCGCGTCAGCTCGACGGCGGTTACCCCATCGCCGAGCTGGACTGGGACTCGGCTCTGGCGGCGTACAACGCCGTACGTCCTGAGCATTGCCGCCGTGTCGTCACCACCGCGCGGTCGTGGGGCGAGCTGTGGCACCACGGGGGAGATGAGGGAGTGGAGAAACCAGATCATGCTCGACCGGGACGTGGGCGACTACAGCTTCATCGACTGGATCTACGGACCCACCGCCCTGACGCCCGCGCAGGAACCCGCAATGTTCCGGTCGCTGTAGCCCCCAACAGGCCCTCAACCGGTACGGTCAATACATCCACACCGTCCACATGGACCTGCTCGTCACCCAGAATCGCCTCGGCGTGGTCGGCGTAGTACTCGGCTGTCAGTGTGGACTTCTCCAGTTCGCCCGCCGCTTCGGCGAGCGGCTTGCCCAACTCGGCGGTGATCAGCGCTGCGAACCTCTCCTCAGCCTGCCGCAGCTGCGTGGCCAGTCGCCGTACTGCCGCGGTCCGGGTGGACAGAGGCTGTCGGCCCCAGTCGGCTGCCGCCGCTGCGCCATCGGCGACCGCCCGCTCGATGTCTTCACCGGTCCACGACGGGTAGCTGGACAACGCGATTCCGTTGGCGGGGGGTTGATCGTGGTGATCGTGCCCGCGAACGTGGTAAACACGAAGGCTCCCTGTGCCGCAGGTGAAAGGGACGACATGGCGGGCAGGAATCAGCTGGTGCTGAGGCCGCCCTTGTCGTTGACCGAGAGGTGCTCGAAGGTCTCGCCGGTGGCGGTGATGGTCCGCGTGACATCCCGTCCGCCGTAGACCCAGTAGATCCGCATCACACCTCGGCCACGGTTGTAGAAGCGATGCGGTACCCCCGCGGGCACCCAGGTGGCCTGGCCGACTTCGAGGTCGAAATGGTCTTCGTTGATCTGTGCGATGGCTTCGCCCTCCAAGATCAGCACCGACTCCTCGTAGTTGTGGCTGTGCAGGGGAAGCCCCGTACCGGGTTGAAAGCTCGTCTGGCCGGTGGTGACTTTGTTGTCCGCACAGTTCCACTTGCCGACATAGGGGGTCGTCGCGACCCCGTTACCTCGGTCGAAGACCTCCACCTCCGTCGGGGTGATCAAGAGGTTCGGCAGGGGCGGTTGACGCATCGTTGGGCTCCTCACGTGCCAGACCAGACGTCGCAGGGGGATGGTGGAAGTGCAGGTCGCACAGTGTGTTCACCTGGCTGCCGGCAACAACGCACTCCGCGGCGGCCTTCCTCCAGTCGGCGAAGTGCGGGGCAGCTCGGTGCGCCTGCACGGCGGCCTCGTCCATGTACAGCTCGTAGAAGATGAAGTGGAGCGGATCCTCGCGGTCCTGGGTCACGTCGAAGTACTGGCACCCCGCCTCGTCGGCGAAGGTCCGGTGGGCGTTCTCCCGCATGGCTTCAAGGAAGGGCTCGAGCCGGTCTTCCTTCACCCGCAGTGATACGACGAGGGCGATCACGTCAGCGCCTCATGACCCGCGTCGAGGACAGTGGGAGGAGTGGCTCCGGTCTGCGCAGCGAGTGCGAGCAGGTTCTCCCAGGTGGTGTCAGCAAGGGTGATGCCGCCGCTACGGTAGAAGACTGCATTGCGGTCTTCCATCTCTCCTGGGAAGAGGATGTCCTCCACGCCGGGTGCGGTCTGGACCGTCTTGACCTCCTCGATCAGGGTCTCCATCCGCGACTCGAACTGTCCGAGCGGCATCATGGCCGCGACGTCGATGGTGAGCAGCATGTGTCCGCAGCCACTGGTCGTGTCCGGCTCGTAGGGCCCGGCGACATTGCTGCCGAAGCTGCTGCCGGTGAGTACACCTGCCAGGACGTCCATCATGAAGGAGATGACGTAGCCCTTGTGGCCGGCCATGGGCAGGATCAGACCGTGAACCGCCCGGGCCGCGTCGGTGGTCGGGCTTCCGTCCTCATCCGCCGCCCAACCTGCGGGGATCGGGTCGCCACGCTCGGCGGCCAGGTAGATCTTGCCGCGGGCGACAGCGGTGTTGGCGATGTCCATGACGGCGACCCCGCGCCGCCCAGCCGGTGCGGCGATCGACCAAGGGTTTGTGCCGACAGCCTTCATCCGGCCGCCCCAGGGCGCCATCGCAGGGCTGGCGTTGGTGGACAGGAACCCGACACAACCCGCCTCCGCCGACCGGCGGGTGAAGTAGGCGGCTGTGCCGAAGTGGTTGGAGTTACGGACACCGACAGCACTGACCCCGTGCGCTCGCGCGCGTTCCACACCGATCTCGATCGCCTCCGCGGCCAGCACCTGCCCGATGCCCTGGTGGCCATCGAGAACGACGACAGCACCGGCGTCGACCACGGTCTCGCTCCTGGTCACTGCGGTCATGACGCCGCCGCGAAGCCGGTCGACGTACCACGGAAGTCGAAGCATCCCGTGCGAGCCATGGCCCCACAGTTCAGCGGTGACGAGGCTGTCCGACAGCAGGTTCGCATCATCCGCAGGCACGCCGAACGACGTCAGAACGTGTGTCCCGAAACGCGTTAGCGCGGCAGGCGCAACCAGATTGGCCATGGAAATCCTCCTCTTCCTAGGGCATTTGTATACAAGCGTACAAGCGTACAACATACCTGCCCTATCCGCACCCCAATCAGCTCGTCACGACCCGGCCCCATTCCGGGACCGCGACGGACATGGGGGACCACGGCGACGTCGTTCCGACGAGACCTGCGAGACCAGGGGGATCCGTCCGCCGCGCGATGCCGTGGCGGGCTGAGGGGCGATGCCATCCAGTCCTCCGCCCCCGCTCACGCCTGCGCGCGTGCGTGTTTGCGCGGACGGCTCAGCTGGGAGGGCCAGGTTCGTTCTGCAGCGCGGCGATGAGGCGTGCACAGAACTGGTCGGTGTCCAGCTCACCGCCCACGTCGCGGGTGCGGGACCCCGCTACGTCCAGAACTTCGTCAACGGCCGCATCGATGCGCTGGGCCGCGTCCAGCAGCCGTCGGTCGCCGTCACGCCTGCCGAGCCAACGGAGCAGCATCGACGCGGACAGGATGAGAGACGTCGGGTTGGCGACGTTGCATCCGGCGATGTCCGGCGCCGAGCCGTGCTGGGCCTGGGCGACGCAGATGCCGTTGCCGACGCTGACGGACCCGCCCAGGCCCAGGCTGCCGGAAAGCTCGGACGCCTCGTCCGACAGGAGGTCGCCGAACATGTTCGTGGTCACGATGACGTCGAAGCTGTCCGGGCGCCGGATCAGGGCGGCAGCGGCGGCGTCGACGATCAGCTCCTCCAGTTTGACGTCGGGAAACCGCTCGGCAACTCTTCGGACCTCACGGAGGAACAGTCCGTCCGACACCTTCAACACGTTCGCCTTGTGAACTGCCGTCACCTTGCTTCGCCGCTCCTGGGCGAGCTCGAACGCCGTCCGTGCCACCGCCGACGAGGCTGCGGCGGTGATCTTTCGGATGGAGAAGGCGGTGTCCTCGTCGGGCATGAACTCGGCGGGTCCGAGAAACATGTTGCGATCGGAGTAGAACCCTTCGGTGTTCTCCCGGACGATGACCAGGTCCATCGGCCGGCGGAGCACCGTGAGGTCCGGCCGGGACCTGCACGGCCGAATGTTGGCATAGAGCTTGAACTTGGTTCGAAGCTCTGCGGAGGGGTTGATGCCGCCCGCCGCTTGCGGTGGATAGTCGTAGTGGGACACCGGTCCGAGAAGCACTCCATCGACCTGGTTCACCCTCTCGAGGATCTCCTGCGGAAATGTGCTGCCCGAAGATCGCAGCGCTGCCAGGCCGATGTCGTGCTTCTCGAACTCCAGTCGCAGGTCCAACAGCAGGTCCACCGTTCCGAGGACCTCGAGGGTGGCCGCGGTGATCTCCGGGCCGATCCCGTCTCCAGGGAGCACCAGCATCTTCACGAAGCAATCCTTTCGGGCGAGCTGACGGGCAGAACGTCTACGGGCGGCCCACCTGCTCGGCACCCGAGGGTACGAACGGCATCGAAGTGCCGCAGCCACGTCCGTTACGCGGTACGCTGAGTCTCAGTATACTTGCATACAATGGAGAAGCGATGAGGGTCACACGAAGAGTGATGCGGGTGTCCGGTGGCGCGGCGGTGTACACCGAGCTTCGCCGCCGGATCCTGACTCTCGACCTTGCTCCCGGGTCTCGACTCAAGGAGACGGAGCTCGCTGAGCAGCTGCAGGTCAGCAGGACTCCGCTCAGGGAGGCCATCAAGCTCCTGCTGGCCGAGGACCTCCTCGAGCAGCTACCCGCTGGTGGGGTGGTGGTGCCCAGGCTTACCGTCCGCGACATCGAAGAGCTGTACACCTGCCGCGCTGCACTCGAAGCCATCCAGGCGGCAGACGCGGCGCGCAAGGTGACACCGGCGGACCTGATCGTCTTGAACTCAATCCTTGAACGCAACGCCCTCCTGGTAAGGCGTGCCGATGACGCGATGGAACTTGGGCACGCCTTCCACGAACACATCGGTGTCATCGCCGATAACACGTGGGCCAACCGTCTCCACGAGCCAGTCGACGGCCACATGAGTCGGTACCGCAAGCTGACGAACTCAACCCAGGAGCGGCGCGAACACGCCCTTCAGGAGCACCTGGCGATCTACGCCGCGTTGTCGGCGCGCAATGCGCAACGGGCCAGCAAGCTTGCCCGCGACCACGTCCTAGCTGCACGGGACCAAGCTCTTCGCGTCATGTCGCTGAGGGACTTCGCCGTCGGGTGACACGGAGTCTCCGGCCCGACACCATGGCATGAGGAGTGCGACGTGGGAAGCGTGCTGGCAGGCAAGCCCGACAGCGCACAGCCGGACAGTCTGGTCTGGTGCCCGTTCCGCACCAGAACGCGGTCGTCCAGTGCGGAAAGAAGGTCAGAACACCCTCACGGGCGAGCCGTCCCAGAACGCCAGGATGTCCTCGACCACCTGAGAGTAGAACAGCGAGTAGACGTCGTCGGCGACGTAACCCAGGTGCGGGGTGGCCAGGACCCCAGGCGTGTGGCGCAGTGGGTCATCGGCCGGCAGTGGTTCCACGTCGAAGACATCCAGGGCCACCCGTGCCAGCCGCCCCGAACCTACGGCGGCGACCAATGCTCCCGTGTCGACCAACCCCGACCGGGCGGTGTTCACCAGGACCGCTGACGGTTTCATCAGTGCCAGCTCGTTCTTCCCGACGACTCCCCGGGTTCTCTCGCTCAGCACCAGATGCAACGTGACCACATCGGCGGATCGGAACAACTCCTCCTTGCTGACGGCGCGCACGCCTAACGCCTCCGCCCGCCCAGCAGTCAGGTGTGGGCTCCAGGCGAGTACGTTCATCCCGAAAGACACCCCCACGGCTGCGACCTGCGAGCCGATGCGTCCCAGGCCTACGACGCCCAGGGTGCGTCCCGACAACCCCCGCCCCAGGGTCGACTGCCACAGGCCGTTGCGGATGTTGTCCAGCTCCACGTCGAGATTTCGAGCCGCGGCGAGTATCAGGGCCCAGGTGTGCTCGGCTGGCGCCGTGGACAAGCTGTCGGTCCCGCAGACCGCCACGCCATGGAGCTGGGCGGCCGCCAGGTCGATCGCGGAGTTCTTTCGACCGGTCGACACCAGGAGCTGCAGCGACGGAAGCCGTTCGAGGAGGTCGGCGGGAAAAGGTGTGCGCTCGCGCATGAGGACCACGACCTCGCAGTCGGCGAGTCGGGCCGCCAGCGTGTCGATATCAGTCACATGGTCGTCGAACACCGATATGTCGGCCCGGACGCGAACGGCTGTCCAGTCCGTCGACGCAAGCGCGACCCGTTGGTAGTCGTCGAGTACGGCTACGCTGAGCCGGCTCGTCATGACGCAGTGGCTAGGGGCGCCCAGAGAGAGAGACCGTCGCGGCCTCTTTCATGTGGACCGAGTCGATCAGGAGTTCCCACCGAGCCCTCCTCCCGCATCAGGTTGGGCGGCAGTGCGCCCGCTGCGTCGTCCGAGCCGTATCCCTCGTCGCGGTGGCCACCTCACCGCGACCCATCCCGTTCGGGAAATGGTCAGGATCCCTGCGCGCCACGCCTCAAGGGTCGGGCAGCACACGTCAGACCTGCCCGGACGCCGCCTTCACGGAGAGCACAGGGCAGTCGGCGCTCAGCAGGATCCGCTGGGCGTCGCTGCCGGTGATCATCTTTCCGGTGGCGGTGCGGTGTCGGATGCCGATGACGATGACCGACGGGTTGAGTCGATCGGCGAGCTAGAGGACATCCTCAGCGCCTCCCTTGCCCGCGACATGTTGCTCGAGATGGAATGGCACTCCACTGTCCTCTAGCGTGCGACGAACGACGTCGATATCCTCAGGCGAGGCGAAGCTCCGGTCGACGAGCGACTCACCCCGTGAGCCATTGACAACGTAGACGTCCTCGCCTCGCCAGCGTGCTTGCTCGAGGGCGGCGTGCAGCGCAGCGATCCCTTCGGGCTTCGGCACGTACCCCACAAGAACGGTCACAGCGGTGGCTCCTTCGATCGATGGCCGCGCGGACTGGATGCTACGTCCAAGAGCCGCCGCCGTCGAAAGGCGACGGCGCTGGGCTCACTGGACACATGGTGCCTGGTGGCAGGAGGTCAGTCACCTTTGCGGCGGCAAAGGAGGTAGTGAACATTCTGGTCTCGCACGGTCCCGCACCCGCCAACGTCACCCGGTCCAGTGGTAGCGGCGTTCCGGCCGTCCCGTGGCGCCGTAGCGCGGACGGACCTCAGCTCTCTCGGCGGCAGCGAAGAACTCGAGGTAGCGTCGAGCGCTGACTCGTGAGAGACCAGTTGCTGCGCCGCATTCGGTCGCGGAACGCCCGAGGCCGCCGGCCGACATCAGGTCAGCGCGGACGAGCTCCGCGGTCTCGATCGTCAGTCCCTTCGGCATGCTGGCCCGGTGCGCACGTCCGCCGCCAAAGATCCGGTCGAGGTCTTCCTGGCTCGCCTCGACAAGGTCGGCCAGGACGCGTTGACGCTGCGCGAACATCGCCAACCGGTTTCGCAGCGTGGCCTGGTCGAACGGTTTCACGAGATAGTGCACGACGCCCCCGCGCATCGCCTGTTGGATCGTCTCAAGGTCCCGCGCCGCTGTGACCATGAGGACGTCCACCTCCGGCGCCTCCCGCCGGAGCTGGCTCAGCACATCGAGTCCGCTGATGTCTGGAAGGTAGACGTCCAGCAACACAAGGTCGGGCATCAGCTCCTCAACCGCGGACAGAGCGCTCGCTCCGGCGTGCACGGTTCCCACCACGCGGAACCCCGGTGTACCCGCAACGAAGCCGGCGTTGACTCTCGCCACCATGAAGTCGTCGTCCACGACCAGGACGTCGATCATCGGGTGACGTGAGCGCGCGAGGGAAGGCAGGCCACGAACACGGCGCCGTCGTCGTTGTAGACGCTGACCCAACCGCCACGGCGGCGACAGACGAGTCTGACGAGCGACAGGCCGATCCCTCGCTCACCAGCGGCGTTCTTCGTCGAGAAACCCCGTTGAAACAGGGCTTCCGTCTGTTCCGGATCAACACCACGCCCGTTGTCGCGCACCTCGACCAGCACTTCGTCGCTCCCGTCGGTGATCTTCACCTCGACCGTTGGCTGCCGCCCTTCGTCGCTCAACGCTGCTGTCGCCTCACCCCTCGGTTCGCCCACCGCGTCGAAGGCGTTGTCGACGAGGTTTCCAACGACGGTACTGACGTCGGTCGACACGGCCTCGTCGACCGCGCCCAGGTGACTGGCGGCGGACACGACAAAGCGGACTCCCCGCTCGTGGGCCTGAGCGCCTTTGGCGATCAGCAGTGCGGCCACGGACGGGTCGTGAATATGGCCCGCGACGTTGTCGGTGAAACGCGAGAGGCCACCGTCGACCCGGCGTACGAAGCGGGCAACTTCGTCGTACTCCCTGAGTTCGATGAGTCCGGAGATGGTGTGGAGCCGGTTGGAGAACTCATGTGCCTGGGCCCGCAACGTGTCGGTGGCGTGGGTCGTGACGTCGAGTTCGCGCTGCAGTGCCATCAGCTCGGTCCGGTCCCGCAGGGTGGTCACCGACCCGATGCGCTGCCCACGGTTGACCGTCGGCTTGCTGTTCAGGATGAGAAGTCGACCGGCGACGGGAAGGACCTGGTCGCCCTGACGGGAGGTCCGTGTCAGGGCCGCCACGACGTCCTGGTGGAGCGGCAGCTCATCGATGGGCTGACCGACGACGTCGGGTGACAAGCCGAGCAGGGTCGCGGCCTCGTCGTTGATCAGGGTGACCCGACGGCGCAGGTCCAGCGCGATCAACCCCTCCCGGATGCTGTGGAGTGTCGCGTTCCGCTGCTCGACGAGCCCGACGATCTCATAGGGGTCGAGTCCAAGGGTCTGGCGTCGAACTCGCCGGGCGATCAGGATGCACCCGAGGAGGCTGACGAGCCCGGCGAGGCCGAGATAGGTGAGCAGGGTCGGCGCGGCGAGGGTGAGCGTCTGTCGGACGCTGGGGACCGCACGCCCGACCTCCACCGCGGCGATGACCTCGCCCACGCGCCCTTGGTCGGGATCGGCGTTCATCACCGGCACCTCGGCGACCACGACGTCGCGGATCTGCCCATCGACCCGTTCGGGCGCGACACCCGACCAGCTTCGCCCGCTGACCATGGTGGGACTGTGCAGCTGTCGGGTGGTGTCCAGGATGCTGGGGTCCGAGGAGGCGAGGACCACGAGGTCACTGTCCACGACGATGACGTACGTCGACGCCGAAGAGACCCTGGTGTTCTCTGCGACGGTCCGAAGAGCTGACAGCGACTGATGGTCGAGGGCAGCTCCACGCACCACGTCGCTGCTGGCGATGGTCTCCGCGACGGCTAGGGCGCGGCGGCCCTCCGTGTCGCGGAAGCGGGTGCGTTCCTGGGCCAGAGTGACCATGGCGACCCCGGCGACCACGACGACCACGATGACCATCTGCAGGACCAACAGCTGCGCGGCCAGCGACAGTCGGCGACTCATGTGGCACCCGACGCGTGGCCACGCTCGGGCGGTCCGCGATAGCTGCCGGGATGCACGATGTCGTGCCTCCAAGGTCCAGTCGTCCGAGCGTGTCCGCAACTAACACAACTTCTCTTTGCGGTCGCAATAGTGACACAGCAGCCCGGGACGCACAGGATCGAGCGAGCCACCCGGCCGAATGCCCATGAACGCTTTCGCACACCCTGGAGGACACCGATGTCACCACGCCCTTGGTACCGGACTGCCGCCGTCGGCGCCGCCGTGGCCCTTGCTCTCACCGGTTGCGGAACGACCGCCGGCGACGACGACTCATCTGCAGGAACGGAGGAGGGCGGACCGATCACCGGCGCTGAGGTCATCGTCCCGAACTCGCCGGGAAGCGGGTATGACATCACCGCCCGCACCTGGGCGAAGGTTCTCGGCGACGAAGATCTCGCGAGCAACGTCGAGGTGACCAACCTCGAGGGTGCCGGCGGCACCGTGGGTCTGCAACGGGTCGTGAACGAAGAGGGCAACGAGGACCTGCTGCTGCAGATGGGTCTGGGCGTGGTCGGCGCGACCTACACGAACAACTCCGAGGCAACCCTTGAGCAGACCACCCCGATCGCACGTCTCTTCGAGGAGGCCGAAGCCATCGTCGTCCCCGCTGACTCCCCGTACACCGACATCGACGCACTGATCGCTGCGTGGTCCGCCGACCCTGGGGCCGTGCCGGTCGGGGGCGCCTCCTCACCCGGAGGCCCGGACCACCTGACTCCGATGCTGTTCGCCGACGCCGTCGGCGTCGACCCTCGCCAGGTCAACTACGTCGCCTACGACGGCGGCGGTGAGCTCCTCGCAGGCCTGCTGGGCAGCAAGGTGGCCTTCGGAGCCACTGGCGTCGGGGAGGTCGCAGAGCAAGCGGCCGCCGGTGAGGTGCGCATTCTCGCCGTCACGAGTGAGGAGCCCGTGGAGGGCGTGGAGGCACCGACGCTGACCGAGGCCGGAGTGGACCTGGTCTTCTCCAACTGGCGTGGCGTCGTGGCGCCACCCGGGCTCAGCGAGGAGCGCACCACGCTGTGGATCGACGCGATGACCGCCATGCACGACAGCCAGCCGTGGCAGGACGCCCTCGAGGCGAACGGATGGACCGACACCTTCACCACCGGTGACGAGTTCGGGACCTTCCTGACGTCCGAGAGTGAGCGCGTCGCGGGCATCCTCGATGAACTGGGCCTTGTCTCCTCATGAGCAGCGCGACCACGTCCCCCGACAAGGGCGGCGCCTCGGGGACGCTTCAGAAGCGGGACCTCTCTGAGCTCGGGATCGTCGCACTCCTCGCCGTCCTGGGCGTCCTGGTCATCTACAACGCCAGCCAGCTCTCGACCAACATCGCAGCGACCGGACCGGTCGGCCCCAAGGCCGTCCCGTACATCGTCGGGGGCCTCCTCCTGGTGGTCTCGGCGATGCTCGCCGTGGACGTGCTCCGCGGCGGGCACGGCGAGGCCCAAGGCGGTGAGGACGTCGACCTCTCGACCGGCGCCGACTGGAAGACCGTGGCTCTGCTGTCGGTGGCGTTCCTGTCGAACGCGGTCCTGATCGAGCGGGTGGGCTGGCCGGTCTCCGGAGCGATCATGTTCTTCCTCGCCGCCTACTCCCTCGGCAGCCGCCACGTGATCCGTGACGTGATCCTGTCGATAGCGCTGTCCATCGGCACCTGGTACCTGTTCGTGCTGACCCTGGGCATCAACCTCCCGGTCGGCCTTCTGGACGGAATCCTATGATCGACGCACTGGGACAGCTCATGGGCGGGTTCGCCACCGCCCTGGCGCCCGAACACCTGATCTACGCCTTCATCGGAGTGCTCCTCGGCACTGCGATCGGTGTCCTACCCGGCATCGGCCCGGCGATGACCGTCGCCCTGCTCCTTCCACTGACCTACAGCCTGGACGCGGTCGACGCCTTCATCATGTTCGCCGGCATCTACTACGGCGGCATGTACGGCGGCTCGACGACCTCCATCCTGCTCAACACCCCGGGTGAGAGCGCGTCGGTGGTCACGGCCATCGAGGGCAACCGGATGGCCAAGCGCGGCCGGGCGGCGCAGGCGCTGGCGACCGCCGCCATCGGGTCGTTCATCGCCGGCACCATCGGCACCCTGCTCGTCGCCTTCTTCACCCCCGCCATCGCCGAGCAGGCCGTCAAGGTCGGCG
>Ga0136634_10000524_pt1 | contig 16751 bp, 19 predicted proteins | sample AntDrymUQ8332106_2_FD_104654 | JGI IMG/M metagenome (GOLD analysis project Ga0136634, IMG submission 104654) | Polar desert sand microbial communities from Dry Valleys, Antarctica - metaG UQ833 (21.06) | ecosystem: Environmental > Terrestrial > Soil > Desert | place: Antarctica: Dry Valley... | reverse complement strand
TGGCGCGAATCGCTGTGGAACAGCGGCGGTCCGTTCTCGTGCTCCCGTTGTTTCCGCTACAAACCGATCAGACGGAGTTGGTCCTAGATGCCGTGTCAAACCGCTACGCCAGCCGATTGGCTTCACGCCTGGCAGGCTCGGGCATGCCGTCAGCATGGCTCAGGTCTGCAGAGCTCCGTTTCCAGTATCCGGTGAGCTCTGGCTCTCCCGGGCCGGAGATCACGGAGCTCCCGACAGAGCTATTTGCTTGCCATCTCGAAGTCACGGACGATCGCGGCCTGAACAGGTTGTTCACTCAGACGGGCTTGTGCTGGCCGCAAGGCGCTGAGCCAGAGCTCCGGAGCACGCGCACGCATGATCTCTAACCCTTCCATCGAGCGGACGTACCAAAGGCTGCTTCGCACCCTTTGGTACGCCGCTCATGTCAAACGTTAGAGGAGCAGTAGCCACAGCGTGGCGTCCCGGATATCCTAGTTTGCCGGCGTTCGGCTCCACGTCTTCTCTCGAGTACGGAGGTACACATGAAGATTTCCATGCGTCTTGCGCTAGTCGATGTCCTTGGCATCGTGGCCTTCTGGGCAATAGTTACTGCGGTCACCGGCAGTTGGGATGCGCAGCACACCAGCGCGTTGTCATTCGTCGTGCTCCTAGCCGCGACGCTGGTGGTCTTCTGGCGCGTCGGGCGCGCTTATATCTCCGGCCCGATAGCGCCGTCTAGGGCAATCGCCGAAGGGTTCGTCTGCGGAGCGGCTTTCGCGGTTGCGGTGCAAGTCCTTTACTGGGCGGCGCTCCTGCTCGCTTCAGGCTATGCCACCGCCGGCTCCGTTACGAACTTCGCGGGCGTCGTCAACCTTCTGCAGCAGGCATCCTTCGCAGGTGCTGCGGGAGCCGTGATGGGCTTTGCCTTGTGGGCGGTCAATCGGGCCGTTCTCCGGAGCGCTGTCCTCTAACACCTCCATCGAGGCGACGTCCTAAAGCCCGCTTCGCGCGCTTTAGGCCGCGCCTCATGTCGAACGTTAGGTGACACAAAGAGACGCCGGTCGCCGCAGAGGCAGCCGTAGTTCAGAACCGTGTTCTCGCACATCTTCACTAGCGTTACCGACTTCGAACGCGCTTTCGCGTTCTACAGCGCCGTCCTCGGCGAGCTTGGGCTCGAGCTGCGCTTTCACGAACCACAGAAGCCGTGGGCCGGCTGGCACAGCCCAGGCGGCGTGCGCCCATTCTTCGTCATCTGCAAGCCATACGATGGGCAGCCTCACCAAGCAGGGAACGGTCAAATGGTCGCATTCGCAGCTAATGGTCGCGCTGCGGTTCGGTCCGCATACCAGGCGGCTCTACGGCTTGGCGGCCACAGCGAAGGCGAGCCCGGCTTGCGTCCTGAATACCACGCCAACTACTATGGAGCCTACTTCCGCGACACCGAGGGCAACAAAGTCTGTGTGGCCTCGCACGGGCTTACGTGAACGGCAATCCCCGTCGGTCCTGCGCTGTGTCACCTAACCATTCCATCGAGCGGACGCCCTCCAGCAAGCTTCGCTTGCTTCCGGTCGCCGCTCATGTCAAGCGTTAGGCCGCACAAACCCGCTTGGTCTTGGCTCATCCGCTCCAAATGCAGCCTGTCGCAAGCCAGCCTTTAAGTCGTCGCCACGGCCAGAATGCGGGGAACCCTTTTGCTCGAGGAGCACCCATGCCCAGTATCGACAGATCGCAACCAAGAATGGGGCCAGACGGCAGACTCTTTCTTCTACAAAGAGCAGTCATCTTCGCGCTAGCTGGTCTGCTTGTGTTCTACCACACGTACACTCTCTTCGAGCTGTACGTTGGCTCAGGCACTGACTTGTACGGAGGCCCGAGCGCCAACGGACACCCCTTGTACATGCACACACAGTCTATTCTTCGCCTCCTAATCATTGTCAGCTTGATTCTTGTTGCCATGAATAGACGATCTGCGTTGTATGGAATGTGGGCTGCAATCGGCGCATTGGTAGCCACGCACTACTGGGCATACTTCTTCGATCTGCCGTTCCGGTTCTTGGAGGGAAGGCACCCGCTCTCATACCTGAAAGGCTTCATCATTCCCACGGTGATCACGCTTTTGCACTTGTCGACAAACTCCCACCGCAATCTCCGGGGACGTGCGGCCTAACCCCTCGCTCAAGCTGACCCGCTACGGCAGGCTTTGTAAGCCCGGTCCGCGCCAGTCGTACTATCGTCGCGTACCGGGCTTACAAAGCCTGCCTCCGCGGGCAGCTTAGCTCGAACGTTAGACCCCCATGAACTCTGCAACGCCCTTACCTGCACGACTGTTCACCTTTGTCGGTGGCACCGAAGGTCCCTGGCTCGTGGAGGGCATGCGGTGAGTGACCGGCGAGCCAATCCTCGGCGCTGCAAGGCTTTATATGGCTGCGGGAATAGCTGAGCGATCTGAAGGCGCCGCGTGGCTGCTTACTGGAATCACGAGCAACGAGCGCTACGTGGTCCGCACCGAGAATGCTGCTCTTGTCAGCAGGCAAGAAGGTCTCGGTCGCCCCGATGCCGCGCGTGCGGCGCTCATTCCTATTCGTAAGAGTGCGGCTTGGTGGGCACTGCCGCAAGACGAACGGCGGCACATCTTCGAGGAACAGTCCAAACACGTCGCCCTCGGGCTGAAGGCCTTGCCGGCTGTCGCCCGGCGCCTTCATCACTGCCGCGATCTCGGACCGGACGAGCCTTTCGATTTCCTCACTTGGTTCGAGTACTCAGCCACGCATTCGGCAGAATTCGAGGAACTCGTCCAGGTCCTGCGGGCCTCGCCTGAGGGGGAGTACGTCGAACGTGAAACGGATATCCGGCTCTCTCGAGCAGGGATCTAACCCTTCCATCGAGCGGACGTGCCAAAGGCCGCTTCGCGCCCTTTGGCCCGCCGCTCATGTCAAACGTTAGAGCTCAAAACTTGCGTGCCCTCCTGATCCCTTGGCTCATAGGTTGCACCGTGGTAGTTGCGGTAGCTGCGGCCATGTGGTTTGTTATGCCAATGCTCTTGACTCCGTTGTTCGGTCAGGAGGGGTGGCAGGGTTGGTTTCCGGCAATGGTGATCTTGCCGCCGCTGTTCATCGGCGGGTATGTAGCCGCGTGTTACGCGAAGTCACGCTACCGAGCAAGCTACGCCATGCTGGGCGCGCTGGTGGGTTTGGCCGCTTCGCTGGCAGTGTTCAGCATTCTGACCAGCAACGTCTCGCCCGATTTTCGCTGGTTGTACGGTGTCGTCATGGTCGCAGGTGCAGTCGCTCGCGCCACTAATCTTCTTTCGGTCACTATGACCGCGCAGTCCCCGTCGTGGTCAGTCAGGAATCTGGGCGTCCCCCATGAAGCGGCGGATGGCCGCAGTTCGGCGATCGAGATAGGGCCCCGAGCGCACACGGCCGTAACGCTTCGGATTGGGCAGATACGCGGCCATCCGTGCGGACTGTTCCACAGTTAGCTGAGCAGCAGTTGCGCCGAAGTACTGACGCGCGGCAGCCTCGCACCCGAATACGCCGTCACCCCATTCGACAACGTTCAAGTACACCTCGAGAATGCGGCGCTTGTCCCAGAGTCCTTCGATCATGTACGTGATCACGAGCTCTTGAGCCTTGCGCACATAACTTCGTTCGGACGACAGGAACAGATTCTTCGCCAGCTGCTGCGTGATGGTTGATCCACCGCGCGTCGGCTTGCCCCTCCGCGCGTTCTCCTGGTAGGCCTTCTCGATGGCTTCCCAATCGACGCCCTCGTGCTCTGTGAAGCGCGCGTCTTCCGACGCAACGACGGCACGTTTCAGATGAACTGACATACGGCCGTACTCCACCCAACGATGCTTCAGCTCAGCAGCGGGCTTCTTCTCTCGAAGCGTTGCAAGCTCGCGCTTCATGAATGCAGTTGTGCCCGGATCGTTCCATTTCCACCACCCAACCCAGCCGAGGTACCAGAGCTGGATCAGCAGCACGAGCCCGAGGGCGAGCACCGCCGCGCGCAGCAGCCAGCGCAACGTCGTGCGCATGGCTATCGTGCCGCGACGTGCTCAGCCAATGGATGCTTCAACAATTCTCGCAACTCGAGGTAGACGGGCGCAGTGTCCGGGCGCACGCCACGCCACAACAGAAACGACTCCGCCGCCTGCTCGATTAGCATGCCAAGCCCGTCTACGACCATCTTCGCGCCGCCGGTCTTAGCGAGCTGCATAAAGGGCGTCGGCTCGGCCGCATAAACAAGGTCGTACGCAAGCGCGCAGTCGTTGAAAGTATCCGGATCTATTGCCGGCGCTTCGTTATGCAAGCTCGTAGTCGTGCCGTTGATGATCAAATCAAAGTGCTCAGCTGGAATTTCGTCGAAATGAATTGCTTCGACACCAAACTCCTCTGCCAGCTCCTCGGCGCGCTTGTGCGAGCGATTTGCAACTGCCATCCAGCGCGGACTCTCGTCAAGCAGTGAGCCGATCAAGCCGCGCACTACGCCGCCGGCGCCAAGTATCAGCACCGTGCAGTTCGACAATGAAAACTGCAGGCGCTCGCGCAGATCCCGTACGAACCCAACGCCGTCGGTGTTATCGCCAAGAATGGCATCACCATCGAATTTCAACGTGTTAACCGCGCCTGCTAACCGGGCGCGTGACGTCAGATCGTCCGCCAACTTTGCGGCGTCAATCTTGAACGGCAGCGTCACATTGAGCCCGCCATAGCCGGCTTCACGCAGGGTCAAAGCCAAGTCTTCGAAGCCATCGAGCGGCGCTTCGATGCGCTCGTACGACAAACGCTGGTTGGATTGCAGTGCAAATCTCTGATGGATCTCGGGCGACCGGCTGTGCGCGATTGGGTTACCGACAACTGCGTACTTGTCGACGCCGGTCATGGTCAGGGTTTTGCGCTGCGGGTCGCTAGCTGATCGTTACTAAATATCCAGGTACGCGTGATTTCGAGGATATCGGTATCGCGCCCGATGTCCGGCGGAAATGGAGGGTACGGCCCTGCCATTTGCACGATTCGGCGCGCCGCACGGTCGAGTACCGGCGAGCCCGACGACTGCTCGATCATCGTGTCGGCCACCGAGCCGTCCTTGCGAATCGCGACGGTCATTCGAAGCGCACCGTAAAAACGACCTCGCGCATCATTGGGGTAATTCTCGTTGCCGACTTTTTCCACCCGCGCGCGCCAGTCTTCAACATACCGCGCGTAGCGATACTCCGAAGCGCTCGGCATGAAGTGATGTTTACGCGGCCGCTTCTGATAATCAGAAATCTGCTTGGCTATCTCGGCCTGAGCCCGCTTAAGCTGCTCGCCAGTTGCTTCCTCACTACCGTTTTGCGATTGTTCGGCGGTCGCTTCCTTTAGCGGCGTCGACCGCACTTGCAACGATTCGCTTAGCGTGGCCAATAGAGTTTTCTGTTCTTCCTCCAGGAGCTGGACCGCTTTGCGCGCGGACTCAAGCGAGTCGCCATCGCGCATTTCAAAGCTATCGGGCAGCGGCGAAGTACGCCGGCCCGCATCGTTGGTGCCGCCGCCATCCAGATTGTGCTGTGCCAGTGCTTCAACGGTCCCAGGTGCGCTGTCACTTTTGGCGTTGACCAGAATGATTTCGACCGGTGGATCTGTGGAACGCACGCGAAAAAGTTCTGGATCGACAAATCGGACCGCCATTGCCGTGATATGCAGGCCGACCGACACAGTAATCGCCATGACGAGCACTTTGTCGCCGAGCAAAGATCGAAGTCCATAGGCAGGCGCGCCAAGACCCAACTCGGCTACTTCCATCGAGCGTTGCTCACTTCAAGACGGCACCGCGCCATTGCTTCGATACTCGCTAAAATCGTCAACGATTGTAGCCAGCACACGGCCAAATCTGCGTGACACGATCGCGCTAGTCTCGGCGCCGGCCGAGACACGATCAACTGCTCGGGCTTGACGCGTCTTCGGCAATGCCCGGAGGGGAACCTGCGTTAATTGCTGCCGCGTGCTCATCCGCCCTCTCGACCGCTTCAGTTGCATTGTCCAAACCTTCGGGAGAGGCCGTGATCAACTCGTCGCCTACGTCATCATCGTCCATAGCGACCGGGGCTGGAGCTGCCAGTACCCGATGGACGCGCGCTTCCATCGTCAGATCGACCGCGTCGATCGCCACTACGTCGAGCTCAAGGCGCTGGCCTCGCGGTAAATCAGGTAGACCGGGCAGCCGCGTCACCAGCGGCAAACCGTCGACGCGAAGCACATCGCCTTTGATAACGGTGGCATCGACTCGGGTTTGCTGTTCCTGTTGCAGCCACCGGAACGACCAGTAGCGCTCCATTTTCTGCTGAAACTCCGCGTAGGCGGAATACGCGGACTCAAATCCGGAAACGCTGCTGAACAGTTCAGCGTCGTTCGGCGCATAAGGCGCCGGCGCATCGAGCACGCACGCAATTAGCTGGCGCTGATTGACTAAATCCACATAGCGGCGCAGTGGCGATGTTGACCAGGCGTAGTGCTCGACACCGATTCCATCGTGCGGGGCAGGCGCAGTGCCCATCTTGACGCGCCCAAGCGCCTGCGAGCGATAGATGCCGGCAACCCGGCGCTGTGCGAGCCAACCGCCCCATACGCTATTGGCAAGAATCATCAGCTCGGCGACGATCAGGTCAAGTGGCGCGCCGCGCCGTCGTTGAGCAATCTTCACCTTTGCATGCTCATGGCTGCCGTCAAGCTCGATTGAATAATCGACGCGGCCGGCAGGCTCGGGGCGACCGCGCACCTGCTCGCGGCGAGCAAGCAGACGACGCGCGAAGCGCCAAAGCAAACTCAGCCGTTCGGCGAACGGTGAATCGAAGTGGCCGCTCTCGATGTTCGAGTCGGTGATCATCGCGTCGAGCCTGTCGTGACGAAGATTGCTTTCGATATGGATCCGTTCAACGCGCGACTCGGTCGTCAGTACCTCGTAGCTCGAGCCATCGATCTCCGCATACAGCGAAAGCACCGCGGCATCGCGCCCTTCGTTAAGGGAAAACGCGTCGATCCAGACTTCCGGCAACATCGTGTACTTCAGTCCAGGCGCATACACCGTCGACATTCGCGACCGCGCAACGGCATCGACCGCGTGTCCACGCGTTATCGCGATGGCGGGCGCAGCGATGTGAATTCCAATTCGCATGCGATCGCCGAGGGCTTGCACTGAAAATGCATCGTCGATCTCGGTCGTTGCGCTGTCGTCAATCGAGAACGCCGTAGCCGACGCAACAGGTAGAGCACTCGATTCGGGCGGTCCGGGCAGATCGGCGCCAAATGCGGTTCCGTGGGGAAAGTTCTGAGCAAGAAAACTGTCCAGGTGCCACTGGTAGGGCGAGGCGATTGCTCCGCGCGCCAGCAATAGCCGCAGCGGTGTTGTTTGCAATTCTGTCGATGCCTGGTCAAGTGCTTTGAATTCAATCGAATTGCGATCTGGTTTGATTACGAGTGTGATTGCCTGCTGAGCGATAGCCGCAGGCGCACCCCCTGCCTTCAGCTCATCGATAAACTGTTGACGCAATTCTTCCTGACCGCGCTTTCGCTCGACTGCGGCCAAGGCAGCCTTCAAGGTCTCTGCAGGAGCCGCTCGGTAGCGGCCGCGCCCCTTGCGGTAAAAATAGATCGGCGCGCTATGCAGACGCAACAGCAGAGCGGCAGCGTCGACCGGGCTTGGCGCCGCGCCGAAATACTCGCGGGCCAGTTCCATAAATCCGAACTCGTCGTGCGGTGCCACCTCCCACAGAAAATCCAGATCGATCGATTCCGCCTGGGTATGCGCGCGCTCGATCAGACTCGCCGGGGACGGCTGATTAAAGCGCAGCAGAACGTGCGAGCTCTTCACCTTTGCACGCTTGCCGCTCGGCAACTCGACCTGATGCGACACACCCGAGTTCGCGAGCTCGGTGCCGGCCTTAAAAACACCGTCGTCGTCAAACAGCAGATGTTCGCTCAAACGGTCCCCGCGCCGGAAATTTCCGTCAACCTCACACCGTCAATCCGCCTGATACTTCAATGACGGCGCCGTTGATATATGAGGCCTCATCGGAAGCGAGGAACGCGTACACGTTGGCCACATCCTGCGGTGTACCAAGACGCCGCAAAGGGACGCGTTCGGTCAGTTGTTCAAGTACCTTCTCCGGAATCGTCTCCAGAATCTGCGTCGCAATGAAGCCCGGTGCGACCGCGTTGCATCGAATTCCCTTGGGGCCGAGCTCGCGCGCCCATGTCTTGACAAACCCGATCACACCGAACTTGCTGGCAGCGTAATTCGTCTGCCCGAAGTTGCCGTAGATGCCTACTACGCTGGACGCATTCAAGATGACGCCACTGTTCTGCTCGATCATCGTATTGATCACCGAACGTGCGCAGTTGTAGGTGCCTTTCAAATTGACGTCGATAACCCGGTCAAACTGCTCATCGGTCATCTTCTGCAATCGGGCATCCAACGTGATTCCAGCGTTGTTGACCAGTATGTCGATGCGACCATGGGCCTGCACCACTTGAGCCACCATCGTGTCGATCTGGTCACGCTGGGTGACGTCGACAACTTTTCCGTCCACAGCGGTGTGAACCGAATGCGCCTCGGCTGCACGCAGCGAAACCAGCGCCGCCGCAACCGAAGACTGGCTCACGTCGCACACGACAACCTTGGCGCCTTCTTCCAGAAATTTGCGCGCGGTTGCGTAGCCGATCCCCTGCGCCGCGCCTGTAATGATTGCAACCCTGTCCTGCAGTCGTCCGCTCACCGTATCGCCCTCACCGTACTCTCCTGAACGTTCGCTGCGCCACAAAACGCAAGCACATCATCGATGTAAGTCTCGAAATCAGATAGTTCGTGATTGCTCCCGTCGACCAAGCGCTGACGTGCGCCGCGGTATTTCGCAATCATCGTTCGGTAATCGATGACGGCGTCCCCCGTCGCGGCGATCAGAAAATACCGCTCGGGTTGCGTGACTTCGGTGACGAGATTTCGCAGTTCGTCGATGTACTCGGGCCGAAAATCGATGTGTTCCGCGCTGAAGTAAATCGACCGGCGACCGATATGCGCCTGCAGATCAGCGGCCGGATCGATTGCGGGGTTTAGCAGAACTGCTCGGCAACCGAGCGTTTCCGCAATCCACGTTGCATAGTAGCCGCCGAGCGATGAACCGATCACCGCGAGCGCGCCGGCGGGCACACCTTGTGTAAGTTCGAGCACCATCTTCGCTGCAGTGCGCGGCGAGGTCGGTAACGCCGGACAGAGATATTCATTCTCGAGATTGCGCAGCTGTAGATGCCGTCGCAGTATCAGCGCTTTGCGCGACAGTGGCGACGATCGAAATCCGTGCAGATAGACAATCACACCTTGGCCGCGTTTGCTTACGCAGCGCGCTGGGTCGCTGCAGCGCGAGTCCCGAGTCGCGCCAGAAGCTCCGAATGGATATTGCCGAAAGCGCCATTGCTCATCACCACCAGTTGATCGCCATCGGCTGCAAGCTCCACGATCGCAGCAATCATTGATGTCAAATCATCGTGCACCGTGGCGGCAGCGCCAAGCGGCTTGAGAGTCTGCGCGACGTTCCAGTCAAGGCCGCCCGCAAAGCAGAACACACGGTCAGCGCGGGAAAGACTGTCGGACAGCAACGCGCTAACGGCGCCGCGTTTCATCGTATTCGAGCGAGGCTCAAAGATCGCTATCACCCGGCCGAGGGGGTGTGACGCTCGAACCGCCGCAATCGTCTGCGCAAACGCAGTCGGGTGATGGGCAAAGTCATCGATGACAGTTACGCCGCCAACGACGCCGCGAACTTCAAGGCGACGCTTGACCCCGCCGAACGCTGCCAGCGCAGCCAGCGCAGTTGCAGCAGAAACATCGACATGAGAGGCCGCCGCCGTCGCCGCCAGCGCATTCAGACGATTATGCTGCCCGCCCATCGCCAGCTTCAGCGCGCCTAACGGTTCGTCATTCAGTCGAATTTGAAACGGCGCTTCGCTGTCGATGCGCCACATTCCAGCTGCACCGAAGGTGTGAAGCTCGGACCAGCAGCCGCGCGCCAGTACCCTGGACACAGCGTCGTCGTCCGCGTTGCCCACAATCCGCGCGCGCGCGGGCAGTGTGCGTACCAGGTGATGGAACTGCGTTTCGATCGCGGCCAAGTCGGGAAAAATATCAGCGTGATCGAATTCGAGATTGTTGATTACGACCGTGCGCGGGCGATAGTGCAGAAACTTCGAACGCTTGTCGAAAAAAGCGGTGTCGTACTCGTCGGCTTCAATGACGAATACCGGACCCTGCCCGAGACGGGCCGAGCGCCCAAAGTCTTCTGGAACTCCGCCAATCAGATAACCCGGATCGAGCCCTGCGTGGTCGAGAATTTTTACCAGCATTGCAGTGGTAGTCGTCTTTCCGTGCGTCCCCGCAACCGCGACCACGTGCCGGCCCCGCAAAACGTTTTCGGCGAGCCATTGCGGCCCCGAGATGTATTCCGATCCGCGATCAAGAATCGCCTCCATCAGCGGATTGCCGCGCGTGACGACGTTCCCAATGACCCAGACGTCGGGTTCGATCGACAACTGATCCGCGCTGTAACCCTCGATCACGACAACGCCTGCCGCCAGCAGTTGATCGCTCATTGGCGGATACAAATTTGCGTCGCACCCGCTGACCTTGTGTCCGGCAGCCTGCGCAAGCTGTGCGAGGCCACCCATGAATGTTCCACCAACGCCGAGAATATGGATATGCAAAGTCGAGTCCGGCCGGGCCAGGCAAGTGAAGTGGACAACAGCGTTACGAGCGCGCCGGATTGTAATGCGGCGACAGTGCTATCAATGTCGCCGTCTACCGATAAACTGCATGCATGGCTTCGAGCGATCTGCGCACAGAGCTCGCCGCAACCGCGGCGCGGCTGATCGCCGAGGAGGGGTGCGAATACGCACAGGCTAAGCGGCGCGCCGTCAATGAGTTACTGGGCGAGGGACTCGACAGGCGCACGACGTTACCCGACAACAGTGAAGTTGAGTACGAACTGCGGCGCTACCTAAAACTCTTTGGCGGAGAACAGCACCGCGCGCTGCTCAGATCACGCCGCGAACTGGCGACCGAAGTCATGCAAGCCCTGCGTGAGTTCGAGCCATACGTCATCGGCGCCGTTTTGAATGGAACGGCGACCGAACATTCGGACATTCATCTGCACCTCTATGTTGATAGTGCGAAGGACGTCGAGCTTCACCTTATGAACGCGGGTATTGACTTCGATGTCGATGACGGGGGAGGCGACGAGCGGCCTTCAGTACTCGAACGCTTGAGCTACGTCGTCCAACCTGCGGGCTCTGGAACACGGTCAGCGCGTCGAGCATCGGTCGGCGTGCGATTGCATATTTATCCGCGCGACGCCATTCGAATTGCTGCGCGCCATCGACGCACAAATCCTGCCGACGAAGACATGCACCCGATCGAAGCAGCCGGGCGCGCAAACATAGAAGCGCTCAAAAAATTGATATTCGAAAGCGGTTGATGCAAGCGGCGCGGGGGAACTCAGCGTGGTTCAAACGGGGCGCGAACGTGTGCGTGGTGTTGGTCGGGCTGCTGGCTCTTGGCGGCGGTGTGACGCTCGCATTACGCCATGGCTCGCCTTCGGCTCCGGCTGAGCGTAAGTCTGCGGCGGCGCTGTTCGAGCACACCTTCAGTGATGCTGATGGACGACCTCAAGCATTGACTCAGTGGAGAGGGCGTTGGCTGCTGGTTAATTTCTGGGCGACCTGGTGCGCGCCGTGCGTGGAAGAAATGCCCGACCTGCAGCGTGTCCACTCGGAGTTCGGTGGCCGGGATCTGGCAGTGGTCGGGCTCGCGATAGACAACCCGGGCGCGGTCAAACGCTTTCGCGATTCATTGCAACTGGAACTACCGCTTCTGATTGCAGGCGCGGCCGGCACGGAACTCGCACGGGAACTGGGGAATACGTCGGGCGCACTTCCCTATACTGTGCTGATCGATCGAAGCGGCTTTATCGCTCGATCTAAGCTGGGGCAGCTGCGAGATGCCGAACTGCGCGCATGGCTCCGCTCGCACCTCGACACGTCGGCAGACGCGATTTCGGGGCCGATCACCAAGTAGACAGCAGGCGTCAAAAGGTAGAAACTTCGGCCTTCTGTAGTGCTTCTTCTGTGAACTCCGACTTAATGGTTAAAAATATTAGCTGTTTGCGTTCGTAATGGCGCGCCAAATATTGATTGTTAACGGTCCCAATTTGAATGCGCTGGGCACTCGGGAACTCGATATATATGGCAGCCGCACGCTCGAAGAGATCAACGCCGAACTCGCAGAAATTGCACATCAGCGCAGTTCAAAGGCAATTTTTTTTCAGAGTAACCACGAAGGCGCGTTGATTGACCGAATTCACCAGGCGCGTGGCGATGGGACGGACTTCATCATCATCAATGCTGGAGGCCTCACACACACCAGTGTTCCGCTCCGGGACGCATTGAGTGCCACGTCTGTGCGATTTATTGAAGTGCATTTAAGCAATGTGTATAGCCGAGAAGGCTTTCGACATCGCTCGTATCTAGCCGACATTGCGGTCGGAGTGATTACCGGCCTGGGTCCAGCGGGATACCGTTACGCGATGGAATTTGCGTTGAGCGACGACGGCAATTTGCGTTGAGCGAGGCAACCCGGCCTAGTGGACTTGCCCCCGCGTAACCGCAATCTATAAATATAAGAGAAGAGAGAAGAGCCAGGAAATCAGATGGATTTACGAAAGCTTAAGACGTTGATCGACCTGGTGGCAGAGTCTGGCATCGCGGAGCTCGAAGTCAGCGAGGGGGAGGATCGCGTTCGAATAGCAAAGTTCAGCCCCGCGCCCGCAGCCCCTAGCGCGGCGACGACGTTGATCAGCGGCCCCGTGACGGCAACCGCGCCCGCCGCGAATGGATCGAACACAGCGGCCGCAGGGGCTGCGGCTGCCGAGCCAGAAGGGCATGCGGTCAAATCTCCGATGGTTGGAACCTTTTATCGCTCACCCAGCCCCGGCGCCTCGTCGTTTATCGAATTGGGTCAAACGGTGAAACCGGGCGATACGTTGTGCATCATCGAAGCGATGAAGCTGCTTAACGAGATCGAAGCCGAAATCGGCGGCACCGTAAAACAAATCCTGGTGGAAAACGGCCAGCCCGTTGAGTACGGCCAGTCGCTTTTCATCATCGAATAGGACGTTGAGCAAGCACTCGTCCGGCGGTGTTCTCGCCGCGAATCTTCACTGATCTGATGTTCAAAAAAATCCTGATCGCCAACCGCGGTGAGATCGCGCTTCGCGTGCAACGTGCCTGCCGGGAAATGGGCATCAGCACGGTAGTCGTACATTCAGAAGCCGATACCGACGCAAAGTACGTGAAGCTCGCCGATGAGTCCGTTTGTATAGGACCCGCGCCGTCAAAGGACAGCTACTTGAACATCCCGGCGATTATCAGCGCAGCCGAAGTCACCGACGCAGAAGCGATTCACCCCGGCTATGGATTTTTGTCCGAAAACGCCGACTTCGCAGAGCGTGTTGAAAAAAGTGGGTTTTGCTTTATTGGTCCCCGGCCAGAATCGATACGCGCGATGGGCGACAAGATATCGGCCAAGCAGGCCATGGTGGCCGCTGGCGTGCCCGTCGTTCCGGGCTCCAACGGAGCATTGCCGGAAGAGCCGCGCGACATCGTCAAGTTTGCCCGTGCCATCGGCTACCCGGTCATTATCAAAGCCTCTGGCGGCGGCGGCGGCCGCGGCATGCGTGTCGTGCACACCGAAGCGGCGCTGATCAACGCAGTCAACATGACGCGGCAGGAAGCGCACGCAGCGTTCGGCAACGCCTCTGTATACATGGAGAAATTTCTCGAGAACCCGCGTCACATCGAGTTCCAGGTGTTGTGCGATCAGCATCGCAACGCGCTTTCACTCGGCGAACGCGACTGCTCAATGCAGCGACGACACCAGAAGGTGATCGAAGAGGCCCCGGCGCCGGGACTGAACCGTCGCGCAATCGACAAAATGGGCGAAAAGGTGGTGGAAGCCTGCAAGAAGATCAACTACCGCGGCGCCGGAACATTTGAATTTCTGTTTGAAGACGGCGAGTTCTACTTCATCGAAATGAACACACGCGTCCAGGTCGAGCACCCCGTTACTGAGATGGTGACGGGCATCGACATCGTGCAGGAGCAGATCCGGGTAGCAGCAGGCGAAAAGTTGAGACTTCGCCAGCGCGACGTCGTACTGAAGGGTCACGCGATCGAATGCCGCATCAATGCTGAAGATCCGTACAAATTTACCCCGTCGCCGGGGCGCATCACCGCGTGGCATCCGCCCGGCGGGCCCGGCGTGCGCGTCGACTCACACGCCTACACCGGTTATTTTGTGCCGCCGAACTATGATTCGATGATCGGCAAGGTGATTTGCTACGGCGACACGCGCAACCAGGCCCTCGCGAGGATGCGCATTGCAATGTCCGAAATGGTGGTCGAGGGTATCAAGACCAATATTCCGCTGCATCGCGAACTGCTGATCGACGAAAAGTTCGTCCTTGGCGGGACCAGTATTCACTACCTGGAGAAGCGTTTGGCAGCGCGGCACCTCGGCGAGTGAAACGTGCTGGTCGAAATCGCGTTGCTCGCTGAAGAAGCGGTTGTTGAAACGCTCTCCGATGCAATGATCCAAGCGGGAGCGCTGGCGGTGTCGATCGAAGACGCGAACGCCGACACCGTGGATGAAGAACCGATGTACGGTGAACCTGGCATCGGCGACATGCGTCGCCGTAGCTGGAACCAGAGCCGATTGCGTGTCCTGACTGATCAGGATCACGCAGACGTGATGATCGTCGCTGCCTGCAATGCCGCTGGGCAAAAGGTCGTCGTTGAGCACCGCGTATCGGTTGAGAACAATGACTGGGTGCGCCACACACAGGCGCAGTTTCCTTCGACGCAAATCAGTGAACGCTTATGGATCGTTCCGACCTGGCACGATCCGCCGCCGCCGCCGGCGCGTGTCGTGCGTCTCGATCCGGGGGTTGCCTTCGGTACTGGAACCCATCCCACGACGCGCCTGTGCCTAAGCTGGCTCGACCAGCATCTGCGACCCGGCGCGAGCGTGCTCGACTACGGCTGCGGGTCCGGAATTCTCGCCATCGCTGCGGCAAAGCTTGGCGCAGAACGAGTGGTGGGCGTTGACATCGATCCACAGGCACTCGATGCCGCACGCGCCAACGCGAGCGCCAATCAGATAGCCGCCAGTTACACTGACCCGCACGGACTAAGCCAGTGCGCGACTACCTTTGACATCGTGCTTGCGAACATTCTTTCGAATCCGCTTAGATTGCTGGCACCCGCGCTGCTGGCTCGGGTAGCGGCCGGCGGTGCTCTGGTGCTCTCGGGCGTTCTCGAGCGACAAGCCGACGAACTCATCGCAACTTACCGGCGAGCTGATCCCTCGTTGCCGCTGAATGTCTGGCGCGCCGAGGACGGATGGGTTTGTCTGACCGGAGCGAGAACGCCGGACGCGAAGATCTAATGGCTCTTGCAACCAAGTGCCCTCAGTGCGCCGCGTTATTCCGCGTGGTCGCCGATCAACTCAAGTTGCGCGGCGGATTGGTTCGTTGTGGCCAATGCCGGGCGGTCTTTGATGCAATCGGGAGCCTTACTTACGTCGACGATTCCGCGCTTGCGCAAACACGCACTGTCACTGCTTTGACTGAACCGATGGTGCGTCGTCCCACGCCACAGGCTATGCCGCCAGCGACGAGCACCCCTGACAGCTCACCTCAAACTGATGTTGCCGCAGCGCGACGCCCGCCGCGTCCACGCACGACTCCGCCCGGCGGCGAAAGCAAACAAGCGCTCGGGCCCGTGACTACGCTACGAATTGCACCTGGAGCGCCTGCCACATTGGCCAACGCTGCGTTGCGACGTTCGGCTCCGTTGCCGACTGCGCCTGCCGAAAATCCCGACCGTCCTGAAGAGTCTCACCGTAAGCGGGCGCGCTCGAAACGAGAGCGTGAGTTACTGGAACAGGCTGAGTCCGAGCTCGGCGTACCAACGCTGATCGCGCCCGGGGGCCGCGAACGCGTAGACGCAGGATCGATCGTCGACGGCATCGAGGTGATCGAGCTCGCAGCGTTACCGCGAGAGACGGAAGGTCCATCTTCGAGAGCCGAGCACAGCACAAAAGAGAGCGAACCTGCTTTCATTCGCGATCAGAAAACTGAGCGAGGTGGGTTCTCGATCATCTTTGGCGGTGGCAGCTTGCTCTTGATCCTTTTGATGGCCGCACAGCTTGCGGTGATTTTTCGCGGCGAGCTATTGACCCGAGCGCCCCAAACGCGCGACGTACTACTGCAGTTATGCGGCGTGTTCTCCTGCACCGTGGGCTGGCCGGCTCACGTCGAGCAGCTTGCGGTGATCGGTAGCGAGCTACAGACAATCCCCGGCACCGATGTGCTGGAGCTGACGGCAGTAATCCGGAATCGCGCGACTTTCAGGCAGGCACTGCCGGCAGTAGAGGTGACCCTGACTGATTCTCGCAATCGACCGATCGCGCGCAAGGTTTTTTCGCCTGCTGATTATCTGGCCGCTGCGGGCGAACCTTCATCACGCCTCGATGATGGGTTCGCCGGGGGGAGCGACTACACGATCCGACTTTTCTTTGAAGCACGGGGGGTACAGGCCGCCGGATTTCTGGTTTATCCGTTTTTCATTTAAGGCCGGCGTGACAACACTGATCTGTGGATCGATCGCGTACGACTCGATCATGGTGTT
>Ga0136634_10000523_pt1 | contig 16764 bp, 14 predicted proteins | sample AntDrymUQ8332106_2_FD_104654 | JGI IMG/M metagenome (GOLD analysis project Ga0136634, IMG submission 104654) | Polar desert sand microbial communities from Dry Valleys, Antarctica - metaG UQ833 (21.06) | ecosystem: Environmental > Terrestrial > Soil > Desert | place: Antarctica: Dry Valley... | reverse complement strand
GGTTATAGAAGAAGCAGTGAAAATTGTTGATGAGCAAACAGGCCGTATCATGGAAGGCAGAAGATATTCTGACGGGTTGCACCAGGCAATAGAAGCAAAGGAAAATGTAAAGATCGAAGCCTCTTCTCAAACTTATGCTACAGTAACCCTGCAGAATTATTTCAGGATGTATCATAAACTTGCTGGAATGACGGGTACTGCGGAAACAGAAGCTGCAGAATTGTGGAGTATTTATAAACTGGATGTAGTAAATATTCCTACTAATGTAAAAGTGATACGGAAAGATGAGCAGGATATGGTTTATAAAACCAAGAGAGAGAAATATAAAGCCGTAATTGACGACATAGAAAAATTGCGTTCTGCCGGCAGGCCTTGCCTTGTTGGTACAACATCAGTGGAAGTAAGTGAATTACTTAGCCGGATGCTAAAGCAAAAAAATATCCCGCATAATGTATTGAATGCAAAACAACATTCGAGGGAAGCCCAGGTTGTTGCAGAGGCAGGTTTTGCCGGTGCTGTTACAATTGCTACAAATATGGCAGGAAGGGGAACAGATATTAAACTTGGCCCGGGTGTGAAGGAAGCCGGTGGCCTCGCTATTGTTGGTACAGAACGCCATGAAAGCCGTCGCGTAGACAGGCAGTTACGGGGTCGTGCAGGACGCCAGGGAGATCCTGGTACTTCTAACTTTTTTGTATCACTGGAAGATGACCTCATGCGCATGTTTGGAAGTGAACGTATAGCAAGCCTGATGGACAGGATGGGTTATAAGGAAGGAGAAGTGATCCAGCATAGTATGATAACGAAGAGTATAGAAAGAGCACAAAAGAAAGTTGAAGAAAATAATTTTGGAATACGCAAGCGTTTATTGGAATATGATGATGTTATGAATAAGCAACGGAATGTTGTTTATGGCAAGCGGAATCATGCATTGTTTGGAGAACGCCTTGCACTTGACCTCGATAATGCTTTTTATTCTGTGGCAGAGGGTATAGTAATTTCATTTAAGGAAGGAGATGATTATGAAGGCTTCAAACTGTCTGCCATACTGCATTTCGGGATTGATACTTCCATTACGGCAGATGAATTATCGAAAGGAGTAACGAATGTGATAGCGGAACAATTGTATGTTGAAGCAATTACACATTATAATAATAAGAGTAAGGCTATTGCTGATCATACCATGCCTGTTATTAAAAATATCCGTAAAGAACAGGGCAACCATATTGAAAATGTTGCAGTTCCTTTTACTGATGGAAAAAAAGGTATACAAGCCCTGGCTAACCTTGATAAATATTTTGAAAACGATGGTAGGGAACTTGCCAATGCACTCGAAAGGAATATTACACTTTCATTGATAGATGATGCATGGAAGGAACATTTGCGTGCAATGGACGACCTGCGCCACAGTGTACAGACTGCAGGGTACGAACAAAAAGATCCATTGGTGATTTATAAGATCGAAGCATACAATGCATTTAAGCAAATGGATGACCAGGTGAACAAAGACATTGTAAGTTTTTTATGCCATGCATCTATTCCAATGGAACAAACAAATGCCGGCCAGATTAAAGAAGGTCGTGGTAAGAAAACGGACATGAGTAAAATGAATGCCAATAAAAGCCAGGTAGAGTCAGCAGGGCAGGATTATGCAGCAAATGAGAACGACTATTATGATCCTTCAACACCGGTAAAACAGGCACCTGTGAGAGTAGAGCCGAAAATCGGGCGCAATGATCTTTGCCCATGTGGAAGTGGAAAGAAATATAAGCATTGCCATGGCAAGGAGAATTAAAATACTATTGATCTAACTCCCCTCTCTTTCGGAGAGGGGGCGGGGGTGAGGTAAAATGCGGGGGGTGAGGTAATATACGCCGGTGAGATTTAAATCCTCCAACCCGCAATGATCTCTATCGATTTCTTTATTAAATTTTCTACAGCCTTACCTGAATCTTTAGAAAATTCTTTTACTACCCGGTTTGCCACAATCACATTAAGACTTACGCAGTGATGTCCTAATAATTTGCTTAACCCATATATAGCTGAACTTTCCATTTCAAAATTCGTGATCCGATGCTCTTTAAATTGAAAAGTTGTTAGTTTATCAACCAGTGCCGGTTCTGCCAGTTCTAACCTTAATACTCTGCCTTGCGGGCCATAAAAACCCGGACAAGCTACCGTGATCCCTTTAAAATAATCTGTTGTAAATAAGGATAACAGTTTTTCACTTCCTGCATATATATAAGGTATAACATTACCCTTATTTAAATTTGTATGTATTTTAAAGGCATCGATAATATTTTGTTCTGCATCATTATTTTCAGCTTTATAAAAATGCATTACATTATCAAAGCCAAGCCCATGAGTGCCCGCAACAAAACTATCAACGGGTATTTCTTTTTGTAATGAACCCGAAGTTCCAATGCGTAAAATATTGAGTGAGGTTAGTTCCTGTTTTATTGTTTTTGTTTTGAAGTCGATATTTACAAGAGCATCAATTTCGTTCAGTACGATATCAATATTATCAGGGCCGATACCTGTGCTTAATACAGTTATTCTTTTTTTTCCTATATAACCGGTATGTGTAATAAATTCCCGGTGCTGTAATTGAAATTCAATTGAATCAAAATGTTTGCTTACAATCTTAACACGGTCGGGGTCACCTACAAGGATAATCGTATCTGCAATTTCTTCCGGCCTTGCATCAAGATGATATATTGCACCTCTTTTATTAATGATCAATTCTGATTCTGCAATAGGCATATTATAATTTTATCTTTATTATGCTGATATATAAATATACACAACATGAAATAACCATACTTATAAATACGAATTAGTAAATTTGATTTCTACAATAAATATAATGTCAGAAAAAATGATTGTTATACCGGATTTTAGATTGTCACCACGTGTCGACCAGGTGGGGATAGAAGAAAGGGCTGCCCGTTTTACAAAACGAAGTATAAAAAAAGAAACCAAGATAAATGGTTTGAAGCTCGCATTGAATATGATTGATCTGACAACCCTGGAAGGAAAAGATACTGAAGGAAAGGTTAAGCAAATGTGTTATAAAGCCATGCATTTGATGGATGAATACCCGGGGCTGCCAACAGTTGCTGCAGTTTGTGTATATCCGGCAATGGTGAAAACTGCGGTAAAAGCAGTAGCGGGTTCCGGAATAAAAGTGGCTTCTGTTGCCACAGGATTTCCAAGCGGGCAGGCACCGAGGAATGTAAAGATCAATGATACAAAATTTGCTGTACAGAATGGAGCCGATGAAGTTGATATGGTTATCAGCCGTGGGAAATTCCTCGAAGGAGAATACAATTATGTTTTTGATGAAATTGCAGCTATCAAAGAAGCTTGCGGTATTGCCAATGGAGGCGCAAGATTAAAAGTGATCCTGGAAACAGGCGAACTTGTAACATACGACAAGGTGCGAAAAGCCAGTGATATAGCCATGTATGCTGGTGCAGATTTTATAAAAACATCAACCGGTAAAGTAGTTCCCGCTGCAACAATTCCTGTTACGTTGGTGATGCTGGAAGCAATACGGGAATACTATTATAAAACAGGGATCAAAGTAGGGATGAAGCCTGCAGGCGGAATTTCCAAATCAAAACTGGCTTTGCATTACCTTGTCATGGTGAATGAGATATTGGGTGAAGACTGGATGAATAATCAGTTATTCAGATTTGGTGCAAGCAGTCTGGCAAATGATATATTGATGCAATTGATGAAGGAGAGAACGGGAGTGTACCAGGGCAAAGATTATTTTTCGATTGATTGATTTCACGCAAAGACGCAAAATTCAAAGACGTAAAGTTTTCACTTCCCTCTCCATTGGAGAGGGATTGAGGGTGAGGGAAAAATAAAATGTTAGAATAAATCTTTTTTATAATAAACAAATGTCCAACTTCCTTCTCCTTTGGAGAGGGATTGAGGGTGAGGTAAAGTAAAATGGCTACAAAAAAAAACAATACTTTAAAATTAAAATTTGACAGCGCCCGCAATTACGCTCCTGCACCGGAAAGCAGGGCTGCTGCCACAATAAATCCACGATACGATCTTTTTATAAACGGGAAATTTGAAAAGCCATCCGGTAAAAAATCTGCACGGTCTAATGGCCGTTCAAATGGCTATTTTGATACAATAAATCCTGCCACAGAAGAAAAATTATCCGAAATAGCAGAAGCCAGCACAGCAGATGTTGATAAAGCAGTAAAAGCTGCCAGGAATGCATATGAAAATACCTGGAGGAAAATGCCTCCTAAAGAAAGAAGTAAATATATTTTTCGGATTGCACGCATGGTCCAGGAAAGATCAAGGGAATTGGCAATTATTGAAACATTGGATGGTGGCAAACCAATACGCGAAAGCCGTGATTTTGATATTCCTGTTGTAGCCAATCACTTTTTTTATTATGCAGGATGGGCAGATAAACTGGAGTATGCATTTCCTAACAGGAACGCACAACCGCTAGGTGTAGCAGGGCAGATTATTCCCTGGAACTTTCCATTAATGATGGCCGCATGGAAGATTGCACCTGCAATTGCTACTGGCAATACTGTAGTATTAAAGCCTGCCGAAACAACATCGCTTACTGCTTTAAAATTAGCCGAGATCATTCAGGAAGCGGATTTGCCACCGGGCGTAGTGAACATAATTACCGGGGCCGGAGATACTGGTGCTGCGCTGGTTAATCATCCTAATGTAAATAAGATTGCTTTCACAGGCTCAACCCAGGTTGGAAAATTAATACAGAAAGCCATTGCAGGAACCGGAAAGAAAGCTACGTTGGAATTAGGTGGCAAAGCAGCCAACATTATTTTTGATGATGCGCCAATAGACCAGGCAGTGGAAGGGATCATTAACGGGATATTTTTTAACCAGGGTCATGTTTGTTGTGCGGGCTCACGTTTATACGTTCAGGAATCTGTTTTTAAAGAAGTGGTGCGTAAACTCAAAGACCGCCTCGAAACATTGATAGTGGGTGATCCAATGGATAAAAATACAGACATAGGCGCTATCAATTCTCAACAACAACTGGATCAGATAAATAAATATCTGAAAATCGGGCAAAAAGAAGGAGCGGAAATGTATCAAAGCTCATGTAGCTTACCTGCAAAGGGTTTTTTTTGCCGGCCTACAATTTTTACCAACGTTGCACAATCAAACAGGATATCCCAGGAAGAGATCTTTGGGCCGGTACTGGCCATTCAAAGTTTCAGAACAGATGATGAGGTAATTGAAAAAGCCAATAATACACCTTATGGACTTTCTGCCGGAGTGTGGACAGACAAAGGTTCCAAGATCTTTAATATGACCCAGAAATTACGGGCCGGTGTTGTTTGGGCAAATACTTTTAATCAGTTTGATCCGACGTCGCCTTTTGGCGGATATAAAGAAAGTGGATATGGTAGAGAAGGTGGATTACATGGTTTAATGGCATATGTAAATCTGGGGGGCGGGGTTTAGGAGGTTTCAAAGGTTTAAGGGTTTAAAGGTTTAAGGTTGTTGATAATCGCCAAAACTCAATCTTTCATTGGTTTAAAATTATTTATTTAAGCCTTATGGCAACTATTAGACGCTTTGAAAATATGGATGCATGGAAGATTAGCAGGGAATTGTGTAATAACATAGGAGAATTGATTGATAGTGGAGTGTTTAAAAATAATTTTAGATTAATTGGACAAATTGAAGGTTCAACAGGTTCAATTATGGATAACATTGCCGAAAGGTTTCAAAGGTTTAAGAGGTTTCAAAAGTTTAAAGTTTAAGAGGTTAATAGTTTAATTTTTTATGGCAACTTTTAAAAGATTTGAAGAAATAATCTCCTGGCAGGAAGCAAGAGAGCTGAATAGAAATATCGGCAACCTGATTGATAATAAAAGATTTGAAAATAATTTTCGCTTAATTAATCAGATAGAAGGTTCAGCAGGTTCTATTATGGATAACATTGCCGAAGGATTTGAAAGAGGAGGTAATAAAGAGTTTACACAATTTTTATATATAGCAAAGGGTTCATGTGGAGAATTGCGGTCTCAGCTTTATAGAGCTATTGATAGAAATTATATTACACAAAAAGAACATGATGAATTGTCAATTCATGCGATGAAAATTAGTAACCTGATTCAGAAACTTATTATTTACCTGGCCAACTCTGCAATAAAAGGAATTAAATATAAGGATAGGAACACCCAAACACCCCTAACACCTGAAACCTCTGAAACACCTGAAACCTCTGAAACACCTTAAATCTTTAAACAATTATTCCATGTCTCTTTCAACCCATAAAAAACCCCTTCCAAAAATAGTAAAAGCACAAAATAATGGGCTGCCTGTAACACGCCTGGAAATTTTAAAGACCTATAAGATTTTTATCGGGGGAAAATTTCCAAGAACAGAATCAGGCAGGTATTATATTGCCGAAAATAGCAAAAATGAAAAGCTTGCAAATATTTGCCTTAGCTCAAGAAAAGATTTCAGGGACGCACAGGTAGCCGCCAGATCGGCATTTGGTGAATGGAGTGCAAGAGCTGCTATTAACCGTGGCCAAATATTATATCGCATAGCTGAAATGCTGGAAGGAAGAAAAGTTCAGTTTATTGATGAATTAATGAAGCAGGATTCAACGAAAGAACAGGCAGAAAAAGAAGTAAATCTTTCCATTGACCGGCTTATTTATTATGCAGGCTGGTGTGATAAGTTTCAACAATTATTCAGCACCGTAAATCCTGTTGCAAGTTCTCATTTTAATTTTTCTGTACCTGAGCCAACCGGGGTTGTTTCAATTATAGCACCACAATCAAGTTCACTTTTAGGATTGGTTTCTGTGATAGCTCCTGTTATTGCAGGAGGCAATACTTGTGTTTTATTAGCATCTGATACATTGCCTCTTTGTGCAATAACCTTTGCTGAAGTTATCGGTACATCTGATGTTCCCGGCGGGGTAGTAAACATCCTGACCGGTAAAGTATCTGAACTTGTTTCCTATTTTGCTGATCATATGGATGTAAATGCAATAGTATTCAGTGATTTTGATCCAGCCACACAAAAATTAATACAGGAAAAAGCTTCTATAAATCTAAAACGGGTAATACTTTATGATAAAACCGATTGGACTTCGTTGAATGGCCAGTCACCTTATATGATCCTGGATACGCAGGAGATAAAAACAACATGGCACCCGGTTGAGAATATCGGGGGCGCAAAAACGGGCTATTAAATTCTCTTTCCCCTTATTTGTGTAATAGTTGGTATTTGATGGAACGGTTTTTGAAAATAATAGGATATGAAAATAAAACTTATAGGGTTTATAATCATGCTTGTAATGGGATTTACTATTTCAAAAGCCCAGGCAAATACAAATACACATGATTCAACAATAGCAGGAACAGTACTGATAGTTTTAAAAGATTATCGCATTGATATGCTTGGTAAAAAAATGGCAGAATATAATGATAGGCTTGCATTAAGACCGGGAGGTATCAGAATTGTAAAAGGATACCGTTTGATGTTATTGAGTACTAGCGACCGAAACCTGGCTATGTCTGTCAGGTCAAAATTATTACAACGATATCCGGAACAAAAAGTATATATGACTTTCCAGTCACCGTATATAAAATTAAAGTTTGGAAATTTTACAGAAAAAAATGAAGCGGAAAGATATCGCAGGCAATTGTCGACATTGGAGATTGTGAATAATAACATTTACCTGGTGCCGGAAATGGTTGAAACGAAATTTGATAAGAATGCACTTGCCGAAGAATAATATTTATTTTGTAGTAAAAGAGTTCCATGAAGGAACTCTTTTTTTTATTTATACTTCTTACATAAAATTTTTGGATGATTGATAAAATAAAGCAGTTGTCAGCAAAGTATGCTGATGAATTTATTGAAGTAAGGCACTACTTACATGCAAACCCCGAACTTAGTTATGAAGAGTTCAACACTTCAAAATTGATCCAGGAGAAACTGGCTTCAATGAATATCCCGTTTGAAATAAAAGCTGTGACGGGGGTAATTGGTCTTATCGAGGGAAAGAATCCATCAAAACGAATTGTTGCGCTACGTGCTGACATGGATGCTTTGCCAATTCAGGAAACAAATGATGTTACTTACAAATCAAAAAATATTGGTGTTATGCATGCCTGTGGTCACGATGTGCATACATCCTGTTTACTTGGTGCTGCAAGAATATTAAATGAAACAAAGGAAGAATGGGAAGGATCAGTTAAACTTATTTTTCAGCCCGGTGAGGAAAAAAATCCTGGTGGGGCAAGCTTATTAATAAAAGAAGGGGTTTTAAAAAACCCTGCTCCCGAGAAAATATTTGCCTTGCACGTAAATCCATTTATTGAAGCAGGGAAGTTCAGTTTCAGAGGCGGAATGATCATGGCAAGCGCGGATGAAATTTATATATCGATAAAAGGAAAAGGCGGTCATGCAGCTGCACCTCATTTAACTGTTGATACTATTTTGATCGCATCTCACCTGGTTATCAGCTTGCAGCAGATAGTAAGCAGAAACAATAGTCCGTTCAATCCTTCGGTGTTATCCATAACATCTGTGCAGGGTGGCAATACAACAAATGTAATTCCATCCGAAGTAAAGCTAATGGGTACATTCAGGGCCATGAATGAAGAATGGAGGTTTCACGCGCATGAGCTTATTATAAAGCAAACAAAAGATCTGGTAAATGCAATGGGTGCAGAAGCTGAGATAAAAATCGATCAGGGTTATCCCTTTGTTTATAATGATGAAGATCTTTCTGCCTTATCACGAACATACGCTGAGCAATATGCGGGAGAAGATAATGTATCAGAAACAGAATTACGTATGGGAGCGGAAGACTTTGCTTATTATTCACAGAAGATCCCGGCTTGTTTTTTCAGATTGGGTGTAGGCAATAAAGAAAAAGGGATTAACAGTGGAGTACATACTTCAACTTTTAATATTGATGAAACGGCTATCGAAAAAGGAATGGGCATGATGGCATGGCTTGCAGTAGCCCCATAACATTTATAATTATAATTCCTGTTATACTTTTTTAAATAAATTAACCATCATGAAAATTGCATTCCATGGCGCAGCCAGAACAGTAACAGGGTCCAAACATTTGCTTACATTAAATAATGGCCGTACGATTTTATTGGATTGTGGTATGTTCCAGGGAATGGGACAGGAAACAGAGGAAATGAATAAGGATTTTGGCTTCGACCCCGCAAAAGTGGATTATATGATTTTATCTCATGCTCACATAGATCATTGCGGCTTGTTTCCTAAACTTGTAAAAGATGGATATAAAGGAAAGGTCTTTGCAACTCCTGCAACAAAAGATCTTGCTTCTGTGCTCATGGAAGATTCAGCAGGTATACAGGAAAATGATGTGAAATTTGCAAACAAGAAACGGGCATTACAAGGACTGCCATATTTAAAACCCTTATATACCACTGCAGATGCATTGCTTGCTATTGGTCGTTTTGTAACTGTGGAATATGAAACCTGGCATACCATTGAACAGGGAATTGAATTTTGTTTTACAGATGCGGGCCATATCATAGGAAGCACCTGTGTTCATTTACGCATTACAGAAAACAACAAGCAGACCCGTATCACTTTTAGTGCAGATGTAGGAAGGTATCGTGATATTATTTTAAGATCACCTTCTGTTTTCAGCCAGGCCGATTATATATTACTGGAATCTACTTATGGCGACAGCCTGCATGATGAATTTCATCCTACCGCAGATACTTTACTGGATTGGATTAATAAAACATGCATTGAAAAAAAAGGAAAGCTCATCATGCCTGCATTTAGTGTTGGACGAACCCAGGAAATTTTATTTGCCCTTAACCAGCTTGAAATGGAAAACCGGCTTCCGCCAATACCCTATTTTGTTGATAGCCCGCTTAGTATTAAAGCAACACAAATTGTAAAAAGCTATCCGCTGTATTTTAATAAAAGAATACAAAAAATATTACTGAGTGATAAAGATCCTTTCTTTTTTAATGGCTTAAAATTTATTAATTCAGTAGATGAATCCAAAGCACTCAATTATTTTAAAGGACCATGTGTGATAATTTCTGCAAGTGGTATGGCAGATGCGGGAAGAATAAAACATCATATAAGTAACAATATTGAAAACAGCCGCAATACCATTTTGCTTACAGGATATTGTGAACCGAATTCGCTGGGTGGGCGATTGAAACTGCATCCTAAGGAAGTAAATATTTTTGGACAGCTGCACGAAGTAAATGCCGAAGTAGGGGAAATGCGCAGCATGAGTGCACATGGTGATTATGAAGACCTGTTACAATTTCTGTCGTGCCAGGACCCAAAGCTCATTAAAAAACTTTTCCTCGTTCATGGTGATTATGAAGTACAGCAAATTTTCCAGAAATATTTAATTAAAAAAGGTTTTGAAGTAGATATTCCCGAAAAGCACCAGGAAGTCATTTTATATTAAAATCTTGCAGGAAGGAAGGGAGTTACATCTATTGCTGTTTTCTTTTTTTGAACCAGCTGGCTGACTAATTTACCTGTGCCTGTTCCCAAAGAAACACCAAGCATCGCATGACCACCGGCAAAAACAACATTATCTAAATTTTGTACAGAACCAATATAAGGCAAACCATCAGGTGTTACAGGCCGCAAACCATGCCATATTTTCTCTTTAACAGGGCTTTCTATTTTCAATCCGGGATAAAATGATTTTGCAGAATTATAGATCCCCTGCATTCTTTTTTCAAGCACGATACCATTGATCCCACTAAGTTCCATCGTGCCACCAATACGTAATTTATGGCCCCAGGGAGAAATTGCACAACGCCCATCAACCATTATTGCGGGATATCTCACATTTTTTTGCACATGTTCATATGTATAACTGTATCCTTTGCCCGGTTGAAGCAACAATTTTACACCAAGCATTTTAGATATAACAGGAAGCCAGCTTCCCGTTGAAACAACAAGATTATTACATGGGAAGTTTCCTTTATCCGTTATTACTCCAGTTATTTTATTTTTCTCTTTTTTAAATCCGCTAACGGTAATGCCTAGTTGAAATTTTACCCCTGTTGATTCTAAATATTTTTTCAACTCTTTCATTAATTTTCCAGGGTCAAAATGACAATCATCTTTAAAAAGTACAGCTCCTGAAACAGCCATTTCCACATCAGGTTCTAATTGCTGCACCTGCACTTCATTCAGACATTCTGTCTTCAGGCCCATTTTTTCCGCAACTTCACTCATTTCAAATTCATGATCAAGGATTGCCTTATGCTTGCAAATCATCAGGCATCCTTTTTCTTCCAGGTCAAAAGTGTCACCAAGGTCAGCCTTAAGATCACCTATCAGTGATCTGCTCAGTTGAAGGATATTGTGCAGGGATAACGCATTCTTTTTTGAATTAAGCGCTTTACTGTTTTTGTAGAATTGATAGCCCCAATCCAGGAAGTCCCGGTTCAGCCGGGGCTTTACATAAAAAGGGCTGCTGCTGCTTAGCATATATCTTATACCTTCAGAAATAATACCCGGCGATGCCAGCGGAACAAAATGACTGGGTGAAATAAATCCCATGTTTCCAAATGAGCAACCGTCTGTAATATCTCCGCGCTCAATTACTGTTACATCATAATTTTCTTTATTTAAATAATAAGCGCTGCACAGGCCAATAATTCCGCCACCGATTATTGTTACATTTTCCATAATTTTTTTTCTCTGCTTCGATAATTCAGACTATATATAATCTGAATTAGGATTTTTTCAGATTTTAGGATTGTTGGATTGATTATCAGGGATTGTGTTTGGTATTTTGTTTCCTGGATGTTTTAATCGTTTTACTTCTAAACTCTTTGCCCCGAAATTTAGCAATAAACCTTTATCTAATTTATAGGCTACTAAATAATTTAACCCTTGAGCTAAATGCACATCTTCTAAACTTATTAAAGCTTTTAATTCAACCAACACTTCATTTTCTACCAAAAAATCAACTCTTCTTGTACCAATTTCTTCTCCATAATAATAAATAGGTATTTCTAATTCTCTGGCAAACGCTAATCCTGCTTTTATCATTTCAATTACTATGCCCTTTGATAAATTACCTCCTGAAACCCATTGCCCAAAGTAGTATGTACTTTCATAGCACAACCAATTATTTTATAAGTCAGCTCATCATCTATTTTTTCTTTTTCCATAATTAATCCATAAATCTATTAATCTAATAAATCCAAATTGAGACATTCTAACCCTCAGATCACCTGGAAACCAAATGCATAAGGATCGTTATCTTTATCAATTGTAATAACATTATGACCATAGATCTTTGCCCATCCTTCAATACCGGGATGGATAGCCGGTATCCCACTCACAGAAGTTTCTTTTTCAATGGTGCCGATAAATTTACTGCCAATAATACTTTCATGAATGAAAAAGTCTCCTTTTTTCAATTTCCCTTTTGCATACCACTGTGCCATTCTTGCACTGGTACCGGTACCGCATGGGCTACGGTCTATTGCTTTGGCACCATAAAATACAGCATTTCTTGCGGAAGAATTTTTATCAAGTATTTTACCGCCCCATAATATATGACTGCATCCATGAATGGTTTCATCATCAGGATGAACAAATGAATATTTTTCATTGATACGTTCTCTTATAATATTGGAAAAGCTGATTAATTCTGAAGCGCTGAAATGATGCAAACCCTTAAAGTTTTTTTGCTCATCTATAATAGCATAAAAATTTCCTCCATAAGCAACATCAATAATGAGCTCTCCCAAATGTGGTGAATCTATTACCAGTTCGGAAGCTGCCAGGTAGGAAGCAACATTTGTAAATTTAACAGATGTTACTTTTTTTCCATCCTGTTTATAGTTTATCAATAATAAACCCGCCGGAGTTTCTAATCTCACTATACCATTAATTTTTGGTATGATGAGTTCTTCTTCTATGGCAATTGTGATAGTACCAATTGTACCATGGCCACACATGGGTAAGCATCCGCTTGTTTCAATGAACAGTACTGCAACATCATTTACTGGATCGTGCGGCGGATATAAAATACTTCCGCTCATCATATCATGACCACGAGGTTCAAACATAAGCCCGGTCCTTATCCAGTCGTATTCTTTTAAAAAATGCCGGCGTTTTTCACTCATGTTATTCCCGTTCAATAAGGGGCCTCCATCTTTTACAAGCCTTACGGGGTTGCCACAAGTATGCGCATCAATACAAGTAAATTTTGTCAATTTTTATTAATTAGCATATTTAATTGAAAGGTCTGTTCGAAGTATGTGTATTAAATATTTTAAATTATTTTTGGTAGTAATAATATGGAAACTTACGGTAAAATATTGTTGATAGCAATGCCTGTTTTCCTGTTGTTGGTATTATTTGAAAAATGGTATGGCTGGCGGAAAGGAAATGATACAGTACATACCATGGATATGATCAGCAGCCTCAACAGCGGTGTCACCAATGTTACAAAAGACGTGCTTGGTTTAAGCTTTGCCATTTACGGTTATACCTGGATGGCAGAGAATTGGGCGATCATACATGTACGTTCAACTGTGTGGACATATATAATAGCATTTATTGTACTTGACTTTGCCGGATATTGTGTTCATAGGATCTCACATATATATAATGTTTTCTGGAACAGTCATATTGTACATCATAGCAGCGAGGAATTTAATCTTGCCTGTGCATTAAGACAAAGCATATCTTCCATCATAAAAATATTTGCTATTTTTTTATTACCGGCCGCACTGCTCGGTGTTCCGTCAAATGTAATTGCTATTGTTGCACCGCTGCACCTCTTTGCGCAATTCTGGTATCATACCCAGCATATTAATAAAATGGGATTTTTAGAAAACGTAATTGTTACCCCTTCTCATCACCGTGTGCATCATGCAATAAATCCTGAATACATTGATAAAAATTTCGGACAGATTTTTATCATTTGGGATAAAATGTTCGGTACTTTTCAACCGGAGCGGGATGATGTGAAACCGGTATATGGTATAACACGGCCTGTTCAGACATGGAACCCGGTTAAAATAAATTTCATGCATCTGTGGTTATTAATTAAAGATGCGTGGAGGGCACGAAGCTGGAAAGACAAAATTCGGATATGGCTGATGCCAACCGGGTGGCGTCCTGCAGATGTTGCAGAAAGATATCCTTTATATAAGATCGAAGACGTTTACAATTTTGAAAAGTATAATACTGTTGGATCAAAAGGTTTTAAAACATGGGCATGGTTACAATTGATAATGCTCCTTTTATTTACCAGCTATCTATTTGGAAATATTGCATTAATTGGTAACCCACAAATATTTATTTATGGTGGATTTATTTTGTTATGCGTTTATTCACTTACTGAATTAATGGATAAAGATCCATATGCGATCATCTGGCAAATGGCAAGGGATTTTTCCGGTATCGGGCTTATTTATTATTATGGTGATTGGTTTGGTGCCTCACGGTTTAGCGATCTTATAAATTATTTTTTATTCTTTTATTTTTTTGCATCTTCCGTGAGTGCAGCCTGGTTTGCATACCAACATCGCACCATACATGAAAAAAATTATGCATTTTAGAGAGGGAAAGAAAACACATACTAACCCTTACCCGTAACCGCTCCTCTCACATTTCTCATTTCACTTTTCACTTTTCACCTCTCACTTTTCCCTTTTCTATTTCATTATCCACTGTTCTCCGGATATTCAATGGATTTTCATTTTTCAATTCATCCGGCAATAATGTATCCGGCCAGTTTTGAAAAGCAACAGGCCTGGCAAAACGTTTTATTCCATCTGCCCCTACTGATGTAAACCTGCTATCGGTTGTAGCAGGGTATGGGCCACCATGGTGCATGCTCAGGCAAACTTCCACTCCTGTAGGTACACTGTTTATTATTAATCTTCCGCAAATATTTTTTACGGCTTCAACCAGTTCTGTGTTTTTTATTATATCATTTTCTGTTGCCATAAAAGTGGCAGTCAGTTGACCTTCAAGATGCCTGGCAACGGTAAGCATTTCATTTTGATCAGCACACCTGATAATAATAGAATAAGGTCCAAAAACCTCCTGGTGTAATTGCGGATTGCTGATAAAGCTTTTTGCATTTGTGCTTGCGATCGTGGCTATGCCTTCATTTAAGCCTGCATTAAGTTCTGCAATAGCCACTTCTTCAACATCTGCCTGGCTCAATGCACTTTTCTTTTTATCTATATAATTTTTATAAATGCTTTTGTTAAGCATGGGTGCAGGAATTATTGACTTAATTTCATAAGATAAAATTGAAATAAATTTTTCCAGGTCATCATTGTCAATACCAATAATGATCCCTGGGTTGGTGCAAAATTGTCCAACACCCAATGTTATTGAAGCTGCACATTGTTTTGCAATTTCAGCAGCAGACAAATTCATTTTCTCAGGCAATAAAAAAACAGGATTTACACTTCCCATTTCTGCAAATACCGGAATAGGTTCTTTACGCTGGTTTCCCCAGTCATATAATTGTTTACCTCCTGCAAATGATCCTGTAAATCCTACCGCCTTTGTATATGGATGTTTTACCAATGTTTCACCGGTACTGTTTGTTGCTCCGGGTACATGAGCAAAAATTCCATTCGGCATATTACAATTTGCAACTGCCTTTAATATTGCAGAGGCCATTAATTCACTGGTTTTGGCATGTGCGGGATGGCCTTTTACAATTACAGGGCATCCGGCAGCAAATGCACACGCCGTATCACCTCCGGCAGTTGAATATGCAAACGGAAAATTGCTTGCACCGAAAACTACAACAGGCCCCAAAGGCACCAGCATTTTTCGGATATCAGGTTTGGGAGGAATTTTATTTGGCAAAGCTGTATCAATCCTGGCATCCAGCCATTGCCCCTTTTCACAGGCATCAGCATAACTATTCAACTGAAATATAGTTCTTCCCTTTTCACCACGAAGTCTTGCTTCCGGTAAATTTGTTTCCTGCATAGCAGTAGTAAGCAATGAATCTCCAAGGTTATCTATTTCTATTGCAATACTTCGCATAAAGTCTGCACGCTCTTTTAAAGACATTTTCCGGTAAAAATGAAATGCCTGCCAGGCGTCTTCCATGACTTCGTTGATTTCTTCAGTTGTGATCTCTTTCAACATACATCTTTTTTTTCACGCTAAGCCGCAAAGAGGATGCCTAAAGTATTCCTTACTTAACCCCAGGCATATACATTTGCGATTTGCTGTTTTATCCCCATTATTTCTTTACAAATATGTAGCCCTTACAGGGCTTAGAGTCATTCCATTTTTTTACAATATGCAGCTCTTACAGGGCTTTATATTTTATCCCCATTACAGGGCTTAAATTTCATCCCCTCAATTTCATTACAAAGGGCAACACTTACAAGCTTAGATTTATTTCCCATTTTTAAAACCTTGGAAATTTTGCCCTGTAAGGGCTACATATTGGTAATAAGTATGCATCTGTGCTTTGAATACCCCGTAGGGGTTACACTTAAATATTTTATTACTGATTAGGTAGCCCCGATGGGGCAATTCAACATTTCTTTTTATTTTATTACAAATATGTAGCCCTTACAGGGCTTGGATTTCATCCCCCTTATTTTATTACAAATATGTAGCCCTTACAGGGCTTAGATTCATCCCCATTATTTCATTACAAATATGTAGCTCTTACAGGGCTTGGATTTCATCCCCATATTTCATTACAAATATGTAGCTCTTACAGGGCTT
>Ga0136634_10000522_pt1 | contig 16788 bp, 15 predicted proteins | sample AntDrymUQ8332106_2_FD_104654 | JGI IMG/M metagenome (GOLD analysis project Ga0136634, IMG submission 104654) | Polar desert sand microbial communities from Dry Valleys, Antarctica - metaG UQ833 (21.06) | ecosystem: Environmental > Terrestrial > Soil > Desert | place: Antarctica: Dry Valley... | reverse complement strand
GGATCTTTCTCGACGTCATCGGCGACGGCGTCGCGCTGACCGGCGCCGGCTACCTGCCTCCTGCGGTGGTCGAGCAGTTCGCCGAACGCAGCGGGATTAGCGGATGGTGGATCGGCAAGGCCAACCGGGAGGACCTCACCTATCCCGTCGCCGACGTCCGCACCACCGCGCGCGCCCTCGGGTTGGTCAGCGTCCGCAAGGGCCGACTGAGCCCGACAGCGGCTGCCACTCGCCGCCGGGACCCGCAGGCACTCTGGCGTCACATCGTCGGTCGGCTCCCCCTGGGCACCAAGGACGCCGAGCGCCAGGCGGGCTGGATGGCTCTCGCCGTGCTCGGCAGCGGCGTACCGGCCCAGGAGTGGCGCGGCGAGATCAGCGACCTGCTGCTGGCACTCGGGTGGCGCAGTGGGCAGGACCGGTTCTCACCGCCGCCTGCCTCCAGCCCGACCCTCGACGTCCTCGAACACCTGGCCGGGGCGGCACGGACTCGTTTGGGTCGTATTGATGGCGTCGACTTCGCCGTCGCGGCCACCGCACGCGCGGCGATCCGGCGGGCCTGACCAGCGGTCAGGAGAGACCGGGCGTAGCCGTCGTTGCCGGGCGGGTTGTCGCTGGGATCTGCGAGGGTCCGATTCCGTTACCGCGCAAGAGGCATCTACCGACGATGGTCGCGCCGGGCCTTCACTGCGATCGACGTGCTCAGGCGGACGGTGTGCTCAGCATCGAGGTCGGCAATATGGAGGTAAGGGCGCTACGGGCTGGCCGGAGCTGGATGGCGCTCGCTGTCGCTGGGTTGATGCTCTGCGCGGGTCCCAAAAGCTTTCGCCGAGCTCGTGACCCCAGAAGTTGTCGATGCGATCGTCGCCCAGCTGATGATCGTGCTGAGTCTCAGCGCATCGAACGCTCTGGCCGTCGACATCGCTGACGCCTAGGACCAGCATCTTTTTGGCGTTTCCCACTTCGGGGTCCGTCCGGAATTGTAGGGTTGCTGCAGGCGCCGAAGCCGGCCCTCCTACCGTTGATTTGGGTGGGTTCTAGTCCGCCCAGACCCCGCGGTCCGTTCCGGATCTGGAGTCATCGTGCAAAAAGTTGACAACTTGGCTGAGGTGCTCAGCGAGTTCGCGCGCACTCTCCTCACCGATTTTCCAATCCAAGGGATTCTGGACCACCTGGTGCGGCGCATCGTCGACATTCTTCCGATCGACGCCGCGGGGGTCTCGTTGATCTCCCCTAAGACGAACCCACTCCTCATCGCCGGATCCGATGAATCGGCCGTGCGCTACGAGCGTTTGCAGACCGAGCTCGGGGAGGGACCATGCCTGGCTGCCTACGAGACCGACAAGGCTATTGAGATTCCGAACCTGGCCGACGATGACCGGTACCCGAGATTCGCCAAGGCAGCGATCGCCGAGGGGCTCGTGGCGGTCTTCACCTTCCCGCTTCACTACGAGGATCGGGGTCTGGGTGCTCTCGATCTGTACCGAACTCAGGCGGGCGCCCTCAGCGAGGAGGACATGCAGACAGCGCAGACCCTGGCGGACGTGGCCACTGCGTACCTGCTCAACGCTGAGTCGAGATCGGCCAAGACCGACTTCGTTGCCACGGTGAGCCATGAACTGCGCACACCAATGACCAGCATCTCGGGGTTTGTCGAGCTACTCCAAGATCGGGATGGAGGGCCCCTCACCCACGAGCAGGAACGGTTCGTCGATGCCATCGCCCGCAGCAGCGCTCGTCTGACCGCGCTGGCCAACGACTTGCTCACCGTCTCGAGCCTGGACGCCGGGGAACAGACCCGCGAGTTCGTGGACCTGGACCTCAGCACAGTGATCGCGGCAGCGCGCAGCGCGCTGCAGCCAGCGATAGCGGCCAGCAACCTGGAGGTGTCCTTCATGACTCCTCCCGACCCGGTCCTGGTGTGCGGGAACCACACCGACCTCGAGTCCTTGGTGACCAACTTGGTGAGCAATGCACTGAAGTTCACCGGGGACCGAGGCTGGGTCCACTGCACACTCCGGACGAACTCCGGGAGCGCATGGGTCGAAGTCAGCGACAACGGAATGGGGATCCCGCAGGATGAGCAGCGAGATCTCTTCACGCGATTCTTCCGCTCCTCCACCGCACAGAAGCACGCAATCCAAGGCTCTGGTCTCGGTCTGACCATCGTCGATTCGATCGCGCGCAGTCACGGTGGTGGCGTCTCAGTCGTCTCCGAGCACATGAACGGGTCGACGTTCACCGTAAAACTCCCGCTTGCGAAGGACGTGCGCCTTCCACGACAGAAGCGCCGCTAGCTGGGGCTTCCACAGGCAACCAGTCGCCAGGGCAGAGTCGGATTGATCCGACACGATGCGCCACCCCTCGACTCGTGATGACCTAGGTCTGAGCCTGATCAACGACGAGGCGGGTTATCCGGCTCGGAGTGCAGCCGCGGTCTGGTTGCAGTGTTGCATCCCTACGGCGACGGTTGCTGGCCGCACTGTTCGGCTTCGGACGCGCACACCTGAGTGTGCGCTCAGGATGCGTCCCCGACATGATGTCGTGATGAACCAGGACGCCGGGACCTTCACCTGGTCGGATCTGACACCCGCATCGCTCGACGTCTTGACCCTGTACGACGTGCTCGCGTTGCGCACGGCCGTCTTCGTCGTCGAGCAGGAGTGCGCCTACCAGGACCCGGACGGGCTCGACCTGCTCGAGGGCACCCGGCACCTGATCGGCCAGGAGGTTGGTGGCCAGGGAGCTATCGCGGCGTACGCCCGGATCCTGGCGCCCGACGAGCAGCGACCCACTGCGTGCATCGGCAGGGTCATCGTCAACAGCGAGGTGCGCGGGCAGCAGCTGGGCCGACGGCTGATGGAGCGGGCGCTGGCGTGCTGTGAGGAGCGCTGGCCGGGTCAGCACGTCGAGCTCGGTGCGCAGGCCCATCTGGCCGGCTTCTACCGCAGCCTGGGGTTCGTGGAGCTGGGCGAGCCGTACGACGAGGACGGCATCCTGCACGTCTGGATGCGCCGCGGCGCATGACTGAAGTCGCTGCGGCCCGAAGATATCGGGCACATGATGAGTCGTGGTCGGCGAATCCGCACCACGAGCCGAGCCGTCCTCGCGGCCGACTGCTTCACCGGGGTGGTCGCGGGGGTGCGTGCTCACCCCGGTCTCGTTGCTCGCCTACGTGCGCTCGGGGCCGCGGTAGTTCCGGCGCGGGATCGAACGCGGTGCCGAACTTTCGGGCCGGGACTCGCCCGTACCCTTGCCGCGTGCCCATGCTGCTCGCTCCTCGCTTCTGGGGCGCCCACCTGCTGATGGTGGCCGCGGTCGCGGCGGCCGTGGGTCTGGGCTTGTGGCAGCTGAACGTGTGGGACGCGTCCCGGGAGGCCGAGGCGCGGGACCTCTCGAACGCGCGGCCGCTGCCCCTCGCGGACGTGATGACCGGCGACAGCCCGTTCCCCGGCCAGTACCTCGGCCAGCCGGTCTCCTTCAGCGGTGAGTGGCTCGGTGACGGCACGCTCTTCGTGGCCGACCGCGACCTGGGCGGGGAGCGAGGCTACTGGGTGGTCACACCGGTCCTCGTGGGAGACAGCGCGATGCCGGTCGTCCGCGGCTGGTCCGCCGAGGCCGCCGCGGCGACCCCCCGCGGGGAGGTCGAGGTCGAGGGATGGCTGCAGGCTTCTGAGGGTACGGGTGCGAGCGACCAGGACCCGCACGACGACGTCATCCCCGAGATGCGGATCGCCAGCATCGTCGAACACGTCGACGCGGACCTCTACAGCGGGTACGTCGTCGACCGGGAGCCGACCGACGTACTCGCCGTCGTGACCCCGGAGTCGGTCCCGAAGGTGTCCAACTCGACCTCACTGCGCAACTTGCTCTACGCCTTCCAGTGGTGGGTGTTCGGCGGTTTCGCGGTCTACATCTGGGTCCGGTGGTGCCGCGACGTGGTCGGGGCGTCCCGCGCCAAGACGGTCGAGCCCGAGCCGGTAGCGTCGGGCCCGTGACCCAGGTCGACCTTCCCGACAACATCCGCGGCGCGCTTCTCCGCTACCGCGTGATGGCCAACATCGTCGGCGTGCTGCTGATCGTGCTCATCCTGATCGGGGTCCCGCTCGCGAACTTCGACGGCACGGCGATGTGGGGGGTCTTCGACTCCACCCCGGCGATCTGGACCGAGGGCACCCGGGCCCACGATGTCGGCGAATGGATCACCACCGTGCTCGGCGTCGCGCACGGCTACCTCTACATGATCTTCGTGCTGATGGCCTTCCTTCTGTCGCGACGAGCACTGTGGCCGATGGGTTTCACCCTGGTCACGTTCCTGTGCGGCACCGTCCCGGTCCTCAGCTTCTGGGCCGAGCACCGGGCGACCGCGCTGGTGCGCAGTGACTGGGCTCTCACCCAGGGGGACACCACCTCCGGCAGTGGCGCGAACTCCTGACCGTGACCGACCGCGAGGAGGGCCGCACCGCGTTCGTGCTCGGCGGTGGCGGGCTGCTTGGAGCCGTCCAGGTGGGCATGCTCCGGGCCCTCTTCGAGCGCGGGGTCCAGCCGGACCTCGTCCTCGGCACGTCCGTGGGCGCGTTGAACGGGCTGGTGGTCGCGAGTGACCCGACGCCCGCAGTGATCGACCGACTGCTCGACCTCTGGAAGTCGGTGGGTGAGAGCAACGAGGTCTACAGCGGCGGCACCTGGCGCCAGATGTCCCGGGCGATGCGTACGGGAACGCACCTCCACTCCGCGAAGCCTCTGCGCGAGCGACTCGAGCAGGAGTTCGGCGGCGTCACCTTCGCTGGCCTTGCGGTGGAGTTCCAGTGCTGCGCTGCCAGCATCGAGCGGGCTGCTGAGCACTGGTTCATCGACGGCCAGGTCGTCCAAGCGGTGATGGCCAGCGCAGCCGTGCCCGGGCTGCTCCCACCGGCGCTGGTGGACGGCGAGCACTACCTGGACGGCGGGATCGTGAACTCGATCCCGCTCGCCCGGGCCGTCCAGCAGGGAGCGGACCGGGTCTTCGTGCTGCAGGTCGGCCGGATCGACCGGCCGCTCAAGGCACCCCGCAAGCCATGGGAGGTGGCCCGGGTCTCCTTCGAGATCGCCCGTCGGCACCGGTTCGTGCGCGAGCTGGCCGAGCTGCCCGAGGGCGTGGCCGCCCACGTGCTCCCGGCGGCCGGCTCGGCCAAGGACGACGCGGCCCTCGCCTATCGCGACACCTCGCAGGTCGCGGGGCGAATCGAAGCGGCGTACGAGGCGAGCGTGGCCTAGCTCGAGGGGCACCTCTGATGGCCCGCCTGGTGACCCTGGTCCTCCAGCGCGTCGTGGTCGCTCCGTTGGTGATCGTGCTGACGATCCTGCTCTGGACCACGCTGCCCGTCTGGCTGGTCGCCGCCGGGATCCTCTCCCCGTTCGTGCCGGGGTGGCTGCGACCCGTCCGCCTGCTCTGGCTCGCGGTGGTGCACCTGAGCGCCGAGAGCATCGCCCTGGTCGAGCTGTTCGGGCTGTGGATCGCCTCTGGCTTCGGTTGGAAGATCCGGGCGCCGTTCTTCGAGCGGATCCACTACGACATCGCCAGGGCCTACCTGGTGGTCTTCTTCCGGGAAGCCCGCCGGGTGCTGCGCCTCAAGATCGAGACCGTCGGCCCGACGCCCGATGCCCATCCCGGGGAGCCGCTGCTGGTGTTCTGCCGGCACGCGGGACCCGGCGACTCCTTCACGCTGATGTATGCGCTGATGCACTGGTACGGCCGCGAGCCGCGCGTCGTGCTCAAGGAGCGGCTGGCCTGGGACCCGATGCTGGGCGTGCTGCTGACCAGGCTGCCCAGCCGGTTCATCTCCACCCGCCCGCCCCCCGGGCGCAACGTGGAGTCCGAGGTGGGAGAGCTGGCGCGCAACCTCGACCAGAACGACGCATTCGTGATCTTCCCCGAGGGCGGCAACTTCACGCCGGCGCGACGCGAGCGCGCGATCGCGAGGCTCAACCGCCTCGGCCTGCACCGGATGGCCGAGCGCGCCGCGGAGATGATCCACGTGCTGGCGCCGAGGCCCGGGGGCGTGCTGGCGGCCCTGGACGCCGCCCCGGAGGCCGACGTGCTCCTCGTGGCGCACACGGGGCTCGACCACGTGGTCACCATCGCGGACGTGTGGCACTCGCTGCCGATGGACAAACGGCTGCTGATGGGCTGGTGGCGCATCCCCCGAGAGGAGATCCCCGACGACCGGGAAGAGCGCATCGAGTGGCTCTTCGAGTGGTGGCGGCGCGTCGACCTGTGGGTCGAGGAGCACCGACCGGTGGACCTGCCCCGGAGATGAGTCCCGAAATCGAGCCCGGACATGACAACAGCCCGCCGAACCATCGGGTTCGGCGGGCTGCGGCGTCAGATCAGGACTTGTCGGGGTCCTCGACGTCGGCGACGTCCACGTCCTCGGCGGGCGCGTCCGGCGTGGTCACCGGGTGTGGCTCCTCGGCTGCGTCCGAGAGGGACTCCCCGGGGCTGGCGCCGACGGGGTCGCCAGAGGCAGAGTCGACCGGGACGTCCGCGGTGTGGCTGCCGGCCATGGGTGCTGCCGGGCTGGGCGGGGCCGGCGGCGCCGCCGGTGCCGGGCTGGGCGAGTATGACGTCTGCCAGTTGGCCGACTCCCCGCCACGCAGCTTCTGCACTGCGAGCGCGCCGAGACCGGCCAGGGTGGCGAACACGAACAGCTTCCGCTTCCTGCCCTTCTTCTTCACCGGCTCACCCTTGAGGGCTGCTGCGGCGAGGGTGCCGCGACGCCTGGCCTCGACTGCGACGGGAGCAGCTGCTGCGGTGGCCGTGGCAACACCCTTGACGAGGCGATCACGTGCGTCCTCGACATGCGGGGCGAGCTGCTCGCGCGCCTCGGCGAGGCGTGGCGCCAGCTCCTCACGGGCGTCCGCCAGCTTGGGGCCGACGTGGTCGCGGACGTCTGCGAGACGCGGACCGACCTGGTCGCGGGCCTTCTCGACGTGCGGCGCGAGCTGGTCACGGGCGTCGGCGAGGCGCGGAGCGAGCTCGTCGCGCGCACGCTCGACATGGGGGGCAATGGCCTCGGACACGTCGCGAGCAAGGTCTTGGGCCTGCTCGACGAACTTCTCCTTGCGGCTCTTGGCAAACATGGGTTGCGAGGCTCCCTCTCTGCGGAGTTTTGTTGCGAAGGTAGGTCCCCGATCATGCCCTTGTCGGCGAGGGAATCAAACCCGTGTCAGCAGGCGGGCTGTGGGTAGGTGGCCCCCGAGTGTCTCCTGCGTCCCGTGTGGCGGCAGGTGTGGGGTCGCGTGGGAAGATCGTGGCCGAAGCGCACCCGAGATTATGAAAGGCTGTCATGTCTGACCTGAAGGCCACGCTCAAGACGAACCGCGGCGACATCGTGATCACACTTTTCCCCAACCACGCCCCGGCGACGGTGGAGAACTTCACCGGCCTGGCGGAGGGCACCAAGGACTACCGCGACGACGCGGGCCGCGCCGGGGACCGCTTCTACGACGGGCTCGGCTTCCACCGGGTCATCGACGGCTTCATGATCCAGGGTGGCTGCCCCCTCGGCACCGGCACCGGTGGTCCGGGCTACAAGTTCAAGGACGAGTTCCACCCCGAGCTCCAGTTCGACCGCCCCTACCTGCTGGCCATGGCCAACGCGGGTCCGGGCACCAACGGCTCCCAGTTCTTCATCACGGTCGGGGCGACCCCGCACCTGAACCGCCGGCACACCATCTTCGGGGAGGTGGCCGACCAGGCCGGGCGTGACGTCGTGGACGCGATCGCCACCACTCCGACTGCGGCCGGCGACCGTCCAGTGGAGCCGGTGGTCATCGAGACGGTGGAGATCGAGCGCGGGTGACCACCCCGCCGGTCGGTGGGCAGGGCGGAGCCGGGAGCCTCCCGGACGCCGCGCCCACCTGCTACCGCCACGCCGACCGGGAGACCTGGATCCGGTGCCAGCGTTGCGAGCGGCCGATCTGCCCTGACTGCATGAACTCGGCATCGGTGGGCTTCCAGTGCCCGAACTGCGTCAAGGAGGGCAACCGGGGAAGCCGCCAGCACCGCACGCCGTACGGCGGTCAGCGGGTCGGCGACCCGCGCCTGACCACGTTCGTGCTGATCGGCATCAACGTGGCCGTGTGGCTGATCATCCAGGTCACCGGTGGGCGTTCCAGCACGTTGATCGACACTCTGGCCATGCGCCCGGACGGCCTGTGCATCGAGCCGGGAGGGCGACGTTTTCTGCCCGGCGCGAACGAGGCGACCTGCGGGGCTTCCGCGCTCGACTGGCTACCGGGGGTCGCTGACGGCGCTTGGTGGCAGGTGCTCACCTCGACGTTCGCCCACGAGCAGCTGCTCCACATCGGGTTCAACATGCTGGCGCTCTACTTCCTCGGTCCAATGCTCGAGAACGTCCTGGGCCGGACCCGATTCCTCGCGCTCTACCTGGTCTCCGGGATCGCCGGCTCGGCCGCCGTGATGCTGCTCTCGGACCCCAACACCTCGACCCTGGGTGCCTCAGGCTCGATCTTCGGGTTGATGGGAGCGCTGGCCGTGGTCGCGGTCAAGGTGCGTGGTCAGGTGCAGACGATCCTGATGTGGATCGGCCTCAACCTGGTGATCACCTTCACCGTGGGCGGCATCTCCTGGCAGGGCCACCTCGGCGGTCTGACCGGCGGCGCACTCCTGGGCGCGGCCATGGTGTTCGCCCCCCGTCAGCACCGGTCCGTCGTGCAGTGGACCGCGACCACGATGGTGCTGCTGGTCTCGCTCGGGCTGATCCTCGCCCGAGCCGGGTCCCTGGCCTGACCATCGGGCCCGACCCGGCTTACACCGGTGGAAGTAGTTGTCCACACCTGTGCACAAGCCTGTGGAGAACTACACGTGTGTAACTAGCCGCGGCTCTCCCCGGCCTCGACAGGGCTCGACCTGCGAGTTCGGCCGCTGCGCGGCCTCACTCCCATTTGGTGGCGAAGGTGAAGCCGACCGCCATGAACCCGATGCCGACCAGCAGGTTGTACTGGTCGAGGTCCTTCATCACCGGGATCGGGCCGTCCTGACCGGCGAAGTAGAAGGCCACGATCCAGACCAGGCCGATCAGGAAGCAGCCGAGCATCCCGATCACGACCCCCCGGCCACGCCCCAGCGGGGTGAGCTTGTGCGCCGCCACCGTGAGACCGAGGAAGATCAGGCAGAAGCCGATCATGAAGTTCCACTGTCCCAGGTCGGCCATCCAGGGCAGCGGGTCGGCCGGCTTCTTCGCACCCGGGAACGAGGTGAACTCGGCGGCGTCCTTGGCGAGGTTGATGTAGACCGCGATCCAGACGATGCCCAGCACGATGAGCAGCCCGGCGATCGCTGTTCGCGCGATCGAGGTCTGGTAGCCACTGGCGATGACAGTGGGCTTGCGGGCGGATCGTCTGGACACGGTCAACTCCTGGTGGGATCGGGCACGTGCTCGTCGGCTAGCGTAGTCAAGTCACGTCCCTCCGAGAGCAGGCGCCCCGTTTGAGCACCCCCAGTCATCGCGAGCGCGACACCTGGCGACTGGTCGCCCTCGTCGTGTTCGTTGTCGCCGGCGTCCTCTTCGTCACCAGCGGTCTCGCGTCGGGAGGACTCGACCTGCGCGCGTCGAGCGTGACCGACCTGGACACCGTCGTAGGCCAGGAACGGCAGCGCACTGATGACCTCCAGCGTCGGGTCACGGAGCTGACCCGCGACGTTGACAACTTGGGCAAGGGCGTCGACGACGCCCGGGTCACCAACCTGCAGGACCAGGTCGCCGCCCTGCGTGGTCCGGCGGGCTTCGAGCAGGTACACGGACCCGCGGTCACCGTGGTGCTCAAGGACGCGCCCAAGGAGGACATCGACCGAGCCGTCGAGGAGGGTGAGGTCACGGCCGATCAGCTGGTGGTGCACCAGCAGGACATCCAGGCGGTGGTCAACGCCCTGTGGGCCGGGGGGGCCGAGGCGATGACGCTGCAGGAGCAGCGGGTGATCAGCACCACCGGGATCAAGTGCGTGGGCAACACGGTGGTGCTGCACGGGGTGCCCTACGCCCCGCCCTACGAGATCACCGCGATCGGCGGCATCGACTCACTGCTCGTCAGCCTGGACTCCAGCGACTACATCGACGGTTACAAGACCTACGTCGAAGCGCACAACCTCGGCTACGAGGTGAGCACCGACGAGGACGTCACGATGCCGGCGTACGCCGGAAGCAGCGACCTGCGTTACGCCGAGGCCGAGAGCATCACCACCGAGCTGGCACGGGACTGAGCCGGGAGAGCTCAGGGACTGGGCACCACCGAGGGCGGCACTGACGGTGACGGTGACGGAGGCGGCGGCGGCTCCTCGAAAGTGGAGACCACGATCGTCACGGTGCTGCCCTTGTCCAGGCTCTGACCCGCGCTCGGACTCTGCTGCAGGACCTCGCCCTTCTCGGCCTCTGTCGTGGCGTCGGTGACCCGGCTGACCTCGAACCCGGCCTGCTTGATCAGCCTGGTGGCCTCGGCCTCGGTCTTGCCGACGACGTCAGGGACCACTTCGGGTCCGTCGGACCAGAACAGGGTCACCTTGGATCCGTCGGCCACCGCGGTCCCGGCGGGGGGCTGCATCTCGACCACCTGGTCCTTGGGGTCGTCGAGGTCGCGCTGGGTCAGTACGACGCGCAGGCCTTCGCCACGCAGCTGGTTCGCTGCGTCACCCTTGCTCTGCCCGACCACGTCCGGCACCTCCACCTGTGGCCGGCCCGAGGAGACGACGAATTCGACTATGTCGTCGGGGTCGACCAGGTCACCGGACTGCGGGTCCTGGGAGATGACCCGCCCCTCGGCGACCTCCCGGCTCGCCGCCGTCGTCACCTCGCCGACCTGGAGTCCGCTGTCGCGGACGGTCTGTTCCGCCTGGACCCGGGTGAGCCCGGTGAGCGGTGGCACCGACTGCTGTTCGGGGGCTTCCTTGAACAGCTGGGGGCCGAAGAGCAGGGCTGCCGCGACCAGAGCGACCAGCAGCAGGAAAAGCAGGATGAGCGGGCCGCGTCGTGAGCGGTCCTGCTCGTCCTGCTCGTCCGCGGGCCCGGCGCTGGCGACTTGGGTCGGGTTGTCCGGGGGGAAGAAGCTCGGGGGCGGTGCTGCCGCCACCGCTGGCGCCTGCACCGGTCTGCCCTCGAGGTAGCGGTCGATGTCGGCCTTCATCGCGGCAGCACTGGCGTAGCGGTCGCCGACGTTCTTCGCCAGCGACTTCATCACGATCGCGTCCAGCTCGGGAGTGATCTCCTCGTCGTGCGCCGACGGCGGCTGGGCCTGCTCGCGCACGTGCTGGTAGGCCACCGCGACCGGGCTGTCGCCGATGAAAGGCGGCCGGCCGGTGAGCAGCTCGTAGAGCAGGCAGCCGGTGGAGTAGACGTCGGAGCGGGAGTCGACGGTCTCGCCGCGGGCCTGCTCGGGGGAGAGGTACTGCGCCGTGCCGACGACCGCCGCGGTCTGGGTCAGCGTGCTCGAGGCGTCGGAGACCGCCCGGGCGATGCCGAAGTCCATCACCTTCACGTCGCCCGAGGGGGTGAGCATCACGTTGCCGGGCTTGATGTCGCGGTGGATGATTCCGGCGCGGTGGCTGTAGTCCAGCGCCCGGAGCACGCCCGAGGTGATCTCGAGGGCCCGCTCGGGGAGGATCTTGCGGCCGTCGCGCAGTACGTCGCGCAGGGTCCGGCCGGCGACGTACTCCATCACGATGTAGGGCTGGGCCACGTGGCTGCCGTCGGTCGACATCTCCTCGCCGGTGTCGTAGACCGAGACGATCGTGGGGTCGTTCAGGGACGCCGCCGACTGCGCCTCGCGGCGGAACCGGGCCTGGAAGGTGGCGTCGCTGGCGAGGTCGGTACGCAGGCGCTTGATCGCGACCGTGCGACCGAGTCGCACGTCCACGCCCTGGCGGACCTCGGCCATCCCGCCACGGCCGAGCAGTTCGCCCACCTCGTAGCGGCCACCGATGCGGTGCGGTTCAGCCATCGGTCCCCCCGTCTGCCGTGCCGAGCTCGCCGCTGCCTGCCTCTGGCGCCGCCGAGGCCTTGCCGCCACCCGGTGAGGCCCCGCTGGAGGGCCCGCCGTTGCCGGGATTGCCCTTGTTGGAGTTCTCCGGCTTCGGTGGCTTCGTGGGCTTCTCCTCGCCCTGGTCGCCCCCCTGGTCGCCCTCCTCGTCGCCCGGGTCGCTGCTCTCGCCGTTGCCCGGGTCGGGCTCGTCCGCGGTCTCCTCGTCGGTGGGTTCATCCGGAGGGTCGCCCCAGACCTGGATCGTGATCGTGGACCCCTTCTCGACCAGCCCGGTGGGGTCCAGGTCCGCGACGGTGCCGGCCTCCTGATCGCCGGGGTTGTCCTGGGTCTCGGTCTCGGCCTTGAGGTCCTTGTTCTCCAGTGCGGACACGACGTCGCTGAGCGGCTCCCCGATGAACGCGGCGCGGCGGACCCGGACGGTGTCACCCGCGTCGGCCGAGCTCTCGGTGCCGTCGTCGGTCGCGGAACCGTCATCGGCCCAGGGCCGAGTGACCAGCAGCGCCCCGAGCAGGACGAGGGCGAGCAGCACCACGGCGTACACCGGTCCACGCGAATGCCCCTTGGCCGGAGGGTCGTCGGGTGGGTCATCAACCGCGGGGTGGTCGACCGGCGCGGCTGCCAGGGGCGCCGCCGCGCCGGTGAGCACCTGCGTCTGCTCGACGGGCGGGACGGGGACCGGGGCGGGAACGGCTGCCGGGTCCGCACCGGCTTCCCGCAGGGCTTCGGCGATCGCTGCTCCGTCGGCGTAGCGATCGGCGGGGTTCTTGGCCAGGGCGCGGTTGACGACACCGGCGATCGCCGGCGGCACGGAGCCCGGCAGCGGTGGCACCTGCTGCTGGATCTGTGCCAGGGCGGTGGCGATCGGGGTGTCGGCCACGAAAGGGCGTCGACCGCTGAGGCACTCGAAGAGCACCACGCCGAGGGCGTAGACGTCGCTGGCAGCGGTGGCAGAGTCGCCGCGTGCCTGTTCGGGGGAGAGGTACTGGGGAGTGCCAACGATCTGTCCGGTCTGGGTGAACGCGGCGGACCCGGTCGCGCGGGCGATGCCGAAGTCGGTGATCTTGATCCGGCCGTCCGGGGTGACGAGCAGGTTGGCCGGCTTCACGTCGCGGTGCACCACCCCCGCGGCGTGCGCGACCGCGAGCGCCTCAGCGGTCTGCAGCGCCAGCAGCCGCGCCTGCTCGGGGTCGAAGGGCTCACCGCCGGCAAGCAGGTCCGAGAGCGGCTTCCCGTCGACCAGCTCCATCACCAGGTAGGGGGAGTCGCTCCCACTCAGCAGTCCGTAGTCGAAGACCGAGGCGATCCCCGGGTGGTGCAGGCCGGCGGCGTGCCTGGCCTCGGCCTCGAAACGGGCCCGGAAGGTGGGGTCGTCGGCGTACTCACGTTTGAGGATCTTGACCGCGACCTCGCGGCCGAGCACGGTGTCGCGCGCTCGCCACACCTCACCCATCCCGCCTGTGGCGATGCGCTCACCGCGCTCGTAGCGTTCGTCCGATTCGGACGTGAGTCCGGCGCCGGTGTCGTCGGTCACTTGCCGATCACCGCCTCCATGACCGCCTTGGCGATCGGGGCGGCCAGACCGCTGCCGGAGATCTGGTCGCGTGCGACACCCGCGTCCTGGACGAGTACGGCGACCGCGACCGCGGGGGTCTCGGCGGGGGCGAAGGACACGAACCAGGCGTAGGGCGGACGGTCCGGAGAGCTCTGGGCGGTGCCGGTCTTGCCGGCCACCTCGACACCGGGGATCTGGGCGGTCCTGGCGGTGCCACCCTCGACCACGGCGACCATCATCTGACGCAGGTCGCGCGAGGCCGAGGAGCTCATGGCGGGCTGATCGGGCATCATCTCGGGGTCGGTCTTTTCGAGGACGTCGAGCTTCGGCGACTGGATCTCGTCGACGAGGTAGGGCTTCATCACTACGCCGTCGTTGGCGATGCCGGCTCCGACCATGGCCATCTGCAGCGGCGTCGCGGCTACGTCGAACTGACCGATCGCGGACAGTGCCGTCTGGGGCGCGTCGGGGTCCTCGGGGAACCGGCTGAGGGCCTGGCGGGTGAGGGCGTCGTCGAGGTCGTGGAAGGTGCGGGTGCCGAATCCGAACTTCTCGGCGGTGTCGCGGATCCTGTCCGCCCCGACCTTCATGCCGACGTCACCGAAGGCGACGTTGCAGGACACCTGCAGGGCCTTGGTCAGGGTGATCGTGTCGCCACCGCACGAGCCGCCACCGTCGTTGGGAAGGTCCCTCGTGGTCTGCGGGAGATCAAGGCGCGAACCACCGGGCACCTGCGTGTCCGGGTCGTACTTGCCGGAGTCCAGAGCTGCCGCCGCGGTCACCAGCTTGAAGGTGGAGCCGGGCGGGAGCACCTCCTCGATGGCCCGGTTGTTCAGCGAGCCGAGCTCGTTCTCCTGGAGGCGCTGCTTGGCGTTGCCGACCTCGTTGAAGTCGTGGCTCGCCAGCCGGTTGGGGTTGAAGCTCGGGCTGGAGACCATCGCGAGGATCTTGCCGGTGTTGGGCTCGATCGCGACCGCAGACCCGCGCACGGTGTCGCCCAGCGCGTTCAGCCCGTCGAAGGCCGCGCGCTGGGCGTCCGGATCCACGGTCAGGGTGACGCTGCCGCCCTTGGGGTCCTCGCCACCCATCAGTGCGATCACCCGGTTGTCGATGAACAGCCGCGAGTCGCTTCCGGACAGGATGGAGTTCTGGGTGGCCTCGACGCCGCCGAGTCCCCAGTCGCGGGAGAAGAAGCCGGTCAGGTGGGCGTACTCGGGCCCCTCGGGGTAGCCCCGCTGGAACTTGTAGGCGTCGTCGGACTCGTTGCTCTCGGCGACCGCCTTGCCGCGCACGAGGATGGCCCCACGCTCGCGGGAGAACTCGGCGTCGCGCACCCGCTTGTTGTCCGGATGCTGGCTCAGCGAGGTGAGTTCATCGGCCTCCCAGTACTGCACGTAAGTGGCGTTCACGAGCAGCGCGAGGAACAGGAACATGCTCGCCACGGCGAGGTTACGGATCGGCTTGTTCATCGGCGGATGTTCACCACCTGGGTGGCGTCGGCGTCGTAGTCCTCGCTCGGCTCGATCAGCTCCGGCGGTGGGCGGCGGGCTTGATCGGAGATGCGCAGCAGCAGCGCCACGATTGCCCAGTTGGCCACGAGGCTCGAGCCGCCGTACGAGAGGAAGGGCGTGGTGAGGCCAGTCAGGGGGATCAGCTTGGTGACGCCGCCGAGGACGACGAAGACCTGCAGCGCAAAGACCATGGCGAGGCCGGCGGCCATCAGCTTGCCGAAGTTGTCACGGCAGATCAGGGCGGTGCGCAGGCCGCGCTCGACGAGGATCCCGTAGAGCAGGATCACCGCCATCACTCCGGTGAGCCCGAGCTCCTCACCGATCGAGGGAAGGATGAAGTCGGAGTAGGAGTACGGCGTGATCTCCGGGTTGCCCTGTCCCAGGCCCCGGCCCACCAGCCCGCCCCACGCCATGCCGTAGAGACCCTGCACGATCTGGAAGGCGCGGGCGTCAGGGTCGAACGGGTCCAGCCAAGCCGCGACCCGCAGCTGCACGTGGTTCATCGCGAGATAGCCGAAGTAGGCACCGACCGCGAACAGGCTGCCGCCCACGACCAGCCAGCCGGGTCGCTCGGTGGCGATGTAGAGCATCACCAGGAACAGCCCGAAGAAGAGGAGGGAAGAGCCCAGGTCCCGCTGGAAGACCAGGATCCCGAGCGAGAGCAGCCACATCGCCAGGATCGGGCCGAGGTCGCGGCCGCGGGGCAGGTCGACGAACAGGAAACGGCGACCCGCCAGGGCGAGGGCGTCACGATGCAGCACGAGGTATCCCGCGAAGGCGACGACCAGGAGCACCTTGGCCACCTCGCCCGGCTGGAAGCTCATCGGGCCGAGCCGGATCCAGATGCGGGCGCCGTTGATGTTCTGCCCGATGCCCGGCAGGAGCGGGAGCAGCAGCAGCACGATGGCGGCGAGCCCGGCGGTGTAGGTGAACGCCTGGAGGCGACGGTGGTCGCGCAGGACGACGATCACCGCGACGAACAGGCCAACGCCGAGGGTCATCCAGATCAGCTGGGTGCCAGCGAAGGTCCGGGCGGTCGCGTCCCGGGCCTCGTTGGCGAGGTCGATGCGGTGGATCATCGCCAGGCCGAGGCCGTTGAGCGCTGAGACGATCGGCAACAGGATCGGGTCGGCGTACTCGGCGAAGATGCGGATCACTACGTGGCAGCCGATCACCAGGCCGGCCAGCCAGGCGCCATAGGTGAACAGGTTGACCGGGAGTGCGCCGTTGACGCCGAGGTCGACCGCCGCGTAGGCGCCGACGCCCACGACCAGGCTCAGGAGGAGCAGGACGAGCTCGGCGCCGCGGCGCCGCCGGTGCACGAAGCCCATCAGGCCGTGGGGTGCCTCGGGCGCGCGGGCGCTGCTCATGGCGCCTCGGTGCACTGAGGGGAGGTAGCCGGAGACGTCGGGCTCGCGGACGGGCTGGCCGACGGGCTGGGCTCCTGGGTTGGACGCGTAGTCGTCTCGTTCGGGTTCGCGGACGGGCTCGGCGAGACCGACGGGCTGGGGCTCGGTGCTGGGTCGCGGCACAGGGCGTCACGTCGCAGGTTGCGGACGATGGTCCGGGCGCGCTCGAGACTGCTCGCACTGATCCCCTCCCGCACCTGGCCCTGGAGGTAGGTCGGAAGATCGTCCAGGGTGAGGTCGCTGCTCTCCTCGACGTGGTGCATCACGAACCCGGGGACCTCCG
>Ga0136634_10000521_pt1 | contig 16843 bp, 13 predicted proteins | sample AntDrymUQ8332106_2_FD_104654 | JGI IMG/M metagenome (GOLD analysis project Ga0136634, IMG submission 104654) | Polar desert sand microbial communities from Dry Valleys, Antarctica - metaG UQ833 (21.06) | ecosystem: Environmental > Terrestrial > Soil > Desert | place: Antarctica: Dry Valley... | reverse complement strand
GTATTAGCTATTCTACCACAAGCAAACGGTTATGCGACTTATGTAAGTGCTATTGCTCAATATTGTGTGCCATTGCCGCCAAACATAGACGATAAGACTGCAACGGCAATTTTTGTTCAAGGCTCTACTGCACAACTAATGATTTCACAAATCGGCAAAGATTTAAAAGGCGAAACTGTTTTAATAAATGCAGCGGCAGGGGGGGTGGGTTCTATTTTAATTCAGTTGGCAAAAATGAATGGGGCAAAAATTATTGGTGCTGCAAGTAGTAATGAAAAATTAAAAACAATTAAAGCATTGGGTGCAGACGAAGCAATAAATTACTCATCAAAAAATTGGAGTGATGAAGTAAAAAAAGTGAATGATGGAAATGGTGCTGATATTATATTTGAAATGGTTGGTGGCGATGTTTACAATGAAAGCATTAAGTCATTGGCAAAAGGCGGACACATCATTGTTTATGGTTGTGCAAGTGGAGTGCAGGGCAATATTCACCCAGAACATTTTGTTGATGAAAATATAAGCCAGTCAGGGTTTAATTTAGCATTCTACATTCAAAATCAAATGCAAGTTTGGCAAGAAGCATTAGGAAATATAATTGGTTTATTAGCACAAGGACAGTTAAAAATTGAAACGCCTAACACTTTTGCATTAGCTGACGCAGCAGAAGCACATCAACAAATTGAAGAAAGAAAAACAACGGGTAAAGTTGTTTTAATACCTTAGCAAATAGTATGGAAAATATAAACGAACAGACTTTAAAAAAAGCGTTGAGTGGAGACATCAACGCTTTTCAGGTTTTATTTGCCGTATTTCAAAATCAGCTAAAGTCATATCTATACAGGCTTTTAGCTAATCGCAACGATGCAGAAGATTTAACACACGACTCCTTTATTAAAGCATTTGATAAACTTTCAACTTTCAAAGGGGAAGCATCTTTAAAAACCTGGGTGTTCCAGATTGCCACCAATCTTTCATACAATTATTTGCAAAGACAAAAACGTTGGACAGCCGATGTAAGTGAACAAGCTAAGAAAATGGTGTTGAAAAACGTGGATTTACGAAACAGCATTATTAAAGTGCACGAGACTTCGCCCGCGGCAACTTACGATATCAAAGAGCATATTGATACTTGCTTTACCTGCATTTCTAAAAATTTACCAATAGAAAATCAAATTGCTTTAATGCTAAAAGACATTTATGATTTTTCCGTTACAGAAATTTGTTTAATACTTGACAAGACCGAAGGAGTTATAAAATACTTGTTGCAAGATGGGCGAAAAACAATGACAGACATTTTTGACAATCGTTGTGCTTTAATCAATAAAAATGGCGTTTGTCACCAATGCTCGGAGTTAAATGGTTGGTTCAATCCAAAGCAAAACCAGCAGGAAGAAATAATGAAATTAGACCTTGTGAAAGGTTCAAAAAAATACGATAGGCAAGAACTTTATTTTATGCGTACAAATCTTGTAAAAGCCATTGACCCTTTGCATTCAAAAGGTGCAGACCTTCAAGATATTTTATTGAGGTGCAACAGAATGGCAATGGGCGAACTTACTTCAAAATGACAAAGAAGGGCAGCACACAATAAAAGACTTGCTGCGGGCTATTTTATTCTTTACTATGGAAGATTTAAAGGTATTTCAGACCTGATATTTAAGAGACTTCCTTTGGTTTATCTCTTCGGTTCTTTTGTCTGAAAGAAGGCGCCAGCAGAACGAAAACTAATGATATCGTTGAATTTTACGTTGCCTCTTCATCTTCTTCTAAAATGCAACAGCCCCATTTGCACAACGAATTTAAAATAGGCACTAAACGTTTTCCTTTTTTTGTTAATTGGTATTCTACTCTTGGGGGGCTTTCTGCATACGATGTCCTCAACACAATTCCATCTTCAAATAATTCAATTAATTGCTTGGTTAAAACCTTTCTCGAGATACCTGGGATCTGCACATCCAACTGCCCAAATCTTTTTGAAGATTTGTTAAGATTATAAATAATGAGTGGCTTCCATTTTCCACCAATCACATTCATGGCGGCTGTTAATGGGCAACCATAATTTTCTGTTTTTTTCATCACATTTCAGGTATCAGTTACTTTAAGGTAACTACTTTTTTGTCTTAAATAATTGTAATTGTTACAAAAGTAAACTATTGACAGTTACTTTGTGTAACAATTAAAACATAAAAAATTTAAAACAATGAAAAAAATAATTCTGATTACGGGAACAAACAGTGGGTTTGGTTGGCTAACAGCCAAAAGCGTAGCAGCTTTAGGACACACAGTATATGCTACGATGCGTGATACAAAAGGTAAAAATGCAGAGAAAGCGCAGCAATTATCGTTGATAGAAAATATCAATGTTATTGATGTTGAACTTACAGATGCAGCATCAGTTGCAGGTGCAGTTGAAGACATCATTGCAAAAGAAGGCAGACTCAATGTTGTGGTAAATAATGCAGGTTATTTTGCAGGTGGATTGGCTGAAAGCTATACAGAACAAGACATTGACGACATGTTTAACATTCACGTAAAAGCGCCCTGGAGAGTAATAAAATCTTCTTTACCGCAAATGCGTTCGCAAGGTGAAGGATTAATAATTAATATTTCAAGTGGCTTGGGTCGTTTTTCTGCACCATTTATGACAGTTTACAATAGTGCAAAATTTGCCATTGAAGGTTTAAGCGAAGGCTTGCATTACGAAGTGCGACCAATGGGTATAGATGTTGCATTAATTCAACCCGGTGCATTCCCTACTGAAATTTTTGGTAAGTCAAAAACAGGTAGCGATGTTGCTGTTGCTGCCGGTTATGGTGAGCTTGCAAATGTGCCTGCACAAATTGGTGAAGGAATGGGAAAAATGTTTGAAACTTTTCAACCTAATCCTCAATCGGTGGCTGATGCAATTGTTGGTTTAATAGGCGCACCAAAAGGAAAAAGACCTTTGCGTACTGTTGTTGACGCAGTTACAGGTTCATTTACTGAAACTGCCAACCAACAAGTGAAGGTTCAATACGATAATTTTTTAAGTGCATTTGGTATGCACGGTTTGTTGAATTAGCCATTTTGTTTTGGTTATATTTTAAAATGAAAAGAGGCCACTAGCGTTGCGTCTTAATTATAAGATTTTCAATTGAATAGATTTTAGTTCTTTGACATCTTGACTTTTATTGTTCGAAAAAACTTCTACAAGGGATGTTTTTTCAAATGGTGCCAGGCTTATGTACTGCAAGATTTCATAAGGAGTATGTTCTATTTTCAATTTCTTTTTTGCAATAGCTACCAATACATACACCGAGATTGCAGTCCAGATTTGAGTTTTGACAGCATTTTCAGTAAACCCCCAGAATGATTGAACTTTTAAATTCTGTTTGATCCATTTGAAGAACAGCTCTATTTTCCATCGATGCTTATAAAGTTGGCTGATGGTTACTGCTTTCAATTTAAAATTGTTAGTCACAAAGACAAACGTTCTTTCAAATTCTGCATCATAAAATCTGATACGCCTTAGGGGTTCAGGATATTTTTCGCTGGTCATTACACCCGTGAGGCTGATTTCCTGATCACAAATTATGCCCTGGATTTTATCGGCTGTTCTGGAGGTAATGCGTTTAAATTTTATATTTTCTCTGGCGCGAACAACAAAATATGCTTTGTCCTGCTTAATATCATACAGCCTGGCAAAGTCTATGTAGGCCTTATCCATAACGTAATAGCTGCCTTTCTCGATCTCGATATAGTCTAAAGCATTTACATCATGAACATTTCCTTCGGTAATCAAAATAAATTCCGGGATCGATGTTTTTAGATCCAGCAGGGTATGTATTTTGATGGCAGCCTTTGTCGAACGGAAAGTGGCCCACATGAAAACTTCTAAGCAAAGGTCCACAGTAGTTGAATCGAGTGCGAATACTTTGCCCTTGAGCTTAATGTCCAATTGGTTGTCGCCTTCATAAAGAATACGGGCTTGTTCAATCAACTTAAGACCAAAATCTTGGAAAATACGCCAATCTCGTTTTTCATTTGCTCTGGATAAAGTTGATTTATTAAAGATTTTCCTGATCCCCAGCAGATAGAGTTTGTTTGCGTTAAGCTTTAGGCAAAGCATTGTATCGGTCATGCTCTCTCGATGTGTCAGTTGTCCGAATGCAAGACATAGGAACTGTTTCCAACAAGTAAATTCCTTAGCCTTATAGTTGCCATTATAACGTTTAACACAGGCTTTAAAAATATCTTGAGAGGCAAAATCCATAATCTGAGAGAAAGTCATTTGTCCTTGATTCATTATCAGGATTTTATGACAAAGGAAGATCGAATTGATTTCAAATCAACGCCGACTTAGGATCGCACCAAACACAGGACAGTCAAGACTTTCAAAGAACTTTTATCTAAAACAACGCAACGCTAGTGAAAAGAGGCAATTAAAAATGGTTGCCTCTTTTTTATTAGTTTCCTCAGCTTTTAGTCGCTAATCAGCTTCAGTTCCAACCAATGACACAAAGGATTTCGAACCGAAAAGGTAAATTCATTTTTTTCTTTAGTTGCAGGCGGAGTAAGCCTTTCAGATTAAAATAAAAAGGGATAAACAAGCTTTTACCTTGTTTGTACCCATCAGCGGAGAGGGAGGGATTCGAACCCTCGGTACAGTTGCCTGTACAACGGTTTTCGAGACCGGCCCATTCGACCACTCTGGCACCTCTCCATTATTTACATCGAAGTTTTTTGTTTTGATATCCTTCAACAAATTAAAACCTTCTGCATTAAACAATCGCGAAAGATTTTAGCGCTTTAAAAAAATAAATCATGACTACGATATGCAATTTGTAAATTGAAGAATCAATTTTAACTCATGAAACAACAGCCCTTAAGAAGCAGCGCCTGGTTCGGCCGTTCTGGAAAAGATGGTTTTATTTACCGTGCCTGGATGAAGAACCAGGGTATCCCTGATTACGAGTTCAACAACAAACCGGTTATCGGTATTTGCAATACCTGGAGTGAGTTGACTCCCTGCAATGCACATTTCAGGGAATTGGCAGAATCGGTCAAACGCGGCATTTATGAGGCCGGTGGTTTCCCTGTAGAGTTCCCGGTAATGTCATTGGGAGAGACTTTGATAAAGCCTACCGCCATGTTATATCGTAACCTGGTTAGTATGGATGTGGAAGAATCTATCAGGGCGAATCCACTGGATGGTGTAGTGCTTTTGTGTGGTTGCGACAAGACTACACCGGCATTGGTCATGGGCGCCTGTAGCGTGAACCTGCCAACGCTTGTGGTTTCCGGAGGACCGATGTTAACAGGCCGGCACAAGGGACAAGCTGTCGGAACCAGTGATCTGTGGCGTTACCAGAATGATCTGAAAGAAGAAAAAATAACGCCCGAAGAATTGCTTTCGATTGAAGCGAGTATGTGCCGGAGCAGGGGGCATTGTGCGGTAATGGGTACCGCCTCTTCCATGGCTTGCATGGTCGAGTCATTAGGACTTTCGCTTCCTCACAATGCGGCTATTCCTGCTGCAGATGCAAGAAGAAAAGTGTTGGCGCAACTGAGTGGTTTGCGCATTGTAGAAATGGTAAAGGAAGATTTGAAACTATCTGATATTCTGACCAAACAAGCATTTGAGAATTCCATCGTAGCAAATGCTGCCATTGGTGGATCATCCAATTTCGTCATTCATCTGTTAGCCATCGCCGGTAGAATTGGTGTGGAACTTTCTCTGGATGATTTTGACCGCTGTTCAGTAAATGTTCCTTTGATTGCCAATCTCCAGCCGTCCGGAAAATATTTCATGGAAGATCTGTATTATGCAGGCGGCCTCCCTGCCATACTAAAAGAATTGAAAGCTATCCTACACAACGATTGCCTTACAGTGAATGGAAAAACGATCGGCCAGAATTACGAAAAGATCGACTGCCATAACCGCGAAGTAATTGCTACTGTGGAGGATCCGTTTAATCCCATTTCGGGCATTGTAGTTTTAAAAGGAAATCTCTGCGAAGATGGTGCAGTGTTGAAGCCGTCTGCAGCAAGCACTGCACTGATGCAATATACCGGCAAGGCAGTGGTATTTGAAAATATCGAAGATTATCGTAAACGGATAGACGATCCGGATCTGGAAGTAGATGAGACAAATATACTGGTATTGAAAAATGTTGGTCCAAAAGGTTATCCCGGCATGCCGGAGGTGGGTAATATGGGCCTGCCAAAAAAATTATTGATGAAAGGAATCACCGATATGATCCGGATATCGGATGGGCGAATGAGTGGCACTGGCTTTGGAACGGTTGTGCTTCATGCTTCACCGGAAGCCGCCTGCGGAGGAAACTTTAGTGTAATTCAGAATGGAGATTCTATTACGCTGGATGTACACAATCGTTTGTTACATGTACATCTAAGTGATGATGAATTACAGCAACGAAAAAAGGACCGAACACCTTTTGTACAGGAAGTACAAAGAGGTTATGCCAGTTTATACATCAACCATGTTCAACAGGCCAACTTAGGCGCGGATCTGGATTTTCTGCAGGGAGGTTCAGGAGGAGAAGTGTTGAGGGATTCGCATTAATTTTAATTAGCAAATTTGAAAATTAGCCAATCTGAAAATGAGTAATAGTTGTTTAAATTAAAGAAGCAAATTCACTCGGTGCTTATTTCACTTTATCTTAAAGGTTTAAGCCCCATCTCCTTTTGAGAGGGGTTGGGTGAGGTTCTATAAAAAAACAGGCATGCAATTCGAAAACAAAGTAGCTATTGTTACCGGCGCTGGCCAGGGAATCGGGTATGAGATCTGTAAATACCTCGTTAAGGAGGGTGCTCATGTATTATTAAATGATCTTGATCACTCTTTAGCAGACAACGCAGTTAGGGAGATTAATCAGGAAAGCAATGGAAATTGTATATCCCTGCCCGGGGATGCAAGTGATAGTTTTTTTATAAAATCAATGGTGGCTTCTTCGGTCTCTAAATTTGGCCGGTTGGATATTGTGATCGCTAATGCAGGTATTACTTTATTTGGTGATTTTTTCAATTACCCGCCTGAATCATTTTTCAAAGTGATGCAGGTAAACCTGGGAGGTACATTCTTTTTAGCACAAGAAGCGGCCAATCAGATGAAACACCAACCGTTAGGCGGTTCATTATTGTTTACTTCTTCCGTAACGGGTCACCAGGCACACAAAGACCTGGCCGCTTACAGTATGAGTAAGGCCGCCATTGAAATGCTGGCGAAAAACCTGGTTATTGAGCTATCACCATTCGGGATCAATGTCAACACCATAGCTCCCGGAGCTACTTTAACCCAGCGAACATTGGATGATCCCAATTATGAAAACACCTGGTCAAAACTTACACCGATGGGCCGCCCGGCTCTTGTTTCCGATATAGCGAATGCAGCCTTGTTTCTTGTTTCAGCGAATGCCAGGCATATTACGGGACAGAATTTAATAGTTGATGGCGGATGGACCTGCATTAGCCCTTCTCCTTATTAATACCCGACAAACCTGTGAGGTTTAAAAAATCCTCACAGGTTTAGGGACAAGTACTAATGAACGCTAGTTTTTCAAGTCTGTTAAACTCCTCAAAATTTATTCTCCGCTTATTTTTTTTAATAAGCAATAGACTTTATCTTTGTCCACCAACATTGTAGACTTTTAAAGTATGAGCAAATCGTCGATGTTAATGTATCTCACTTCCTGTTGCAACACCAGTTGTTGTTGCTGTTAGTTCCTTTCTGTTGTTTGCTACGTCATATATTTTGCATTAACATTAAAACGAAAGCCCTTGAATATCTCTGTTGACAAATTATTATCCCAAATAGGGGGGGATCATAACTCAAAAGATACTTTACAGTTATTGGCCCTTCAATTTCCCGCCCAGGTTACTTTTTCTACCAGCTTCGGAATGGAAGACCAGGTAATTACACACGATATCCTTTCGAACAACATCCCTATCAGTATTTTTTCATTGGATACCGGCCGCCTGTTTCCGGAAACGTATTCTGTGTGGAGCGCTACCAATGAAAAATATTCAACCCATATCAAAGCATTTTATCCTGATCACGGATTGTTGGAAACATTTGTCGCTGCGAAAGGACCCAATTCTTTTTATGAATCTGTCGATAACCGAAAAGGATGTTGCTATATCCGAAAGGTGGAACCGCTGAAACGGGCTTTGTCTGGAAACGCACTTTGGATCACCGGGCTTCGTGCAGAACATTCGCCGGATAGAAAAGACCTGCCCATGCTGGAATGGGATGAAAGCAATAAGATACTGAAATACCATCCGTTGCTGCATTGGTCAACCGATGAGGTGCGCGGCTACATCAACGACAACAATATTCCTTACAATCCTTTGCACGACAAAGGATTTATCAGCATCGGTTGCGCACCTTGTACAAGAGCTATCAGGCCCGGAGAAGATTTCCGCGCAGGCCGCTGGTGGTGGGAAGATCAAAGCAATAAGGAATGTGGACTTCATGTACACACAGAACAATCATTAACCAGTATAGTGCAATAAACGTGCAGTATGAGTAAGTATCATTTAGATTATTTAGGTCATCTCGAATCGGAAGCCATCCACATCATGCGTGAAGTGGCAGGGCAATTCGAACGTCCCGCTTTGTTGTTTTCCGGTGGAAAAGATTCAATTACACTGGTGCATCTTGCCCTTAAAGCATTTCGCCCGGGTAAAATCCCTTTTCCATTGGTACATATCGATACCGGTCATAATTTCCAGGAGGCCCTGGATTTTAGAGACGAACTGGCGGAAAGTATCGGAGCTAAACTCATTGTTAGAAAAGTAGAAGATACCATCAAACTAAAAAGGCTAACCGAGCAAAAAGGAAAATTTGCGAGCCGCAATCAACTTCAAACCTACACTTTACTCGATACCATAGAAGAGTTTGAATTTGATGCCTGCATTGGCGGTGCGCGCAGAGACGAGGAAAAAGCAAGAGCCAAAGAAAGGATCTTTTCTGTTCGCGATGAATTCGGCCAATGGGATCCCAAATTGCAACGGCCTGAATTGTGGAACACCTACAATGGTAAAATACATAAAGGTGCCAATGTTCGCGTATTTCCCATTAGCAACTGGACCGAACTGGATGTATGGAATTATATCCGTCGCGAAAAAATTGAATTGCCTTCCATTTATTTTGCGCATGAGCGTGAGGTGTTGGAACATGAGGGTCAATTGGTAGCCATATCCCCTTTCATACGATTGGACGAAGGTGATAAGGTATCCATGAAAAAAGTACGGTATCGTACGGTAGGGGATATGACCTGTACAGCAGCCGTTGAATCGAATGCATCAAACATTGATGATATCATAAAAGAGATCATTGCTACCAGAACCAGCGAACGGGGAGAAACCCGTATTGACGACCGGGTATCAGAAGCGGCTATGGAAGACAGAAAGAAGAACGGATATTTTTAGGAGGTACGATTCAGATGTGTGATGTACGATGGCAATACAAAGCCTGGACTTTGGAATTTGTTTTTTTGTATTTTTAATATTAAGTAACAATGGATTTATTGCGATTTATAACGGCGGGGAGCGTGGATGATGGAAAAAGTACACTGATCGGCAGATTGTTGTACGATAGTAAGTCGATCATGGTAGATCAGCTGGAAGCGATCGAACGCCAGACCAAAAACCGGGAGGATGGAGAAATTGATCTTGCCTTGTTAACAGATGGTTTACGGGCAGAAAGAGAGCAGGGCATCACCATTGATGTTGCCTATAAATATTTCTCCACTCCAAAAAGAAAATTCATCATTGCTGATGCACCGGGTCATATTCAATATACACGCAACATGATCACCGGCGCCTCCAACGCAAACCTGATCATTATTTTGGTTGATGCAAGGCATGGTGTAGTAGAGCAAACACGCCGTCATTCCATCATTGCATCCTTGCTAAATATTCCACATGTGGTTGTAGCGATTAATAAAATGGATCTGATTGAATATTCGCAGGATGTTTTCAACAACATTGTTATAGACTATGCTGAAGTGGCAAAAGCCCTGGATCTGAAAGATGTAACCTACATTCCCATCAGTGCGCTGAACGGAGACAATATTGTTGATCGTTCGGAAGATATGTCGTGGTTTGATGGCGATTGTTTGTTAGAACACCTGGAAAATGTACATGTTGAAAATGATATCAACTTAAGCGATGGCCGTTTCTCTGTTCAATACGTTATTCGCCCGCAAACGGATGAACTTCACGATTACAGAGGTTATGCAGGAAAAATCAATAGTGGTATTTACGCCAAAGGCGACGAGGTAACTGTTTTACCGGCCGGATCAACCAGCCGTATTAAATCAGTGGAAATAGGAGGGGAAGAAATAGAAGAAGCTTTTGCACCGCAAAGTGTCGTGCTTCAACTGGAGGATGATATTGATATTAGTCGGGGTGATGTGATTGTCAAGTCAGATAACCTATCCCCGGTGGCGCAGGAGTTGGAAGTGTTGGTGTGCTGGATGGATAACAAACCTTTGATCCCGGGCAACAAATATTTTTTTCAGATCAATAGCCGGGTCGTGCGAAGTGTTGTGAAAGAAATTGAATACCGGCTCGATGTGAATACGCTTCAGAAAGATTTCAATCCTTCACAAGCGGTACTCAATGATATCATTAAGGCAAAAATAAGAACGGCAGCGCCCATACCCTATGATTCGTATAAGAATTTGCAGGTAAATGGAAGTGCCATCCTGATTGATGAGACAAGTCATGTTACGGTAGGCGCCTGTATGATTCAATAGATAATAAGATTGTACAATCCGTTCAAAAGGAAATTATTGATAAGCTTGTATTCTGAGAAATGAAAAACACAACACAGCAATATGGTAAAGTAATTCTTGCAGGCGCCGGCCCTGGTGACCCGGAATTGATCACCGTAAAAACTGCGCGCTATCTGCAGCAGGCTGATGTGGTATTGACCGACCGATTGGTCAGTAAGGAAATCCTGGATCAGTATGTACAGAAGAATACTGAAATAATTTATGTAGGCAAACAATGTCGCACCGGTCCTTCAACCCCACAGGCAACGATTAATGAATTGCTTGTGATGCATGCCGCAGAAGGAAAGCTGGTCGTCCGCCTTAAGGGGGGCGATGTTTCGATTTTTTCAAATATCCTCGATGAATTACAAACACTTACTGAACATAATATTCCGTATGAAATAATTCCCGGGGTGACTGCTGCCTTGGGGAGCGCTGCGTATGCAGGCATTCCGCTTACAGCCAGAGGTTATTCAACGGCTGTGCGTTTGCTGACTTTCTATAAATCGGATGTTGTGAGTGATGCGTATTGGAAAGAGTTGGCAACTACGGACGATACCCTGGTTTTTTATATGTCTGCAGAAACATTGAATGGGGTTGTGGAGAATCTGGTGAAGAATAATATCAGTGGAGATAAGTTACTGGCAGTTATCGAGCAGGCAACAACCCCTTTGCAGGAGGTACACATTTGCAGCTTGTATGAGTATGATACTACATTGAAAAGTCATTCTTTTCTTTCTCCATCACTCATCATCATCGGGAAAGTGGTAGCCCTGCATGAACAATTTAAATGGATAGAAAATAGTGGCACGCAGGAACATTATTTTACTACTGTAAGCAAGAATAAAACAGTCAGGCAAACCGTAACTGAAGAACGATAAACAAACAGGAGCGATGTGAATATTCATCAAGTTCACTTGATTATAAGTTTAAAAGACAAGCATTGAATAAAATAAGTACTATGTTAGCGGCTTCCAAATTAAAAATTATCCAGGATCTGATTGCTTCTTCTACGAATGAAGAACTTATCTGGATCAATGGATATTTATCAGGTGTTTTATCCGGAAGCTCAGAACCGGCAGCCCAACCTTCAACCGGCAAGCCTGCTGTCAATAAAATTACCATCGCCTATGGCACCGAAACAGGCAATAGTAAGAAGCTGGCAACCCATTTTGCAGCAACTGCAAAAAAAAGCGGTATCAACGCCAAATTGGTAAGCCTTGATCAATACCGGTTGAATGATCTTGCCAAAGAAGAGTATTTTTTTACAATCATCAGTACACATGGTGATGGTGAACCTCCTGCTGCGGCGAAAAAGTTTTATGATCATATACACCAGAATGGTTTTAAGGTCAATCAACTGAAGTATGGCGTTCTGGCATTGGGCGATACATCGTATCCTTTGTTTTGTAAGGCCGGGGAAGATGTGGATGAGCAATTGCTGAAGATGGGCGGAGAAAGACTGGTCTTGCTGCACAAATGCGATATCGACTATGAGTCCGATGCGGGAAATTGGTTTTCGCAGATCTTATCGAAATTAAGTGGAAACGGTGCGTCTGCTGTACCGGTCGCAACGCCTGTGACTACAAAGAAATCAGGGAAAAAAGTCTATACCGGTTCAATCCTGAAAAATATCAACCTGAACGACAGGGGTTCTCGCAAACAGACACACCATATCGAAATAGCGGTTGAAGACATTGAATATGCACCGGGTGATTCAATCGGCATCGTTCCAAAGAATCCGAGTCATGTAGTAGAAGCGATCATTGCATTAACAGGTATTGATCAAGGTAAGGAGCTAACGTTCAGGAAGGAGTCTGTAAGCATATTGAATCTCTTGCAAAGCAAGCTCAATATTGTGTATATGCCCGAGAGAGTAGTAAAGCAATACGCAGCCATCGTGCAACAGGACATTCCTGAAACCAAAATCAGTTTACTGGATGTATTAAAAATATACCCGGTAAAAAATTCTTCACAGTTTGAAGAAGTGATTGGTATTCTGGAACCGATCACGCCCAGGTTGTATTCCATTGCTTCTTCTAAGGAATCACATGGAGAAGAAGTACATCTCACCGTTGCCCGTGATTTTTTCCACGTCAACAGTGAAACGAAGATTGGTCTGGCTTCCGATTTCTTATCTCAGCTTCCGGAAAATGCCGACCTCGAGTTTTATGTACATAAAAATGACCAGTTTCGTTTGCCCGCGGCAGATAAAGATGTGGTGATGATCGGGCCAGGTACCGGGGTTGCACCTTTTCGTTCTTTTTTAGCCGAACGGGATTCAACGGGTGCGGGCGGTCGCAACTGGTTATTTTTTGGTGATCAGCATTTTACAAGTGATTTCTTATATCAATCTGAAATGCAGAACTGGCTTGAAACCGGCGTGCTTACAAAATTAACGGTAGCCTTCTCAAGAGATCAGCTGGAGAAAGTATATGTACAACATAAAATGCTTCTACAGGCAACAGAATTGTATCAATGGTTAGAAAATGGCGCATACGTTTATATCTGTGGTGCAAAAGAACCGATGAGTGTTGATGTTGAAAATACATTGCTCCTGATTATCCGTCAATGCGGCAACAAGTCATTACCGGAAGCCGACGAATATTTGAATCAATTGAAAGAAGAAGGAAGGTATTTGAAGGATGTGTATTAGTGCCGGATACTGGATGCTAGATACTAGATCCAGCGCCACATAATTAAAAAACGTTTTATATCTCAATCATGTCAGAAAAAAATTTATCACCCATAGAAAAGGTCAAGGTAGAAAGTGATGGCTTGCGTGGCACGATTGTACAAAGCCTGCATAATGAAATTACCGGCGCCATTAGCGAAGATGATCAGGCGGTGATCAAATTTCATGGGATGTACCAGCAAGACGATCGGGATCGTCGTGATGAACGTGCGGAAAAGAAATTAGAGCGTCTGTTTTCTTTCATGATCCGTCTCCGCTTACCCGGCGGTTTCTTAACCCCCGAACAATGGGTGGCCACGCATCATATCGCTGGAGAAAATACAACCGGTGTCATCAAGATCACCACCCGGCAGACATTGCAATTGCATGGTTTATTCAAGTCGAGGATCAAACCGACTATCCAGGCATTCAATGAGGCCAAACTTGATTCGATTGCTACCTGTGGCGATATCAACCGCAATGTTTTGTGTAGCTCGCATCCCAGGCAATCTGAAATACACCAGCAGGTATTTGAGTACGCCGATAAGATCAGCGAATTGCTGATGCCTAAAACAAGAGCTTATTATGAAATCTGGTTGGATGAAGAAAAGCTTGTCGATAAAAAAGAGGAAGAAGATCCTTTGTACCAGGATCGCTATCTACCCCGGAAATTCAAGATCGCTATTGTCATTCCACCGAACAATGATGTGGATGTGCTTGCGAATGATATCGGCCTGATCGCCATCATAGAAAAAAATAAATTAAAGGGTTTCAATATTGCCATTGGCGGCGGCTTATCAACCACGCATGGCAATCCGGATACTTACGCAAGATTAGCCAGTGTTATTGGGTTTGTGGAAGCAGGTGAAAAAACGTTGAAAGCCGTTTACGAGATTCTTACTATTCAACGGGATTACGGCAATCGCAGTGACAGAAAACTGGCGAGATTAAAATATACAGTAGATAAGTTTGGGACAGACTGGTACAGAAAAGAATTAGAGAAAAGAATTGGGTTTGATCTGGAAGAGGCAAAGCCTTTTATTTTCTCCGACAGAAAAGATTATTATGGCTGGGAACAAAATCATCAGGGGTTGTGGTATTATACTGTATTTGTAGAAAATGGAAGAATACTCGATGATGAACAAGTGGCCATGAAATCCGCTTTTCTGGAAGTGGCGAAAACAGGAAAAGCGAATTTTCGGTTCACCTGTAATCAGAATGTGATACTCAGTGATATCCGGAAGGAGGATAAAAAGGAAATACAGGAAATATTGGAGAAATTCCAGATCATTCAACATACCGACAGCGCATCGGTGGTTCGGAAAAACTCAATGGCCTGTGTGGCTTTCAATACCTGCCCATTGGCGCTTGCAGAAGCGCAACGCTATCTGCCCACTTTGATTTCTAAGATAGAGCCCATACTTGAAAAATACCAGTTAAGCGATGAAGATATTATCATCCGTATGACTGGTTGTCCAAATGGATGTGGAAGATCTTATGTGGCTGAAATCGGGTTTGTAGGTACTTCATACGGAAAGTACAATATGCATATTGGTGGCGATCATTATGGGTTGCGGCTAAATAAAATGTACAAGGAAAGCCTTGATGAAGCAGGCATACTGCAAGAGCTCGATGAATTGCTGGGCTATTTTAAGAAGGAGAGAAAGAGAAAAGAATCATTCGGTGATTTTGTGGTTCGGAAGCAAATAATAAACCAGGTAGTAGCCGAAATATAGCAAAAGATTCAGGAATGTCCGGAAAAACTATATTGTTGGGATTTTGTTTGATGATATCATTTTCATGCATTTCACAAAAACAAACTTCTTACACAGAACAGGTATGGTTAGGATATGTCAACCAAACCCGTTTTAGTAACAAGCTAGGTTTGTGGGTCGATTTTCATCTTCGTACCAGGCAAAATTTTTTTTCGAATTTTTCACAAGCTGTTGGGAGGGTAGGCCTGGCCTACTATCTGAATAACAACACAGTGTTTGCGGCAGGATACGCCTACTTCAATCACTTTCCATCCGACAATCACAATATTTCACGACCAGAGCACAGGCTATGGCAGCAGGTGCAGTGGAACAACAAGTATTCGCGGGTAAGATTTACGCAACGGGTGCGACTGGAAGAAAGGTTTCAGCAGAAGATATTAAATGACAATGAACTTGGAGAGGGCTATCACTTTAACTGGAGAGGACGGTACAATTTTGTTGCAGCATTTTCTCTGGCAAAAAAAGCATTTGCTCCCAAAACCTGGTCGGTTGTATTGAATGATGAAATTATGTTCAATGCCGGCAGAGAGATCGTTTATAACAGTTTTGATCAGAATCGTTTTTTTGCAGGATTTGCTTATCATTTGAATACCCATGATAATATCCAGGTAGGGTATATGAATATTTTTAAACAGCTGGCTGCAGGCAATAAGTACAAAAGTACTCATGTTGCCAGGCTGTTTTATTTTCACAATCTGGATTTGAGAAAAAATGAAAAACACTAAATCACACCACTTTATTTGATTAATAATATATTTTGGAACAACCCTTTATAGAAAAGCCAGGTATTAAAAAGGATGATGGAGTCAATCATCTTTTTCCGGTGTTTCTCAAGTTGGAGACTCTGGCTGTACTTATCGTAGGGGGTGGTAAAGTAGGGCTGGAAAAACTTTCGGCTATCCTGCAAAACTCGCCAAAAACTACTATAAAGCTGGTTGCTATAACTATCAGCAATGATATTCGTAAACTGGCTGAGCAGCATGCAAGCATTGAATTAATTGAAAGGGCTTTTCAGATCAACGATCTCGATTTAATGGAGATTATCATAATAGCAATCGACGATCATAAAGCAAGCAGTCAGATAAGGAATGAAGCGAAAAGCCAGGGTAAACTTGTTAACGTAGCGGATAAACCCGATCTCTGTGATTTTTATTTAAGTTCTATTGTAGAAAAAGGAGATCTGAAGTTGGCAATATCTACCAATGGCAAATCTCCAACAACTGCTAAAAGATTAAAAGAAGTGTTACAGGAAGCGTTACCGGATGAATTGAATGAAGTCATCGGGAATCTTCATAAAATACGCGTTAAGCTGAATGGCAACTTTGAGTACAAGGTAAAAAAACTTAATAAGCTTACCAGGAGCCTCGTTGAAAACGAGTCGCTGGAAAAGGATACCCGGTGGAGAAAGATAGCTACCTATTCATTAATAGGGTTTGCCTTGATGCTCATCGGCCATTTTATATTTTCTTATTTGCCCTTTCAACAAATGGCAGATGATACGGTGAAATGGTACCTGACCTTAGATAAAAATTTTCACTGGATGGTGTTGGCAGGTTTTTTGGCACAGTTGGTGGACGGGGCTTTAGGAATGGGTTATGGCGTAACCAGTG
>Ga0136634_10000519_pt1 | contig 16856 bp, 16 predicted proteins | sample AntDrymUQ8332106_2_FD_104654 | JGI IMG/M metagenome (GOLD analysis project Ga0136634, IMG submission 104654) | Polar desert sand microbial communities from Dry Valleys, Antarctica - metaG UQ833 (21.06) | ecosystem: Environmental > Terrestrial > Soil > Desert | place: Antarctica: Dry Valley... | reverse complement strand
GCCAGCTTGCAACGCTTCGGCCGATGCGCCCGATCCCAAGCGGCGTTGTCAGCTTGAGTTGCCCGATAGCCGTCTTGGCCGCCATTGCGTGTGAGCTCGCGGCTGATCGTCGAGGGCGCTCGTTCGAGTTGAACTGCAATTGAGCGAACCGATTCTCCCGACACAACTGCGCGTGAGATCTCCTCTCGCTCTGCCAGCGTTAGTGTCATTGCCGAACGTCGTCTCTCGGGTGGCCGAATGCCACCGGTCTCGGCCAGGATTCCACGCACCGACGTGTGCGCTCGATCGAACAGCTTGGCTATTTGGTGCAGGGTTGCGCCGTGCTTCCAGCGCTCCCACATCAATGACTTTTGGCTCTCTGAGTAGTAGATCCGTGGTCGCTGCTTCATCTGCAACACTCCTTCTGCCTACGCAGGTCTTAGTGTGTTGCATCGACCGGTTGAATCCGCCACCTAAAGCGGACGTCTTGGGCTTGAGAAAGCGGTCGTTCGAAACAGAAGGGTGGACGTCAGTGCACAGCCTTCAGACGGCTAGCCTTCATGGCTCATGGCCACAAAACTTTCCCTCGCTGGCCCGCTCATAGTTCTTGCCGTCGAACGCGTTGAGGGCTTGAGACTTCCGAGGTCGGACGGTGGCTATCCACACCAAGAACGTCACACCTCACGCTCAGCGTAGCCGTTCCGAAAGAAAGTTCAGCACACGCTCGACCGCCTCGTGCGTCGGCTCGCCCTCCCGATCGATCAGGTTGATGGTGAGGACACTATGCGGCGGCTCGGGTTGAGGCTTCGCCGATTTGGCCGGAAGCTCGATCCCCTCGAAGCCATCTCCGAGTTCGCGGCGCAATGTCTCGAAGCGCGCCGCTCTGCAGAAAAGTGCGTCGCCGTGGAAGCGCACAGCCAGCACCTTCAGCCCCTCCTCGGTGATCCGACGGCGTGCGTTGACGAACGTCTCCGGCGTAACGTGGACCGCCGCCGCCTTGGCGCGCGTGATCGGCAGGGGAAACGACGGATGCCCCATCACGGGCGCCAACACCCACGGATCGAGGGTCAGCGTCAGCGCAAAGTTGCCGGTGACGCACATGCCGACGGCACCGATGCCGCGGCCGCCCATCTCCTGGTGAATGTGGCGAGCAAGCGCGCGCAGCCAGTCCGCGATCGGACTCGAACGATTTTCCGCAAGGACGTGGAACTCACGGTTGACGCAGAGCTTCAGGAGTTCCGGCACCCGGTTGAACGGCGTCGTCTTGACTCCCACGGGACCGAACATCCGAGGCATGAACACGGTGAACCCGGCGTCGACGACGCGCCGGGCGAACCGCACCACCTCGGCCGAGATCCCCGGCACCTCGTGCATGATCAGCACCGCAGGGCCTTCACCCTTTCGGTAGACGGTTCGCTCGCGGCTCGCGTGCGTAAACGCGAAGGTCGTGAAGTCAGGTAGCCGGTCCATGGTCAATGCCAAAGACGGTGCACTCGGCAAGTTGCGTGCCCTGCTCGAGCGTTCGCAGACCATTGTCGCTGAAGATCGCAGAGCAATGCCAGCGTTCTCAATAGCCGCGTGTGGCCTCCGGGCTAATCGGCCTGACGACCCGTCAAGTAAGCTTTAAGCGCTGCAACATCTATAAGCATAGGGCTGCCACGGCGATAAAGAACGAGCTTGCGCCGTCGAAACATCCCCATAGTCACCGTAACGTGAGAGCGACTCATTGCAGCCAGTTGCGCCAAATCCTCATGTCGCACTCTGAGTTCAACCCTTCCCGCTTTCTCACCGGGTGTAGTCGCAAGCTGCAGCAATAGGCTCCCCAACCGGCCATCGGCATCGCGATGCGTGAGGACTTCGATGCGACGTTCTGCCGCGCTAAGTCGCTCGCAGAAGGTGAATATAAAGGCGGTCAGTGCGCGTTGGGTGCTTTGTAGATAATCAAAGAACTCTCGCTGTTTAACCTGCAACACCACGCTTGCCACCACGGCACGTGCGACTGTGTGGCGTAAGCCCTTCTCCTGCGCGCAAAAGCAAAGCTCACCAAATGGCTCACCCGTTCCAATCGTGTTCAGAATCATCTCGCGACCACGCGTTCCGCCCGTAATCTCTGCAACCAGCCCGCTTTCAACAAAGCAAATGCGATCGGCGCGGTCATTCGGTTTCCATATATCTGTGCCCTTCGAAAACTTCCGCACAACACCGAGGGTGCCATCACGTGGCAAACATTCGAGCGTTATCCCCGTCAATGTGTGACAGGCGAGATGGCTGGAAAGCTGCTTAGCCTGGTTAGCTGCCATCGGATCCCGGACGCAAGGCAATGTGAACAAATGGACGATCATGCTACTCGTACGCAAGGCGCCATCTCGTGGCCGGCTAAAAATTGTTCGGAGGCAACGTTAGCCCGCTAACATCAATACGATCGGCTCGCGGGTACAGTGGTATCGAGCTGACTTCTTACTTTAGGCGGGGAGGATTGAATGAATTCGTTTAACGTAAGTGGTCGCATCGTGCGAATCTTTTCCGTTGGTGTAACGATCGCGCTGTCAGCGTGCACGCCGTGGGCGGTTGAAGAAAAAAAAGCGATTCAGCAACCTACTTCGTCAACTCGCGGTTCGGACGCACCGACAGGTGCACCGCCAGGAAATGCGCAGGCTGGCCGCGACGTTTTCCGGTTCGAAACTTTTGGCAACGAAGGGTTCTGGACCGACGCGATGCGGCTGCCGCAAGGCATGATGCAGGAGAAGGTCACGCTGTTGCAGCTTCTGGAGACCGGCTTTCACATCGACGCCGACGCTCTCGACGAGAATCTGCGGGAGGCGCTCGCTCAAGAGTTCAAGACTGATTTATCGGCGGCGAAGGCGATGCGCTTGCATGACCCGGCGATCGCCTTGCGGGTCATCCAAGCCAATGCTCTGATCGGTGTTGCCGCCAAAGACAGCAACAACGACGGCAAGATCGACCTTCGCGGCGGAGACAAGATAGGAATTACGTGCGCGATCTGTCATACCGTCACCGACGGCTCGGTGGCGGCGTTGATCGGCAAGGGGTCGATCGGGCGGCGTCTCGATGGCCCCGGAACTTTCTCACTGGACATGGGCAAGGCGCTCGCAATGGCCGCCAACTCCCGTGCTTATTATCCGAATCTGCAACTCGAACTGGGCGGCGAGACGATTGGCCGCGCTCCTAAAGGTATTCGTAAGGATTCGACCGAGGCAGAGGTCGATGCGTACCTGAAAAATCCTCAGTTCTATCCACGCGGAACATTCGACGAGACCTCGGATGGCATCGGGAACCCGGTGCAAAACACGCCCTTGTTCCGTCAGGACTTGGCCGGGCCCTATGGCAGCAATGGTCTGCATGAAAAGCTGGAGGGAATCAGCAACGCGTCATACACCACCAACCTCGACCTGACCACCCTGGCCACTCCGGCCGGGCGCGAATTACTCATGACACTGGCCGGTAAAAAAGGCGAAGAGTTGCACGCCAACTACATCGAGATTCTGAAGGAAACAAAGGTCACCGGTTATCCGTTCATCAAAGCATCCAGCGGGCACAAGGCGGGTCACCGCGATACGCCGTCTGGTCGGCAGGTAGATATGCAAAAGCTGCTAGATATGAAGGCGTATTTGCACAGCCTGCCGGCGCCTAAAGGCGCCGTGGTCAATGCGGCGGCGGCGAGCCGCGGCCAAGCGTTGTTCGAGGCGAACTGCACGCAGTGTCACAACGCGGACCAAAGCAGACCCGTGCCGACTCAGTTGATCCTCCTGAAGGCTGTATGGCCGGCGTACGATCCCGCCACGCTCGCGCAGCGAAAGCCACCCTTGAGTCCCATCGAGAATGCGCCGGGAGGCTACGACGACAAAATGGTCATCATCGATGCGAGCGAGCGCGGCGCGCCGCGGGGCGTAGCGCTGCCGCTGCTGCTCGATCTGGCACGCAAGCCGGCCTACCTCCACGACAACTCCATTCCTAGTCTCGATGTGCTGCTCGATCCGAAGCGAGGCAGTCGGGAGCCGCACCCGTTCTATCTCGCGGAGCCGGCTCAGCGGGCGGATGTTGTAGCGTTCCTGCGCGCGCTCGACACCGGTCAGCGTTGAGGTCAAGGCGCGCTGCGCTGGTACTCACGAGTCTCAAAGGAGAACACCATGGAAACTGCATTGATTCTTCGGACGTCGACCGTCTTGCTCGCCATTGCGGCAGTCGGTGGCCTCGTCATGGCGGGTATCCGCTTCGCAGGCAATCGACAGCCGCCCCCAGCGCTTGCGATGCTGCACGGCTTCCTGGCTGCTGCGGCAGTGACGCTGCTGCTTTACGCCGCTGCGACCGTCGGGCTGCCTGGAATGGCGCTCGCCGCGCTTGTCCTCTTCCTCGTGGCCGCTGGTGGAGGTGTCGTCCTCAATCTGAACTACCACTGGAGGCAATTGCCTTTGCCCAAGTGGCTCGTCGTGGTACACGCTACCGTTGCGGTCGTCGGCTTTGTGTTGCTGCTTGCGGTAACGTGGACGACCCGCGCGTAGGTTTCGCAGCTGTTGCAGCCGCAGTCCAGCTACGGCGGCGATAGTGTGTTCTTCCGCAGAGTAGCCCTGGCTTCTGATGATTCTTGGTGCGTCGATAATCAGCGACGCCTTCGTCCGGCGCATCGAATGCGTGCCGTGGGCCGTTGAATCGAGTCCGATATCCTGCACCCAGGAATGAACAATGCGCGCGTACTGCCGCTTTCCGAGTGCGGTGGTCCATTGACTCGGCTGGGAAACAGGAATGTCTCGGACGTAAGAGCAGCGCATTTGATCCAGGCCTCTACCGCCCCGCGCGTGGGCGGTGTGATCTCGAACTGACTGGAGGTCCAAATCCGACCCTTTGCGGTCGTACGACCCAACCTGCGCAAGGTCCGATTTGCAGCGATTGCTGGCGGTCGTGGCCGGCCTCTGAACCCTCGGTCTCGACCGGACACCGGTCATTGCGGCGCTCGGATGTTGGCGACACGAATGGCCGGTATGCGGTGAACTGCTGACATTCGCGGACGTTGCTGGCGCCGCCCGCGTAGTCGGGCGGTCGAATGTCAGCTGCTCAGGTCAGCAGACTTACGCAGTCGACCCAAAGCCGCCTGCCACAAGGAAGCAAAGCCGCCCCTGATGCTCTGTTCGCGCGATGCACTGGCTGCGGTGTCGTAGGTCTTGCGTGGCCCGCCCCGGTTGGTGCGGTGGTGCGGTGAAGTAACTTCGCGTCGAACGCGTTGGAGCCGACCATCGTGTCCGGATCAACGATCCGCACCAAGGTCGGGGCAATTGGCGTTCGGACGTCAGTCTGGCGGTGCCTGAGGCACTGGCGCCGGAGTGCGGGGAGATACATCCCGTTCCAGTGGCGAATGCTGCGCCCGGCGCAGTATCGACGCCCAGGGCGGCAGGGGCGGGCGCGCAGTCGGGTCCTGCTTCAGCGCCACCTTCACCAGCAGGTGGGCCGACACCGGTGCGGTGATGAAAAGAAACATGACCACCAAGAGCTCGTGGAAGCTGGGCGTGCCGATCATTGCGAACAAGAGCGCTGATGCCGCCAGCACGCAACCGGCGCCCAGTGTTGTGGCTTTGCTGGGGCCGTGCAGGCGCTTGTAGAAATCGCCCAGCTTGGCAAGGCCCCAGGAGCCCACCAGCGCAAAGGCGGTGCCGATGAGCAGCAACACCGCAGCGACGATCTCGGCCCACAGCGGCAGCGTCTGCAGCAGTGGGTTCATTCGACAATTTCTCCGCGCAACAGGTACTTGGACAGGGCAACCGTGCCGATGAAGCCCAGCAGGCCAATCAGCACCGCGACTTCGAAGTAGAGCTTGCTGCCCTGCCATAGACCCAGCAGCACCAGCAACGTTAGCGCGTTGATGTACAGCGTGTCCAACGCCAGGATGCGGTCGGTCAGCGCGGGCCCCTTGAAAAGGCGCCAGGCGTTGAGCGCCAGCGCCAGCGCAAGAGCCGCCATCAGCATCGGAAGCAGGGTGGGCAGGATCATTCGAAAATCTCCCGCAGGGGTTGTTCGTAGCGCGACTTGATGTCGACGATGAGCGCGGCTTCGTCATCGGCAGCGCAGTGCAGCGCGTGCACCAGCAGGTAGCAGCGGTCTTCAGTGAGCTCGCTGGACACGGTGCCAGGCGTGAGCGTGATGATGCCCGCCAGCGCAATGATGCCGTGGGGGTCGCGCAAGTCCAGCGGCAGCCACACAAAGCGTGGTTGCAGCCGGGTCTCGTCGCCGAGCACGCGACGGGCTACGTCGGCGTTGCCTTTGAGGATGTCGTATAGCACCACACCAGCCAATCGGCACACCGTACGCCACGCTTTGATGCGCGGCTTGTCGGGGCGGAATCGTTCGCTGTACCAGGGGACGGCCAGCGCCACCGCGGTGGCCAGCAACAGGTTGCCTGCAGACACCGACTCGTTGAGCATGAGCCAGATGATGAACAGCATGACGCTCAACAGCGGCGCAGGCAGCAGTTGGCGCAACAGTTTCACTTCAGGTCACCTCGCTCGCGCATCTCCTTGCGCACGTCGTAGGCCGGCGGCACCGGGCGTGCACCCAACACAGCGTCGATGTAGCCTCGCGGTTGCAGCAGCTGCTGCGCGGCTGCGCCTGTGTAGGCCGACAGGGGCCCAGCCAGGACCGACGTGGCCAGCACCGCTGCCAACAGCGCGGCGATGGCCACCGCATGGCTGGCTGTATTGCCGGCAGGCGCGCCAGCGACCGGCGCCCCAGGCCCGTCATCCGGCTTCCAGAACAGCGCCGATCCGGCGCGCGCCAGCGCCACCATGATGGCCAGGCTAGAGCCCAGCACCAGCGCCACCACCCAGGTGGCCAGAGGGGTCTGGCCCGCCGCCTGAAGCAGCAGTGCCTTGCCAAGGAAGCCGGCCAACGGCGGCACGCCTGCGACGGCCACGGCCGCGACGAAAAACGCCACGCCCAGCGGCGTCCAGCCCTCGGCCAGGGCACGAGGCTGCAGCAGGTCCACGCCGGCCCGTGCGGCGCTGATGCGGTCGGCCAGCAGGAACCACGCCGCCGCAACCAAGGTGCTGTTGACCAGGTAGAACAGGCCCGCCGCCAGCGTGCCGGCGGTGCCCAGTCCGATGGCCAACAGGAGTGTGCCGGCCGAGCCCACCACCAGGTAGGCGACCAAGCCGCTCAAGCGCTGGGCTGCCAACGCGCCGATGGCGGCCAGCACCAGCGTCGCCAGGGCCAGCACCGGCAGCGCCGTGCCTACCACGCCCGCGGTGGCGCCGCCTGCGGAGACACCGAACATCAGCGTCGTCATGCGTGCGATGGCGTACACGCCCACCTTGGTCATGATGGCAAACAGCGCCGCCACCGGTGCGCTGGCCGCGGCATAGGTTTCGGGCAGCCAGAAGTACAGAGGCAGCAAAGCGGCCTTCACGGCAAACACCACTAACAGCATCAGCGCGGCGGCCTGCGCCAGACGCGCGTCCTGTAGGCCCAGCTGTGGCAGCTTCAGCGCCAGGTCGGCCATGTTCAGCGTGCCAGTGAGGGCATACAGCAGGCTCACGGCGATGAGGAACAGCGCCGAGCCAGTGAGATTGAAAGTGACAAAGTGCACGCTGGCACTCAGCCGCTGCCGTGTGGCCCCGTGCAGCAATAGGCCATAGCTGGCGGCCAGCAGCACCTCGAAGAAGACAAAGAGGTTGAACAGGTCAGCCGTGAGGAACGCACCCGCCAGCCCCATCAACTGATACTGGAACAAGGCGTGGAAGTGCAGCCCACGCTGGCCATCGCCGCCCAAGGCATAGATCAGCGCGCCGCAGGCCACCGCCCCGGTCAGCACCAGCATCAACGCGCTCAGCCGGTCCAGTGCCAGCGCGATGCCCCAGGGGGCCTGCCAGTTGCCCAGCAGGTAGGGCTGCACCTCGCCAGCGCTGGCCTGCAGGGCAAGCGCCACAGCCAGCACCAGAAAGGCCAACGTGGCAAAGAGCGAAAGCGCCGGCACCCAGCGCGACCGCGCCTGCTCCAGCAGCAGCAGGATCGAGCCGGCCACCAGCGGCAACACGATGGGCGCGATGACCTCGTGGCCGTTGAAGAGAAGGCTGGCGCCGACCATCAGCGTGGCTCCACGCCGTCGACATGGTCTGAGCCGGTCTCAGCCCTGACGCGCAAGGCAATGGCCAGCAACACCGCCGTCATCGCAAAACTGATGACGATGGCGGTCAGCGCCAGCGCTTGCGGCAGCGGGTCGGCGGTGTCGGCCAACGTGAAGGACTTGCCAGCTTCGACGATGGGCACCGCGCCCGTCTTCACCCGTCCCATGGCAAAGATGAACAAATTTACTGCATACGATAGCAGCGTGAGCCCCAGGATCGTGTCGAAGCTGCGCGCCCGAAGCAGCAGCCAGACACCGCATCCGGCGAGCGTGCCGATGCCGATGGAAAGGAGCAAGAGCATCAGCGGGCTCCCCCGCCCGCGGCACGTGACAGCCGGGCAATGGACAGCAACATGCCCATGGTTGCCCCGACCACCACCGCGAAGACTCCCACGTCAAAGATTGATGCGCTGGCCAGCGGCACGCCGCCCACGCCGGGCAACCGGGGGTAGTCGTAGGTGCTGGTGAGGAACGGCGCACCGAAGACCCAACTGCCCATGCCGGCGGCCGCTGTGATCAGCAGGCCCCAGCCGAGCCAACCGCGGTAGTCGATACCGGAGCGCTGTGCCACCCAGCCTTGTCCATGGGCCAGGTTCTGCAGCAGCAAGCCAATGGCCAGCACCAGCCCTGCGATGAAGCCGCCGCCGGGCAGGTTGTGGCCCCGCAGGTACATGTAGATGGCGATCAGCACCGTAAAGGGCAGCACCAGCCGCGCCACGATCTGCAGCATCAGCGGACTGCGGCCTGTCTCCATTCCGGCCGCTGGAAAATCTCCCATCGCACGCGGCGTGAAGTTGGCCAGCAGCGCGTGGATGATGAGCGCAGCGATCACGAGCACGGTGATCTCGCCCAACGTGTCAAAGCCGCGGTAGTCCACGATGATCACGTTGACCACGTTGGTGCCGCCGCCCAGGCTTTGTGCGGTGGTCAAGAAATAGTCCGAGATGGATCGGGAGGGCCGCGTCAGCGCCATCCACACCAATGTGGTCACGCCCAAACCGGCGGACACGGCAATCCCACCGTCTCGCCAAGCAACCCAGCGGAGGGGCTCGCGTGGGCTACTTTCCGGCAGCCAGCGCAGCGCCAGCAACATGAGCAGGATCGTCGCCACCTCGACCAGCAACTGAGTCAGCGCGAGGTCGGGCGCCGAGAACCAGACGAAAGTCAGGCTGACCACGAGTCCAGCGGCGCCCATCATCACCAGAGCCTTCAGGCGCGACCTGTAGGCCAACACGGTACCCACGGTGGCCGCGATGCCGATCACGCCGACCAAAGCGACACCGAAGCTCAGGTCGTCCAGGTGCAGGGTGGCGACCTGCGAATCGGGCCCCGGCTGCAAGAAGGGCCAGGCACCGGCTCCCAGCGCCATCACCATCAGAAGCATGAGATAGCGCTGAAGCCGCCCGTTCTGCAACGCCAGCGTCAAACCCTGCGCCGCCGCCACGCTGGCCGCTAGTAGCGTCACGAAGATGTCGCGTCCACCTTGGCGGATCCAACCCGGCAGCTGAACCACGCCGTGCAGGTTGATGAAACGCTGCAAGCCGACATACAGCAGCACGCCGCCTGCCACGGCCACCCCACTCATCAATAGCGGCAGGTTCCAGCCATGCCAGATGGCCAGCGTGTAGGCTGGCAGCGCGGCGCCGGGCGTGCCGTACACGGCGGCTTGTGCGGCCACCGCCAGCGTCGACCCGACCACCAGTGCCGGCACCAGGCCCACGGCCACGCATAACACCACCAGCACCACCACCGGCAACCGCATGAAGAAGGGCGCTTCGTGCGCCGTCTTGGGCAGATTCACCGGCTCGCCGTTGAAGAAGGTGTCGTGGATGAAGCGCAGGCTGTAGGCGACGCTGAAGATGCCGGCCAACGCGGCGCCCAGCGGCAGCACCCACTCCATCACACGATGCGACTCTTTCACCGCCACCTCGGCAAAGAACATCTCCTTGCTGAGAAAACCGTTGAGCAGCGGCACACCGGCCATCGAGGCCGCTGCCACCATGCCCAACGTCGCGGTGAACGGCATGACTTTCAGCAGGCCGTTGATGCGCCGCATGTCGCGCGTGCCGCATTCGTGGTCGATGATGCCTGCGCTCATGAAGAGGCCGGCCTTGAAAGTGGCGTGGTTGATGATGTGGAACACCCCCGCCACCACGGCCAGTGGTTCGCTCAGTCCGAACAGCAGTGTGATCAGGCCGAGGTGGCTGATGGTGCTGTAGGCCAAAAGCCCCTTCAGGTCGTGCTGGAAGATCGCCACGTAGGCGCCCACCAGCAACGAAGTCAGGCCGGTGAGGCTGACGATCCAGAACCACTCGTCGCTGCCGCCCAGTGCCGGATACACCCGCGCGAGCAGGAACACGCCGCACTTGACCATCGTAGCCGAGTGCAGATAAGCCGACACCGGTGTCGGTGCTGCCATGGCATGCGGCAGCCAGAAGTGGAAGGGAACCTGGGCGCTCTTGGTGAAGGCTCCCAGCAGTACCAGCACCAGTCCCGTCAGGTACAGCGGGTGGGCTTGAATCAGTGCACCTGAGGCCAGCACTACGTCCAGCTTGAAGCTGCCCACGATGTGACCGATGAGTAGCACGCCTGCCAGCAGACACAGCCCACCGGCACCCGTGACAGTGAGCGCCATGCGCGCGCCTTGGCGGGCGTCCTGCCGGTGGTGCCAGTAGCCGATGAGCAGGAAAGAGCTGAGGCTGGTGAGTTCCCAGAACAGCACCAGCAGGATCAAGTTGTCGGCCAGCACCACGCCCAGCATGGCGCCCATGAAGAGCAGCAGGAAGATGAAAAAGCGGCCGGCCGGATCCCTGGCGTCCAGGTACCACGCCGCATACAGCACGATGAGCGCGCCAATGGCGGTGATCAGCAGCGCGAACAGCCAGGCCAGCCCGTCGAGCCGAAAGCCGAAGTCCAGTCCCAAGGCGGGCAACCACGGCACGCTGAAGCGCAGCACTTCGCCGGCAAACACCGCCGGAGCGCTTGCCAGGGTCAGGGCCAGTGCAGTCAGCGTCACGGCGCCCGTCATCAGCGCCGCGCCGCGCCGCGCTGTCGTCGGCAAACAGGCGACGAATGCGGCGCCGACCCACGGCAGCAGCATCAGCAGCAGCAAGTTCATGGATGCGACGTGGGCAGGACCGTTTGCTTTCGCAGTATCACCACTGCCAAAGTGATGGCGGTGATAGGGATCACGAAGCTCATCATGGCCGTGGAGAACTTGCCCAGCGCGTCGTGGTGTTGCGCCGCGAGGATCAGGTAGGTCACGTAAGCCACGTAGTACAGCAGGAACACACCACCTTCCCAGCGCGCGATCTCACGCCCGGTGATGAACACGGGCAAGCAGGCCAGCGCCCCGGCGAGCATGACCCAGATATCGAAGGCCAGCAGCGAAGCTGGCATGACCAATCCCAAATCGCCAGACACCAAGCCGGACAAACCCAGGCAGCCCAGAATGTTGAAGGTGCTGCTGCCCACCACATTACCCACGGCGATGCCGCGCTCGCCTCTGATGGCGGCGGTGATCGAGGTGGCGACCTCCGGCATCGAGGTGCCGGCGGCGACGATCGTCAGGCCGATGATCAGGTCGCTCACGCCCATGGCTTTGGCGAAGGACACCGAGGCCGTCACCAGCCATTCCGAGCCGAACACCAGCGCAGCCAAACCGGCCACGATAAGGGCGACCTGCGCCGGCAGCGTGCTGTCCCAGGCGCCCGCCTGGGCCGCTTTGACTTCCTGTCCGTACTCGGCATTGGCAGCCTGGGTCTCGCGGCGCGACTGCACGACGAGGAACACCGTGTAGACCAGCATCGAAGCAAACAGCAGCGCACCGTCCAGCATGCTGAGTTTGCCATCCAGCCCCAACGCCAGCAGCAGCAAGCTGGCGGCGATCATGATGGGCACCTCTTGCCGGATAAGTTGGATGTTGACCACCAGGGGTATGACGAGCGCGCTGATGCCCAGGATGAACAGCACGTTGAAAATATTGCTGCCCACCACGTTGCCTATGGCTATGTCGGTCTTGCCATCGAGGACCGCGCCCACTGACACCGCCACTTCGGGTGCGCTGGTCCCGAACGCAAGGATGGTAAGACCTACCACGAGTGGCGAGATGCCGAAGGACAGGGCCAGCTTGGACGAGCCGCGAACCAGCAGGCTGGCGCCGACGACCAGGGTTACGAGCCCGGCTGCGAAAAGAAGAATGTTCATTGGTGCCGCGACTCCAGCGAGCGGCAAAGGCTTGGGGTGCCGGCGCCGCACAGCTCGCCCGCCGCATAGCACCGCCGAATCGTGCCTCTTATCGCCAGAATGCCTGGCTCTGAAAGTCAACCCGTTCGTTGTTGCGGCCGTGGTTTCACTGAGGAGAGCGGTCACATTCATATCTTGTGATCCCAAAGCGAAGCCGGTGATATTCGCAGATTCCTCGTACCGAAGAAATAGGCGCTAGAGCGTGCCCAGATTCGGTATTTCCGAAGTGAGGATCTCACGCTGAATTTCCGCCACCGTACTACTTCTGGGTCGTCACCTAAGAAGGCGGTTTCGCCCGGGCGGCCGAACGGCTCGACATGGCAGTGCAGACCATCAGCGCCCAGGTCCGCGAACTGGAGAAGACGCTGGGGTACCAGCTGCTCAAGCCCGCCGGCCGGGGCGTTGCGCTGACCGAGGCGGGCCAGGCTGCCTTTGCCCGGGCCAAGGAGGTGTCTCAGATCGGGCAGGCGATCCCAGAAGAAGTGCGCGAGGCGGCCAGTGGCAAGGTGGCGCGCCTGGGGGTCGGCTTCTCGGACGGAATCTCCAAGCTGACCGCGCACGCATTGCTCGAACCGATACTGGCCACGCCCTCGCTGCGGTTGCTGTGCCACGAGGGCGAGTTCGAGCAATTGCTGGCCGAACTGGCATTGCACCACCTGAATCTGGTGCTGGCCGGACAGGCTGCGCCCAACAATCCGAACCTGCAGCTCACCAGTGAGCGCGTGATCCAGTCGCCAGTAGTCTGCCCTCGACCCGGTTACCGCAGTCATTTAGCCGGCCTTTGCAGCTTCGCATTTCCGCACGCTCCGTAAACGTCTGGATTTCTTGCCCAAAAGCGTTCAAGCACCCCTACTTTGTTCACAGGAGAAAGTCATGCGTAGGTACCCCCAAAACAGCCCCGAAGCTACCGCGCGCATCATCGCGCTGATGATGCTGGCCGACGGCCACGCCTGCAGATCGGAACTGGATCCGAGCGACCAACTGCCGCCGTACGAATCATTAGGCATCACGCGCGACGGGCTGCTCGACGTCATGCGCGACTTCTGCCAGGACATTCAAACGTGCGGGCAACACCAGTGGAGCGACGCCAGCTGTCTGGATGAGCGCACGATCCAGAGTTTCATGGCCGAGATCGACGATCCGCACCTTCGCGGAAAGCTCTTGAAGCTCTGCGCGTCCGTGGTCGAGGCAGATCGCTATGTGTCCGAGGGTGAATCCCTCCTACTCGGCGCCGCGGTCGAGTCTTGGGAAATGCAGCGCGAGATGCTGGCGCGCTCGGGCTGATCAGCGCGCTTCCCGCCTGACTGACTCTCATGTTCGGTGGAGGCGATGGCGCCAGTCGCGTGACAGCAACCGAACGTTGAGTAAAAACCGAACAAACTGTCCATTTTATTCTTCTTTTTCCTGGTCCTTAAAAAGATTAGATTGAAGCCCATCCGCGCTCTTGCGCGGCCTTTTCAACTCATTCACCAATGAACAAACTCATGAACGAAAACATTCAGATCTACGGCTCTCCTCAAGCCGGATCGTCCGCGGTGGGCGAGCGCAACAAGATCTTGCGCAACACCTACTGGCTGCTGGCCCTGTCCATGGTGCCGACCGTGCTCGGCGCCTGGGCAGGCATCGCGACCGGTTTTGCCAGCGCGCTGTCGCCGGGCATCGGTTTGATGTTGTTCCTGGGTGGTGCCTTCGGCTTCATATTCGCGATCGAGAAAACCAAGAATTCCGCGGCGGGCGTGCCCGTGCTGCTGGCCTTCACCTTCTTCATGGGCCTGATGCTGTCGCGCCTGGTCGGCAGCGTGCTCGGCATGGCCAACGGCGCCGGGCTCGTGATGACCGCGTTCGCCGGCACCGCCGTTATCTTCCTGGGCATGGCGAGCCTGTCGTCGATCATCAAGCGCGATCTATCGAACATGGGCAAGTGGCTGTTCATCGGCGCCGTCATGCTGCTGGTCGCGGGCGTCGCGAACTTCTTCATGCAGTCGGGCGCGCTGATGATCACGATTGCGGTACTGGCGATCGGCATTTTCACGGCTTTCATCCTGCACGACCTGAAGCGCGTGAAGGACGGCCTGGAGACCAACTACATCACCGCGACGCTGGGTGTCTACCTGAGCCTGTTCAACGTGTTCCAGTCGTTGCTGCTCCTGCTGGGCATCGGAGGACAGAAAGAATGAGCATGCCCCCGGAAGAAAGCCGCGCGGTCCTTGCGCTGTGCCTGCTCGCCTCCTTCGCGGACGGCCAGAAGCATGAGCGCGAGCGCGCGCAAATCAGGCGCGTGGCGGAAGGTTTCTCAGAAAGCGACGCCGTTCACCTGTCGACGCTCTACCAGGACGTGCTGATGAAGCGCGTCACCTTGCCGGACGTCGCGGCGCAACTGGAAAGCGCCGATGGAAAAAGGCTTGCCTACGAGATGGCGGTCTGCGTCTGTGACGCGGACGGCGCGCTTTCCGACGCCGAGCAGCGCTTTCTGGCCGACGCAAGCGCCGCGCTCGGACTCGACACGGATGTTTCGGCGGCCTTCAGGAATGAAGCGCAAGCCATCGTCGCACTGCCGGTGAGCGGCGCGCAAGCCACAGGTTCGGGGCAAGCCGTGCCCGGCGCGGCCGACCAGGCCGAACTCGACAGCGCCATCCTCAATGCTGCCATCGTAAACGGGGCGCTCGAGCTGTTGCCCGAGACACTCTCGACGATGGCGATCATTCCGTTGCAGATGAAGCTGGTCTATCGCATCGGCAAGGCCTACGGTTTCGAACTCGACAGCGGCCACGTGAAGGACTTCCTGGCCACCGCCGGTGTCGGGCTGACGTCGCAGTACCTGGAGCAGGCCGGCCGCAAGTTGCTGGGGGGACTCCTCGGCAAGGTCGGCGGCGGGCTGATGCGCGGCGTGGGCAAGCAGGCCGTCAGCTCCAGCATGAGCTTTGCCACCACATACGCGTTGGGTTATGTGGCCAGACGGTACTACGCAGGCGGACGCAAGCTGTCCACCCAGATGCTAAAGGACACCTACGCCAGCACGCTTCAGGAGGCTCAGGGGCTCAGTGCCCGCTACTTGCCCGAGATCCAGGCCAAGGTGAAGACGCTAGACGCTCGCAGCGTGCTCTCGATGGTGCGCGGTGCTTGATCGCGCCGGCGGCAGCAACCCCCGCTCGCGTCAGAGCGCTGCTGGAGGAAGGCAAAGCCCGCTTTGCCGCCGGCGAGGTGACGGTGCGCAACCACAAGGAGCAGGTACGGCGCGCCGCTGCGAACCAGTTTCCCATAGCGATCGTGTTGTCGTGCGTCGATTCGAGGGTATCGGTCGAAGACGTATTCGACCGCGGCATTGGCGATCTGTTCGTCGCGCGCGTGGCCGGCAACTTCGTCAACACGGATATCCTGGGCAGCATGGAGTTCGCCTGCAACGTGGCGGGCGCGAAATACATCCTGGTCATGGGCCACTCGCATTGCGGGGCAGTTCACAGCGCGATCGACGGGGTCGAACTGGGCAACATCACGTCGATGCTGTCGAACATCAGGCCCGCGGTGCTGAGCCTGTTCGATCAGCCGGAGCCGAGGACCAGTGCGAACGAAGAATTCGTGAACCTGGTGACCGAGAAGAACGTGCGGTTGAGCATCGAGAATATCCGTCGCGACAGTTCGATACTTCGTGCAATGGAGATTGGTGGCGACATCGGGATCGCTGGTGCAATCTACGACATGACCACCGGTGAGGTCAGATTTCTTGACGAAGCCGCGCGCTCTTGACCGGATGGTCACGCGCGTTGCCGTTCGTGTCATGCGGTTGAATCCGGTATCGGATCAATCTTTTGGCGAGTCGCTTCGACGATGTCGGTTTTCGATAGCCCCGACCTGACAACGACCAATCCCAGCCCGCTGCAGCGGTTCCTTGAACGGGCCGCCGTCCGCCACACGGTGCTCGCCCTGATCATTCTCAACGCGGTGGTGCTCGGGCTGGAGACGTCGGACGGGCTGATGGCGCGCCACGGCACTTGGCTGCGGCTGCTGGATCAGGCGCTTCTCTCGGTGTTCGTGCTGGAGATTGGCCTTCGCATCGTGGCCTTGCGCGGCGCGTTCTTCCGAGATTCGTGGAGCGTGTTCGACTTCGTGGTGGTCGCGATCGCGCTAGTTCCAGCCAGCGGTCCGTTTGCGGTGCTGCGCGCGTTGCGCGTGCTTCGCGTGCTGCGGGTGCTGACCATCGTGCCGTCGATGCGCCGGGTTGTCGGCGGGCTGCTCGCGGCGCTGCCCGGCCTGTCGTCGATCGCGATGGTGCTGCTGCTCGTGTACTACGTGTTCGGCGTGATCGCGACCCAGATCTTCGGCGACCGATTTCCGGACTGGTTTGGCACGCTGGGCCGGGCGCTATATACGCGGTTCCAGATCATGACGCTCGAGAGCTGGTCGATGGGCATCGTGCGGCCGCTGATGGAGGTGTTTCCGTACGCCTGGACGTTCTTCATCCCGTTCATCCTCGTCGCGACGTTTACCATGCTGAACCTGTTCATCG
>Ga0136634_10000518_pt1 | contig 16864 bp, 15 predicted proteins | sample AntDrymUQ8332106_2_FD_104654 | JGI IMG/M metagenome (GOLD analysis project Ga0136634, IMG submission 104654) | Polar desert sand microbial communities from Dry Valleys, Antarctica - metaG UQ833 (21.06) | ecosystem: Environmental > Terrestrial > Soil > Desert | place: Antarctica: Dry Valley... | reverse complement strand
TCCCCTTCCAGTACCTGGTTTTTTATATTCAGAAAATGAAATGTTGAATGGTCAAATGTTATATGGTCATCATTACCTACTTCAAGTTTAGCAAAATTTGCTGTTACTGAAAATTTTGCAACAAAAAATCCCGCATCTTCCACTTTCTTTTTTAACTGGTCAAAATCCACTTTAGCATCCGGTTTAAATGTGATCTCAAAGCTGGAAGTTTTGATATTAGCCCTTACCATTTCAACATAGCTTACTGTTTTTAAAGCTTTATTTATTGAATTACTGCACATACTGCAGGTTAGACCGCTTGCCTGCAGGGTGACTTTTGTTATTTGAGCTTTCGCAAAAAATGAGAAAAATAAAGCCGTTGATAAAAAGATCGCTTTCATATTTAGATAGTTTATTTATAAAAAAATTAATGACTACACATCCTCACATTAGTAAGGAAACTTTTATAAATAATTTATATCCGGAAAACGTTGTATGCTAAATATAAAGGCGGGCCGGAATCAATAGGTGCCTGTATAATAGGAAAAAGAGAGGAAATTAATAAAACAGTATTTTCATGAGAATACTGGAAATTAAATAAAGGGGCAGGAAAAGGAATTTTAAAAGTATGATCGTTCGTTACATTTTTATGTTCATCTGCTAACTTATAAAATTTGTGATCATCACTACAGCAACCACCTTTTTTTTCTTCCATGCCGCAACGGCTGCATGTATTACTTCCTGATGCATAAAAATCTAATCCTGATTTTTCCCCCATGCAATAATGAATCTCCATGGCAATACCCGATGATACTGACATGTAGACGAATGTTAGGAGGAAAAGGAGGAGCTTTTTCACTCTGCAAAAATACGCAACTTAAAAACAAGGGGGGTGTTAAATTATAGATTAGGCTCTGGGCTTTGAGTAAACCCATAAGCTGTCGCGGGTAAAATTAGCCCGGTGTTTTATTATCTTTGATATCTATAAAAAATAATTTTTAATCCTCTAATTATTAATCTGATAAATCCGGAATGAAATGCAGAGGACATTGTTAAATTGTCTTCTAACTGTCCTCTTTGTAATTAACTCCTCTCTCTAGTAAATCTTTTACTTAATTCCTTTCAGATTGTCTTAATTCATTATTCAATTCTATAATCTCTTTCTTAATGTTTTTATTAGTGTGTCTCATTATCCTGTTCAGCCTGTTTTTAATGTTTATACCCCCGACTTTTTTAACCCCTGAAGCAGGTTTACTCTCGGCATTATTACCTCCGCAGTTTGCATATGTGAAGGTGATGTCACCTGGTGTATTTGTTGCACGATCAAAGAAGGAAGTATATGTTATATAATTACGTTGACCGGTTTCCATTACGATACTGGCTGGGTCGTAATCGAGAATAACATATTCATCTGATCCTTCATAATATGTAATTTTGGTTGTACTTTCCCACCTGGGTGCAAACAATCCACTATTATAGCTGGTCCACCAGCTATCTATCCCCGGTAATGCAAGAAATGCATTCCGGTTTTCAAACAGGTATTCGTACTCAATTTTGTAGGTTAAGATCCCACTGAAATAAAAATCATTTCTTATAAAATCGCCCCGCGCGTTATAAAAAAAATCTGAATGTGCGTCCTGGAGGATATCATCTAATGATGTCATCTGACCACGATTATTGTAAGTATGCCGGATGTCATTTATTAACTCGCTGGATGATTCAAGATTTGAAGTAAGCCTGACCACTTTACCTTTCTCGTAATAAAACTTGTTAGTGTAAGCATTGCCGTCCGGTATTACATTACGTGAAGAAATTAATTTCCCCTGGTCATTATACGTAAATGTGTTCGCATATATGTCACCATAATAATCCTCAGTCCAGGTATTTACCAACCCCCGGCTGTTGTAGGTATAAATCAGGGAATAACCATCATTCCATACAACACTTTGAAGTTGGCATGTATCTTTTTCGTCATGGTCATCCTTGTCACAGCCAGTATTAATAAATATTACTGCCAGGATAAAAACAATGAGTTTAATAGCTTTTTTCATAAAAGTAATATTATATATAATTAAATAAATAAATATCTGAATATAACATTGAAAAAGCAATCTTTATTAAAAATATTTATAATATTTTATTTATAATAATTGTAATAATTAATGATGTAATTAGAAAATCAAATTATAAAAAGAAGCATTATAATTTAATTTACAAACCACCATTGAATACCAAACCTGATGATCAGGCCAGGGGTAGGATAATGCGGAGCCGCGTAGTTATTGTTAGTGAATTGAAATCCATTACTGAAACTTACCGTATTCAGGTTTTCTGTTCTTATGTAGCCCGTAAAAGTTTTAATGCGGAAATGCAAGAATGCAGCGATGTCTGGTTTATTGCTTATCGTTACACTATCCTGTGGAATGAATTGTCCCATTACAGGAGAATAGTTATACGGTTTATATGGGGTATAATATCGTATCTCAAGTCCTGTACTGATGTTTAAGTTTTTAAAGAAATTCCCTTCAAATGAAAGCCGGCTTCTGGTGAATAAAAACGGAACTTTTATAGGTGATGCAAGATCTGTTTGCTGTATGGTTGCATCCGCATAATAATTCCATTTTTTTGTGAGCTTTATTTTTTTAGATGCCGAAATCTGTAACAGGTTTATTAATTTACCTGACTGCTTTGTTCTATAATAATCTGAAAAATACGTGTGGTTGGTTATAAAATGATTTTTTATTCCCAGGTTTATAAAAGGGTTCGTAGCAGTAGCTCCAAATGATGTAATATTTTCTTTTTTAAAATCATTTATATTATAAATATTGAAAGTAGACCTGTTATCAAAAATAAAAGAAGGCGTACGGTTAACGTTTGTAAAGAAAAGTGTAACATCGCCGAATTTTTTATTAAGATACCGGCTTATCGTACCACTTGCACTATAGTCACCACTATTTAAACCATTTAAATAAAACTCCCCTTTCAACAAAACATCCCATAATTTATTACGGGTACGGTTTCTGTATTCTCCATGTAATAAAATATTATAAAATTTTTTATTGCCTGATACCAATGTTCCATTGATATCCTGGTAAGAAATACCGGCTAAAAAAAACTGCGATGCGTTTTTTGTGTCTGGAAATTGAATAAGCGAAAAATCATTCTGATAGATCCTCCATTTTTCAAAGAAATAAATTTTGCCCACCCTTGCAGGTAAAGTTAAATTATACCAGTTCTTATAAAGTGCTGAATCGGCAATCTGGTCATTATATTCATACGTATAATCAGAAGCAGTAAAGCTATGTTGTAAGCGAAGTTTTGGATAAAATAAGAATTCTGTAGTAGAATCATTTACAGCAATAGAATCTCTTTTACCCAGGTCATAGCTTTGCCTGAGAAAAAAATTAAAATCCTTATACGATATCCCCGTGATAATGGTGGTTATGAATGGATTTCTCCTTAATTCTATAGAATCTCCTGCATTAACCGGAATGCTGAAACGGTCTTTACGTTCCTTAAGCAAAGCATCATTTCTAATACCGCCATTCTGGGAAGCCCTGATATTATTACCAACCATAATTAACGTGGCATTATAACGTTTACGCTTACCCTGGTAATTACCAAAAATGCGGAAATTATTATGATTGGTATTTTGATTTGTAAAAAATCCAGGGGCATTGATTATCCTGAAATCAAAACCCACATTTAAATTTGGTTTGGGGTTCTGGGTATGCATGGCCTTGATCATTTGTTCTTGCCCGGAAGCAAGCTGGTATCCAAGCATGGAAAATGGACGAGTTGTACGGTACAGTTTAGTTCCTTCTAATGTAAACCTGTAAATATCATATGCATGAAAACCTGCATCCCAGCCTGTTTTCAATGTTGGCTGGTATATCAGTGGAAATGCGGCAGCCCCGTTGTTACCCAGGTGTTGATACGTGGAAGGAATAGAAAAATATTTGTCAAAATCATTTACAGAAGAATCAATATAATTTCTCCTTGTTGAATCAAGATAATGATAGCTGATTGTGATGGAGTCAGCAAGGTCATCCCGGTGTTGAAAACCGGTAGTGTCTTTTTTTGCTGTTGTATTTTGTATCCTTGGCATGCCCGGTGTATTTACACCGGATGGCCGGGGATTATCGTCCGGTATAACTTGTGCCCAGGTGTTCAGCTGAAAAAAAATAAAAATAAATAAAAAAAATATTTTCATTAAAGCGGTATTTATAATTGCGCAACCAGCTCTTTAAAAATATATGTAAGTTTAGGCTCTGCATCTTTTGCTGCCTGCAAAACTTCTTCGTGGGTAATAATATTATCATCTTCCCGTATGCCAATATCAGTAACAACACTCATTGCAAAAACCGGTAGTCCCATATGTACAGCAGCAATAGCTTCCTGCACTGTACTCATCCCTACAGTATCTGCACCCAGAACCTGTAGCATTTTATACTCTGCTCTTGTTTCAAAAGTAGGGCCTGTAACACCTACATATACGCCATATTTAATATCATATCCGGCTTTGGCTGCAATGGCTCCCGCTTTTTTTATAATATCCTTATTATAAGGTTCACTCATGTCGGGAAACCGTGTCCCCAGTTCATCTATATTTTTACCAATTAAAGGATTAGCCGCAAAAAGGCTGATATGATCAGTGATGATCATAAGGTCTCCCACTTTAAACCCGGCATTCATTGCGCCGGCAGCATTGCTTAAAAACAAATTTTTAATACCAAGAAATTTCATAACCCTGATTGGAAAAACAACTTCCTCTGCTGTGTAACCTTCATAAAAATGAAACCTGCCAGCCATAGCAACAATTTTCTTACCTGCCAATTCACCAAATATGAGTTTACCACTATGACCTTTTACTGTACTGACAGGAAAGTATGGTATATCGCTGTATGCGATTTCCAGATCAATTGATATTTCGTTGGTAAAACTTCCTAATCCGCTACCCAATACAATGCCTGTCAGTGGTGTATATTGGTATTTACCTTTTATAAATGCTACCGCTTCTTTTATCTTATTCAACATTTTAAAAAATGGTTTAGGAACAAATGTACGAAGGGTGGTTCATACCAATTAATCTGTGTTGTGTATAGTGTGAATGAGAACATGTTAATTTTTATATTACCGGTTTCATATTTCAATCATTTGTACCATTTAACACCCCCACACATTTCCTCATTTTAATTATCTTCACCGAAATTTTATTTATGAATCTTCACGAGTATCAGGCTAAGGAATTATTAAAAAAATTTGGTGTACCCATCCAGGAAGGAATAGCAGTAACCACACCTATGCAGGCTGAAGAGGCTTACCGGCAGATACACTCCCAGTACGGAAGCAAATTCGCGGTAATTAAAGCCCAGATACATGCAGGTGGCAGAGGGAAAGGCAGCATACAGGGAAAAGAACAACGGGGGGTTGCTGTTGGTAAAAGCGCGGAAGATGTAATGAAAATTGCGGGCAACATTTTAGGTGGAAATCTTGTAACAAAACAAACCGGGCCTGAAGGTAAAATGGTAAATAAAGTTTTAATCGCACAGGATGTTTATTATGAAGGTGCCAATCCTGTAAAAGAATTTTATCTGTCTATTTTGCTTGACCGTGCAAAAGGACAGAACGTGATCATCTATAGTACTGAAGGCGGCATGAATATAGAAGAAGTGGCTCATGATACACCTGATAAAATATTTAAGGAATGGATCCATCCAGGCAGTCCGCTGATGGGATTCCAGGCAAGAAAAATTGCATTTAATCTTGGATTAAGTGGTGAGGCATTTAAAAATTGTGTGAAGTTCGTTACAATTCTTTATAATGCATATGTGTCCCTGGATTGTGGTATGCTGGAAATAAATCCGCTCTTTAAAACAAGTGATGAAAAATTAATTGCTGTTGATTGCAAAATGAATATAGATGATAATGCATTAATACGTCATCCGGAAGTGGCAGCATTAAGGGATATAAGTGAAGAAGATCCCACTGAAGTGGAAGCAGCCAAATACAATCTTAATTTCGTAAAGCTGGATGGCAATGTAGGTTGTATGGTAAATGGAGCCGGGTTGGCGATGGCTACAATGGATATGATCAAATTAAGTGGTGGTGAGCCTGCAAATTTCCTTGATGTTGGCGGCACTGCGAATGCGCAAACAGTAGAAGCGGGTTTCAGAATCATCCTGAAAGACCCAAAAGTAAAAGCGATATTAATAAACATTTTTGGAGGTATTGTTCGTTGTGACCGGGTAGCACAGGGAGTTATTGATGCATACCAGAGTATTGGGAATATACAGATACCTATTATTGTTCGCCTGCAGGGAACAAATGCTGATATTGCAAAAAAACTAATAGATGAAAGCGGCCTCAAAGTGCAAAGTGCAATTGAATTGAGTGAAGCAGCTACTCTTGTAAATAAAGCGATCTCTTAACTTATCAGCAACGTCTCCTGAAAGGGACGTTGCGTTTCTCAGCAATGTCTCCTGTAGGGGACGTTGCGTATCATCTTCCCAGCAATGTCTCCCGCAAGGAACGTTGCGTATTATAAAATTCCCCCACTTAGGTTATTTTAGAATTTATATATGGTTCATAAATTGTTTCATGCCTGTAAAACAAATCATTCCTTATTCACATGGAATATTCTTTATTACATTTACTTGCCATAAATGGCTGCCATTAATTGAAATAGCAAACGCTTATGATGTAGTTTATAATTGGTTTGATGTATTAAAATCCGGTGGTCATTATATTAATGGATATGTGATCATGCCTAATCATGTACATGTTATGATTAGCTTTATTGAAACCACTCAAAATATAAATACAATTGTAGGTAATGGAAAAAGGTTCATGGCTTATGAGATAGTAAAAAGGTTAAAACAAAATCATGAAACTGAATTACTAAAACGGTTAGTTAATGATGTAGAATTAAAAAGAAAATTGAATAATAAAAGACATGAAGTATGGAATTTGTCGTTTGATTGGAAGGATTGCAGAAGCTTTGTATTTATTGATCAAAAGCTGGATTATATGCACAATAATCCTTGTATAGGTAAATGGAATTTATGTAGAAGTCCGGTTGAATATAAAAATAGTTCTGCCAGGTTTTATATAGAAGGGAAGCAAGGAGTCTATCTTGTTACCAATACTATGGAAATGGATGATGTAGAATTTACGAAATAATTAATAAATGCATATTACTTATAATAATTATTGCTTTGAAAAGAATAAACGCAACGTCCCTTGCAGGAGACGTTGCTGAGAAGGGATGCATATCACATGAAAGAACGCAACGTCCCTTGCAGGAAACGTTGCTGAAAAATATTTTATATCTCCAACATATTCTTTTAAATGTTAAATGTAAACTTCTCTCCCTTTCCTGATCTTGCAACAGCCAGGCTTTCTTTAAGATGTATTACCCAGGAAGATACCCCGGAATTATATTTTTTAAGAAGCAATAAAGAAGTATTACAATATCTTGACAGGCCCCCGCTTACATCAGAAAAAGAAGCATCTTCTTTTATAAAAGTAATACTGGCACAATTGCAAAAAAATGAAGGAATACTCTGGGTAATTACTTTTAAAGATGAGCCGGGTAAAATGATTGGCACGATAGGATACTGGCGTATAATAAGAGAACATTACAGGGCAGAAATTGGTTACCTCCTTCATCCGGATGCATGGGGTAAAGGAATAATGAAAGAAGCTATGAAAAAAGTGATACAATATGCATTTAAACAAATAGGGCTTCATTCTATAGAAGCGAATATCAACCCTGCCAATGGCGCTTCAGCAGCCTTACTTGAATCATGTAAATTTATAAAGGAAGGATACTTTCGTGAAAGCTATTATTACGATGGTGTTTTTTCCGATGCGGCTATTTATTCTCTTGTAAATAATGAATAACCCCCGTATTTCGATTGGGGTTATTCATATTCTCACGCTAAATTATTTACTACATTTTAGGAAGCAATACATGATCAATTACATGTATCACACCATTACTTTGATTAACATCTTTTATAGTCACATACGATATTCCACCACTTTCATCTTTTAATATAATTTTTTTCCTTTTACGCATTGCATACAGGTTACCACCCGCAACCGTTTTAAATGTTGCAGTTCCCTGGTTGTCTTTAATAAGTCTTAAAATATCTTTCGCAGAATACATTCCTGAGATTACATGATAAGTTAATACACCAGACAATGCAGATTTCATTTCGGGTTTTAAAAGACCATCCACTGTTCCAGCAGGCAATAAAGTAAATGCAGTATTGGTTGGAGCGAATACAGTAAAAGGTCCTGCGCTTTGAAGGGTTTCTACCAGGCCTGCTGCTTTTACTGCTGCAACCAAAGTAGTATGGTCTTTACTATTCACTGCATTTTCCACAATATTTTTTGTTGGATACATGGAAGCCCCTCCTACCATTACCGTATTTTCCACTTGTGCATTCGTTGAATTACAAAGCACAATTACTGATGCTAAAAAAAATAATTTCAATTTATTCATGTTATTAAATTTTAATTTATAAAAAATGATCTGCTTTATCTACGTGACAACTTGAATCATGGATTTTTTTACAATAAAAAAACGCGACAATGTGCCGCGTTTAATTAATTCATTTATTAATACTAATACTCGTTATTCGAAACAGGTTTATCTTTTGGTTTTGTTTTTATTTTTTTATCATCTGATTTAATAATAGGATCCACAGGTTTTGCATCTTTTTTATTAATAGGCGATGGCAATTTTTTTGAAGATGTATCTTTTTTAGTTGGAGACGGCTGATTCATATCATTAACTTTATCATTCTGTGAAGGTTCTGTAACTGGTACTTCATTAAAAAAATCACTACCATCAGCATCTTCTTCATTATAATTAAGACTATCATCTTTATTTCCTAAAAGATTGTCTATATATCCATCTGCATTTATAGGGTCATTTCTTAATTCAGCGGGTTGTATAAAATCTTTTACTTTTCCGTATTCAAGTTTTTTATCTGCATACACTTTATTCATGAACATCCCCCACTTGGGACCAGCCATTTCACCACCACCGGTATTGTTCTGGTAAATAGGTATAAAAGGATCTTCACATCCCACCCATGTTCCTGCAAGCAGTTCCGGGGTATAACCAATAAACCAGCCATCAGTATTTCCATTTGTTGTTCCTGTTTTGCCAGCTTTTGCTACAGGTATCTTATAGCTTTTTACCCTTTGCCCTGTTCCCGCTTCAATTACACCCTCCATCATTTTAACCATGGTATACGCATCGGCTTCGCCTATAACCTGTTTGCTTTGAGATACAGGAAATTCTTTTAACAGATTGCCATTTTTGTCTTCGATCCTTGTGAGATAAATGGGTTCAGTATTATATCCTTTGTTAGGAAACATGGTAAATGATTGAAGCATTTCCAACATTGGTATTTCAGCAGCTCCCAATGCAATGGATGGATAAGGCGGTAACTTTACTTTAATGCCACATTGCTGAGCAAATTCAATTGTACGCCTTACTCCAATTACTGACATCAGATACCAGGCTGCACCATTTCTCGACCAGGCCAGGCAACTTGCCATACTTCCACCTTTCGTTGATATGGTTTTACCTGATAAAGTAAGTGGTCCGCCGGGGAGGTATGTTTCAGGAGTATAGCCCGCGTCTGTTATACCGAGAGTATACAACAATGGTTTAAATGTAGAGCCAACCTGCCGGTTAGCCGTAACATGATCGTACTTAAACCATTTAAAATTTATACCACCTACCCATGCTTTAATCTCACCGGTACGTGGATCCATTGCAGCAAATGAAGTTTGTAATAATTGCTTATGGTATTTTATAGAATCATATGGTGTTAATATGGTATCCTTTTCATGCTTTTCATTTCCATTCCATGAGAAGATTTTCATTTTTACAGGAACATGAAATGATTTTTTTATCTCTTCATCACTTATATCTTCTTCCTTCATGGTTTTCCACCTATCTGTAAACTTCATGGCGGCTTCAATAATGTTATCTTGCCCTTTCCATAATTTGGCTCCTCTCCTTTTCAGATCACTATCTAATTTTTTTTGTACTACAGGCATATGTTCCTCTACTGCTTCTTCCGCATATTTCTGCATCCTGGAATCTATCGTAGTGTAAATTTTTAATCCGTCACGATACAGATCATATGGTTCACCGGTTTTTAAATTTGTATTTTTATTACACCATTCCTTTAAAACACCTGCTAATACACCGCGATAATAAGGAGCTATGCCAACGTTCTCATCGATTTTACGGTAATTCGTTATCAATGGTTTTGATTTTAATTTATCTGCTTCCTGTTGCGTAAGGTATTTTCCTTTTGCAACTACCATTTGCTGAATCACTGTATTGCGGCGATCTATCGAAGATTTCGGATGTTTTATAGGCTCATAAATAAACCCTTTTAACATACCTATTAAAACAGCTGCTTCCTCAATTCTTAATTCGATCGGTTCTTTTTGAAAATAAGTACGTGAAGCATTTCTTATACCATACACATTTCCCCATGGTGCGCGGTTAAGATAAAGTGTGAGTATTTCCTCTTTGGTAAAATTTCTTTCCAGTCTCACCGCTACTATCCATTCCTTAAGTTTTTGCATTCCTCTTTTCACAACATTTCCCCTGCCCTGCCCAAGCATCATTTTTGCGAGTTGCTGTGTTATGGTACTGCCTCCACCTTGTGTGCCCGCTGTTAGAACTACACGTGCAAGTGCCTGCGCATCTATACCTGAATGATCATAATACCGCTCATCTTCTGTGGCTATCAATGCAAATATTACATTTGGCGAAATATCATTATACTTTATTTCACTCCTGTTTTCTGAATAAAACTTTCCCATCAGTAATCCATCACTACTTATAATTTCGCTCGCAAGATCCGCTTCCGGATTTTCCAATTGTTTAACTGATGGCATTTTACCAAATACGCCAAAATTGGCACATAGCAACATTATCAGGAATATTGCCAGCCCTCCTAAAAAAACACGCCACAAGATCTTAACGGAACGTTTCATGTATATTAATTAATTTTTATTTTGGAATATTAAAACCTGTTATTGAATTGGGTATTCAATAATTTTTTGTACGCATTCATATCCTTGTTGTTTTTGAGCAATTGTAAATTACTATCTGTAATAATAAGAAAGGAATATTTAGATGGCTGCAACCAGGAAACTTCTGCTGGCGCTGCTTTCTTTATCTTATCAAAATATAAAATGGCCGCATCAGCATCTGCAAAAGGCGTGAACACAAGCAATGACTTTTCTGCGTCAAGCTGATCTTTATTGATAGTGATTGGCTGATTACTATATCGCTCACGGTTATAACGAAGAAATGCATTCCTTGATTCATTTACATACACTCCATCAACTTTATCCAATATCATAATTACATAATGAGGTTTTTCGGGCTCTATTATAAAAACCCCATTTGTCATGCTGGGAATTGTTGTGATCAAAGAATCTTTCAAAATTGGATTTTCCAAAGTCTTAGTTGGTTCAATCGATTTTATAACAGGCTTCGCATCCGTCTTAATAATATCAACCGGTTTATCATCTGCCATAATTACCTGGCTTTCTTCAGCTCTTGTTACCTGCAGGTTTGTGAGATAATTTTCAATCTCACCTCTCCTGTTTAATACATCAATCATTGTTTGTGCTTTATCTTTAAGCGGGGATCCCGGATAGAGCGTGATAATATTATTCAATACCGCAATAGCACTGCTGTCATTTTTCTCTTTTATATACTGTATAGATTCAATATACAATAACTGTGGTGTCCAATATGTATTCCCATAAATACTATCTTCTTTTTTCTTTGCATCCAGCGCATCTGAAAACCTGCCTTCAATAAACATGTCATACACTGCCTGGTAACGCTTTGTTACTTCAGGATTTTTTTTATCAGGCTGATTGGCTGTAGGATTTTGAAGCAGTATGTTAGCTGCGCTTTGAGGATATTTGGTTGCCAGTAAATTTTTATAAAATGCAGCCTTAGCTGTATTACCAATCTTACTAAATGAATAATAAAGTCCTAAAAATGCCTGGTCAACTGGTTTTTCAGGGAAACGTTCCAGATAATCTTCAAAAGTTACTATAGCCTGCAAATGATCCTGAAGTTCGAATTGAAAAAGTTTCCCCAGCTCAAGCAAACTGGCAGCTATCCTGGAATTACTGTTATCCATTTTCTCTGTAGACAAAGGGATGTTTAATGAAAGTGCATCAAATGAAAATTCAACAGGCTCAACATTTACATTAAGCATCCTGGAAGAATCCATAGGTTCTAATGGATCCATACCACCACTATTCCTGTTAACCAAATCATCCGATTGTGTTTTACGACGCCAGTTATCTACATTGGTTCGCTTACCCCACCTCGATTTAAATTCATTGTATCCCCTGGATTTTAAAGTTGAATTATAAAAATACCATTCCCCTTTAGATGGATTTGAAGAACTGGAAAACAAATCAACTGCTCCCGATTTATCATTATTAAAGGTGATGAGGGTATTCCCCTCAAATTTATCTTCTTCTTTTAATCCTCTTTCTTTCCTGTATTTTCTTACCAGTTTTTTTATAAATATTTCACGGTCTGCAGGCGACATAGCTGCAATCATCTGCAAGCTGTCTTCCAGTTCAATCACCGCTATTTCCTGTACGATCTTTGAGAGACTTTTGCGCCTTTCATTCAAATCAAATAATTGTTGTTCTATGTTAGCACTATCTGTTCTTAAACTGTCATAGTATGCAAATGCATTCTTATAATCACGCTGGCTATATGCTATATTGGCCAGTTGAAGAAAAGTTTTTGATTTATAGATTGAATTATTCTCATTGTACCGTAAACTTTTATTGTAAAAGCTTATTCCACCCGTAGTATCAGGTTGCTGCAAACTCAGCTGGCCTGTTGAATAATAGATAATGTCACGGTAAGCTACATATTTATCTTTTTTTGCCATACTTAACAACTTTGAAATGCTGTTTGCCAGCTCAGTTGTATTTCCATTCTGCCTGAGCATCTTGGCATCATTAAGACGGGCATAGATATCCATAACCGGATCCACAGTATGTTTGGAAGCTTTTGCATAATAGTCCGAAGATTTATCAAACTGGCCACTCATTTCAAACATTTGCCCGAGTAAGAATTCCCAGCGGGCTCTATCCTGTTTATTATCTGATGCGGTTAATGCATTTTCTAGATGTACAGCAGAACTGTCAAAATTATCCTGTGAATAGAACCAGTATGCAGTTACTTCTTCTAAGTCGTTACGCAAACGTGAAGGAAGGTTAGGATCGTTTTGCAAAATATTTATAAGACCTGCTGCATCACCATATTGTTTCCTGTCGGTGAGTGTACGTGTAAGCCAGATAAGAGCATCATTTCTGCTGGGAGGTTTAGTAAATGTTTTTTGCAGGATATTGCGTTTTTCCTTGTTTGCTATAGATATAACATTATTTGCTGCTCCTTCATTTGTACCAATGATCCTGCTATCATCTTCTTTTTTATTTCTCGGGAACAGGTTATAATTGATGAATTGAAAAGTAAGTGCTGCAGAATCCAGTTCATTACGTAAATAATATGCCTTGCCAATAAGCAGGTAAAAGTTATCTACCCAATCACTTCTAAGGTCATGCAATAAAATACCGGCAGTGGCTTTATAAATTACCGAATCAAGTTCTACCTGCTGTGCTGCGGTATTTTCAAAAGTGTAGGGATAAAAAGACAATAATTTTGAATAGTCATCTTTCTGCGCAAGCTTTGCTCTTTCAATAACTGCATTCAGCTTATTGTTTGCATTAAAATAAAAATTATAATGACTGATGCTGTTTTGTATAACCTTGCGTACAGGCGTAAATTTTTTTTCAGCCGTTTTTTCAGAGCCTAATTTTTTTTCTTCATACTTTTCAGGTTTCTTCTCCTTACCAAAGGGATCAAGTGTCCATGTAGGCTGGGCATAGCCTTCCTGGGCACTAGATAAAATCAATAAAATAAAGTAAACAAAACAGGTTGTTTTCTTGAGCATGAATAAGTAAGTTATAAAAGAGGGTTAAATATCGCACTTTTTTGGCAACCCACTCTTCAAAATTAAGACGTATTCGTTATTGATGCTACATATTAAGTATTGAAAACGTTAAATTAAATTACAAAGCTATCACATATATAAACTGGCAATATGTATTTAATGACAGGTCTTTCTTACTTTTAATTTTCAATAATTTATTTATGGCAAAAATAGATGCCAACACTACTTTAAAGCGACTGAGAAATCATTACCGCCTGGTAGTAATGAATGAGGATACATATGAGGAAGTTGTTAAGTTTAAACTCACGAGAATGAGTGTATATATTGCAATGAGCACATTATTCGTATTAATGGTGGGTTTAACTACGGCCCTGATAATTTTTACTCCATTAAAATATTACCTCCCTGGTGTTGGATATGGAAATGCACGCCAGGTAAAAGAATATCGTGATCTGAAAATAAGAACAGATTCTATGGAGCAATCTCTGGAGCATCAGAGAAAATACTATGAAGACCTTCACAGGGTTTTGCAGGGAAAAGTATCAACACTGGATACTTCTAACTTATCTCTCCCGAAATTGGAAAATAGTGATGACTAAGAATAAAATATCCAAATTTACGTTGATATAATGTCGGTACTATTAAAAACCTCAAAAACCATTCAATATGTTTATTTCTAAATCCAAAGCCACTGAAAATCATGAATCAAATTCCTCTACAACCCTGATTGGGGCTGGTACAGTTATTACAGGAAATATAGAATCAAGCGGAGACATCCGGATAGATGGTATCTTAAAAGGAAATTTATTTGTAAAATCAAAAGTTATCATCGGGCCAGACAGTATCATTGAAGGTGACATAATAGGGCAGCAGGCTGACATCTGTGGCAGGGTTGAAGGGCGCATACAGGTAAATGACCTGCTGTATCTAAGAGGCAATGCCATCATCCTTGGCGATATTCATGCAGCAAAATTGTTGATCGAACCCACAGCAAGCTTTAATGGCCAATGCAGGATGGGAGCTAATATTGTAGAACTAAATGTAAAAACCGAAATTGCAAAAGCAGTAAATGAATAATAACGGTAATAAAGAACTTTTAAAATATGCGGGCCTTGCAACCCAGTTCCTCGTTGGAATTGGGTTGTTTGTTTATATAGGGCTGCTTCTTGACCGATGGATGAAATTTGATCTCCCACTTGCAGTTTGGATATTACCTTTGTTACTGATTATTGGTGTCATAATAAAAATTATAAAAGACACTGCACAAAAAAAATAATTAATGAATAAAGTTGTACGTGGTATGATTCCCCTGGCAGGGCTTTTTTTTACTTTTACATTTTTTGTTCTTATTTTTTCCCGTCAGATAAAGGAAGCAGGTTTTGATATAAACGTTTTAATTATTGCCAATACTTTATTATTCCTGTTAAGTATCATTTCATTTTTTAAACAGCATCGTGGAATGACTAATCCAAATCCACATGTGTTTGTTAGAGGAGTAATTTCAGTTATGATGCTTAAAATGATAATTTGCCTTGCCGCTATATTTATTTATGTTTATTATTCCGCGAATTATAATAAAAGGTCCGTATTTGTTGCATTGTTTTTATATCTCGGCTATCTGACTGCCGAAGTGTATGTAATTATGAAGATGAACAAAAAGAAAAATGCCTAAGCAGGAAGTTCCCTTTTTACAACTGAAAAAATATTTGCCTGAGGGCTCATTCGATGAAGTATTGCAATATATCACACATTATAAGGTACAGCTAACCGTAAGCCGCCAGCGCGAAACTGTACTTGGTGAATACAGGCATAGCCACCTTGGTAAGGGTCATCGCATCAGTGTTAACGGCAATTTAAATAAATACAACTTCCTGATTACTTTGCTTCATGAACTTGCTCATCTATTTACTTATGAAAGAAATGGACATAAAGTTTTGCCTCATGGCGCAGAATGGAAAAAAGAATTTAGCAACATTCTGTCACAGTTTATTTCAAAAGAAATATTTCCAAAAGATATTGAAAATGCATTGATGCGCACTCTTAATAGCCCGGCAGCCAGTAGTTGCGGAGATGAAAAGTTATTACGTGTATTGAGAAATTATGATTTACGGAAAGAAGGGGTGCAGTTTGTGGAACAGTTACCAGAAAACAGTTTTTTTAAAATAAAAGGAGAACGGCTTTTTAAAAAGGGAATGAAGTTACGCACACGCTATAAATGCCAGGAAGTAAAAACAGGAAAGTGGTTTTTATTTAATGGAGTTTATGAAGTAATAATGGTTAATCATTAATCTTACAGATTGGTTATCCCTTTTTGTGTATAATTTTTCCTAGTTATTTCTTACACCTCCCGGATTATAGGAGCCAAATACTGGCAACTATTTGAGTATGGTATTTGTATTTATATAATATCCATGTTTTCAGATGATGCTTAAATATAATCTTTTGAATTACCAATGTAAAATAAACAAAATGGGGTTTTACATGTTTAAACTGTGTATATAAACCCTATTTTCGATAATTATTAATCAACAACATTGCAGGAAAATAAAAAATACAGTGAGGAAGAATTGGTTTTGCTTTTAAGAAAGCAGGACCAAAATGCATTCTCCTATTTATATGATAATTACGCTGCATCATTAAATGGATTAATAACCAGGATGGTGGATGAATCTCCATTAGCTGAAGATATTTTACAGGAATCATTTATTAAGATCTGGAATAATTTTCAGCAGTATGATCATACCAAGGGGCGGCTGTTTACATGGATGATCAATATTACAAGAAATCTTACTATTGATACATTAAGAAGCAAAGGTTATAAGAAGCAACAAAAAATC
>Ga0136634_10000517_pt1 | contig 16865 bp, 21 predicted proteins | sample AntDrymUQ8332106_2_FD_104654 | JGI IMG/M metagenome (GOLD analysis project Ga0136634, IMG submission 104654) | Polar desert sand microbial communities from Dry Valleys, Antarctica - metaG UQ833 (21.06) | ecosystem: Environmental > Terrestrial > Soil > Desert | place: Antarctica: Dry Valley... | reverse complement strand
TTTACAGGATTTTTAACATTTTATACTTCAAATTGATTACCTCGACGATATTGTAAAAATGCTGCAACAAAAAGACCAAGTGCAGAAACAGTAATCATACCTAACACTATTCCCGATAATAAAGGTTCTACCATTTATTTGTACTTTAAGTAAATTTAAATTATAAACGTAAATACCGTTTTAATATTATTATACATTAACCATATTGGATTGGAATATGAGTTCGAAATTATCTAAATCCAATAGCTGCTTGCCAGACAAATGCTAATAATAAAAAGAAAACTGGAATAACTGGTAATACGTCGACAATAGGGCTAAAAAAGACGTAAGCTTCTGGTAAACGAGATAAGAATAAAGTTTCCATAATCAATAATATGTTTTAAAAGTTTTTATAAAAGTAATAATATAGTATTAATTTTACTATAAAACTATGTAAAATTTTGATTTATATTAAAGTTCAATTCTAAGAGGTTTTCATATACAATTAAAATTAAAAATTTGTAACTAAAAAATTTTTAAAAAGTATGACAGCTTCATTTTTACCTGCAATTTTAGTTCCTCTTGTTGGTTTAGTATTCCCAGCACTTAGTATGGCATTATTTTTTATCTATGTGTCGGTTGATGATATTAGTTAAAAATCATGAATAAATTAATTTATTCATGATTTTTCTTCATTTCTCTCTAAAAAAAAGACAAACTTTTGATATTTTCTATTAGAAAGGTCGGTTGAAATATAATATTAATGTATAATAATAACTTAGGTTGGTAAGACTAGAGTAAAAATTAAGACTAAAAGTTTACTCTCTCAAGAATTAAATTAAAGGATTATTAAAATATGACCATTGCTATTGGGCAAAACCAAGAACGTGGCTTATTTGATCTAGTAGACGATTGGTTAAAGAAAGATCGATTTGTCTTCGTTGGTTGGTCAGGTTTATTATTATTTCCAACTGCTTACTTAGCAGCAGGTGGTTGGATGACAGGTACCACGTTTGTAACATCATGGTATACTCATGGTTTAGCAAGTTCGTACCTTGAAGGATGTAACTTTTTAACAGCTGCCGTTTCTACTCCTGCAAACAGTATGGGTCACTCATTATTACTTTTGTGGGGTCCCGAAGCACAAGGTGATTTTACACGTTGGTGTCAAATTGGTGGTCTTTGGACTTTTATCGCATTACATGGTTCATTTGGCTTAATCGGATTCTGTTTACGTCAATTTGAAATTGCACGTTTAGTAGGTATTCGTCCTTATAACGCTATTGCATTTTCTGGTCCAATTGCTGTATTCGTTTCAGTATTTTTATTATACCCATTAGGTCAAGCAAGCTGGTTCTTTGCACCTAGTTTTGGTGTAGCAGCAATTTTCCGTTTCTTATTATTTTTACAAGGTTTCCATAACTGGACATTAAACCCATTCCATATGATGGGTGTAGCTGGTATTTTAGGTGGTGCTTTACTTTGTGCAATTCACGGTGCAACAGTAGAAAATACGTTATTTGAAGATGGTGACGCAGCGAACACTTTCCGTGCATTTACACCAACTCAATCTGAAGAAACATACTCAATGGTTACAGCTAACCGTTTCTGGTCGCAAATTTTTGGTGTAGCATTTTCAAACAAACGTTGGTTACACTTCTTTATGTTATTTGTACCCGTAACAGGTTTATGGACAAGTGCCATAGGTATTGTTGGTTTAGCATTAAATTTACGTGCATACGATTTTGTTTCACAAGAGTTACGTGCAGCAGAAGATCCTGAATTTGAAACATTCTATACAAAAAATATTTTATTAAACGAAGGTATTCGTGCTTGGATGGCTGCGCAAGATCAACCACATGAAAACTTTGTATTCCCTGAGGAGGTATTACCACGTGGAAACGCCCTTTAATAGTAGTATAGCAGGTCGCGACATCGAGTCTACAGGATTTGCTTGGTGGAGTGGAAATGCTCGTTTAATTAATGTTTCAGGAAAATTATTAGGTGCTCACGTAGCACACGCTGGGTTAATGGTTTTTTGGGCTGGCGCAATGATTTTATTTGAGGTTTCGCATTTTGTACCCGAAAAACCTTTATATGAACAAGGTTTTATTTGTATGCAACATTTAGCAACATTAGGTTACGGAATCGGACCAGGTGGTGAAATCATTACAACCGTACCATATTTTGCCGTTGGTGTAATTCATTTAATTTCATCAGCTGTTTTAGGCTTTGGTGGCATTTACCACTCATTATTAGGACCAGATACCTTAGAAGAATCATTTCCATTCTTCGGTTACGATTGGCGTGACAAAAATAAAATGACAACAATCTTAGGTATTCATTTATGTCTTTTAGGTTGCGGTGCTTTTTTATTAGTTATTAAAGCAATGTACTTAGGTGGTGTTTATGATACTTGGGCACCAGGTGGTGGAGACATTCGTTTAATTACAACTCCAACATTAAATCCAATTGTAATTTTTGGTTACATCTTTCGTTCTCCATTTGGTGGAGATGGTTGGGTTGTGTCTGTAAATAATATGGAAGATATTATTGGCGGCCATATCTGGGTTGGTGTTTTATGTATCACTGGTGGTATTTGGCACATTTTCACTAAACCATTTGCGTGGGCACGTCGTGCTTTCGTATGGTCAGGTGAAGCTTACCTTTCGTACAGTCTAGCAGCTATTTCTCTAATGGGATTAACAGCATCATTATACTCTTGGTACAATAATACTGCATATCCAAGTGAATTATATGGTCCGACGGGTCCTGAAGCATCACAATCTCAAGCATTTACGTTTTTAGTTCGAGATCAACGTTTAGGTGCTAATATTTCATCAGCACAAGGTCCAACTGGTTTAGGTAAATATTTAATGCGTTCACCAAGTGGAGAAATTATTTTTGGTGGTGAAACAATGCGTTTTTGGGATTTACGTGCTCCATGGGTTGAACCGTTACGTGGTCCAAACGGTTTAGATATTAATAAAATTAAAAATGATATTCAACCTTGGCAAGAACGTCGTGCTGCTGAATATATGACACATGCTCCATTAGGTTCACTTAACTCAGTTGGTGGTGTAGCAACAGAAATTAATTCAGTTAACTATGTATCACCTCGTTCATGGTTATGTTGTTCACACTTCTTCTTAGGATTCTTTTTCTTAGTTGGTCACTGGTGGCATTCCGGTCGTGCTCGTGCTGCTGCGGCTGGTTTCGAAAAAGGTATTAACCGTGCTAATGAGCCTGTATTATCAATGCGTCCTATTGATTAATAATATCTTTATTTTACCTAACAATTTTAAGTTAGGTAAAATACTTTTTATTCGTTTAAATTTAACTATTTTCAATACTAATTAAAAAATAATTTTATTTCCACAAATAAAATTTGAAATTGGGCTACCTGGGACTCGAACCCAGAACTATTCGGTTAAAAGCCGAGTACTCTACCATTGAGTTAGCAACCCTATTAAAATAGTATCATAAAACTACAAAAATATGGAAGTGTTTATTATTATTTTTTTAGAAAAATAGTCTAAAATTTATATTACTTTGATTTCTTTATTAAAACAGCGTGCTAAAAAGAATAAAATATTAATTTAAAAATAATAATGTTATTTATAATTTTTAGAGTAAAATTAAAAATAACATTATTGGTTATTTTATTACTTAAAATTTTATTAAAAATTAACAACTAAGGATTTTAACAAATGATTAATTGGCAAATTATAGGGCAATTATTAGCAACAGGTCTAATTATGTTAGCTGGTCCAGCAGTAATTGTTTTATTAGCTTTAAAAAAAGGTAATCTTTAATCTTGTGTATAATTTAATTTGATCATCTATATAAAAATTTTTCAAAAATATTTATGATAACTGCTTTAACAGCTTTATTAGTTTTAGTTTCATTAGGTTTAGTTATAACAGTTCCAGTAGCTTTAGCTACTCCAGGTGAATGGGAAAGTTCAAAAGGTAATTTTAACAAAGTTTTTCAAGCTTGGGTAAGTATTGTTCTTGTAATTGCTGCTGCTGATGGTATTGCTTCAGCAATTTAAAAATGTAGAAATTATAGTTTAAACTATAATTTCTGCGTTTTTAAATTATTAACTTCTCTATTATGAAGTGTATATTAAATTTCTGATTACAAGATTAAAAAATCTCCTAGTAATTCAGGTAAAAAAATATAATATTAAAGCAATAATATAGTTAAAAAAATTTTAACTATTGACATATTTCGTTGATTCTTTTATAATTATGTAGTGGATTTCAAAATTTTTCTATCTTCAGCATATAGTGTACCAGCGGGCATAGCTCAGTGGTAGAGCGCAACCTTGCCAAGGTTGATGTCGCGCGTTCGAATCGCGTTGCCCGCTTAAACTTTTTGTTTTCAAACTAAATGCCCCCATCGTCTAGAGGCTTAGGACAGCTCCCTTTCACGGAGCAGACAGGGATTCGAATTCCCTTGGGGGTAAACTCTTTTAAAAAAACTTTTTTTTAATTTTAATTCAAAAACCAAACCAGACTAAATACTTGACAAACTGATACATGAAAGAGGATGATAATAGTATTTTAAAAAGTCTTTAGTTTCTATGAACAAATTTTATAATAGCACTTTGTACAATAGTCAAACATTAAACCTTTTAATACAAATTTTAATAAAATGAATTTATGTTATATTTTTTTAGACTTTTACTTCTTTTAATTAATATTGATCAAGAAACAGTCTTAAATTGGTTTGGAGTAGAAGTAGAAAATTCGAATATAAAAAATTTGTTTTCCCAACAATTAGAAAATGATCATGTTAATTTTTCGAATATTGAAATTAAATCTTCAACTGCTCTTTCTATAGAAACTTTAAAATTAATTTTAGAAGGATTGTGGCAAAGAGTGCAAGATGGATTAACTTTAGCCGATATTGAAAATCTTCTCTTTTTTATTTTGTTTTTAAGATTTTTAATTCTTGCTGTTCGATACAATTTAAAAACTTCTTTTTATATAACCTGTATCGGACTTTTTGCTGGGTATTTATGGTATAGGCATTTTATTGATCTTATTACAATGTATAAAAATGTTTTACTCACAATTCCATACTTAAATAAATTAGGTATAGATGGAATGAAATTACTTAATCTTGCTCGCAACTTCGTTGTGGAAGATGCCAAATTAGGTGCAAATGTGCGCTGGTATAATCCAGATCAATTAATTTATTATGCATTTACCAAAGGCATAGTTAATGTGGATTCTGAAACTGGTATTAGATATTACATTGATCCAATTTCAATGATTATTTCGAATGTAAAAGAACCTGAAAAAAGTAAAGTAATACCGATTTATTATAAAATTTACGATAAAATTATTCCACAAGTATTTGAAACATGTAGCCGTTTTTGGTCCCAAATTTCCGGAATCGCTATTTATGCAATAATTACTAGAATCGGAAAAAGATACTGCCCATATTTAGTAAGATGGCACTGGACATTTTTACTAATTATAGGCTTTGTTGAACAAGTTTTTACGTATTTTGTATTTCGTGTTTTTTACTTTCAATCTTTTGTCTTAACTCCTCAAACAGAAATTTTAGATAATTCTAATGATACAGATTTAATTTTACAACTTCATTTTGCAGAGGGATTCCTTGCATTTCTTGTCTCACTTCATCTTGGTTTAATTTTTTTGGGTTTATTTCACGCTATTTGTGGACAATATTTCTATGTTCCATTTTTTGTGGAAAACACAGAATTACATGTTGGTCCACGGCCCAAAAATAGTGTTTATAGTGGAGGAAATACTGGATGGCAAGATGAAAAACAAAAAAATATTCAACGTGTTTTTCCAAAACTATGGTATGGTTGGTTTGGCAGTGGACAAACAGTGAACTTACCGATTTTAAAATCATTAAAAAAATTAATTAGAAAGATTCTCAAAAAATTAAAAAGAAAATAAAATTAATTAATTTTATTTTCTTTTTAATTTTATAATGATGAACCTAAGCCTGAATATGAACCGTAAATAAACAAACTAAGCATTGTAATTACAGCTAAACCACCTACTAAACCTACTAGCCATAAAGGAATTCTCCCCGTATTTGCCATAAAAAACTCCTATTGTGTGAATATTAATTGAAAAAATAACTTGAAAATAAAACTGCTAAAACAAAAATTAATAGAAGTCCCCAGTAAAGAGACGTTCGATTTAATTCCACCGCTTGTTTATTTGGATTTGGACCTGTCATAAAAATATTGCCTCGTATCTATATTGTATGTACTAATTTATCTTTGAATGAATTGCATTGCAGTAATTCCACCTAAAAAAAATACTGTCGGTATTGCTAATCCATGAACTGCTAACCAACGAAAAGTAAAAATAGGATAAGCTACAGGTTGATTAATATTGTTTGCCATTTTTTTTCTTTTAAATTATAAACCTTTAGTTAAATCTTCTAATTCTTGTTTTGCACTGAATCGATCATTTACAAGTGGAATTTGTTGACGATCTTGTGTGAAATATTCGTTTGGACGTGGAGTTCCGAATACATCATATGCTAACCCGGTACTTACAAATAACCATCCTGATACAAAAAGTGATGGAATGGTAATACTATGAATAATCCAATAACGTACACTAGTAATAATATCTGAAAACGGACGTTCGCCTGTAGATCCACCAGACATACTATATATATTCCTCTAGAAAAAAAGATTGTTGCTCATTCTATTTTTAAGTTAAAAGCGGGCAGGGGGAATCGAACCCCCATCATTAGCTTGGAAGGCTAAGGCTTTACCACTAAACTATGCCCGCGTAATGTTATTATAGAATTATGCGGACATAAAAAGCAATAAAATTTTATAAATTTTCTAGCTTTAAACCAAGAAATTTTGCTAAATCAGCGGCTTCCTCTTCTAAGTTTGAAATTGAAATGGGTTCTTGAACAGGGGTTAAAGGTATTTTTCGCTCATCTTTTAAGCATAAGTAAATACTTCGAGTTGGATTTAATCCTTCTGTAATTTTTATACCAATGGATCGAACGTTTGATAAAGGATATGTTAAAAAAATTTCACGAGTTTTTCCTGGAAATCCTTTCCGAACAATTCTTACAAGATTTTCAATCTTGTTGTATTCATTGTAGCCACTTCCGATATCTAAAAGTACTGTAATTATTATATAAATACTGATTCCAAGGCTTAGTGTTCCATAAAACATCATTACTAAACCTTGCGGTATAAAAACTAATTCTGTCGAATTCGCTAAAGGAAAGAAATTAACTTTAAAATAGCTAGAAATTCCAGCTAATAAAAATCCTATACCTCCTAAAAATAAAAAGAACGACCAAAAATAATTACTAAAACGTCTTGATCCAACAATTTTATCTTGACGAATTTCGTTTTGCATTTGTTGCCGTATAATAAAATTAAATTAATTTAATTGATTTTAAACCTAGAAATAACCCAGATGTAAGAGCAAAACAAAATCCTACTAATAAAAAATAATCTATAGCAATTGTCATAAAATCTTTCTTATTCTATTAAAATGAAGTTTATAAAAATTTTTCTGTATATTAGTATATATTATATAGTAATCTATATCAAATTTTTGGATAGTAAAATTTTTCATCAAATTTTTACTGTCCTCAGATTAAATTCAATTAAAAAATTTTCTTATTACTTTAACTAATTTTTAAATTAACTTTATGGCTAATTTTATTAAACCCTACAATAATGATCCTTTCGTAGGTCATTTAGCTACTCCAATTACGTCTTCTTCAGTAACACGAGCACTTTTACAAAATTTACCAGCATATCGATTTGGTTTAACACCTTTATTACGTGGTCTTGAAATTGGTTTAGCACATGGTTATTTTTTAATAGGTCCATTTGTTAAATTAGGTCCATTACGTGATTCAGAGATTGGATTATTGGCTGGTTTTCTTTCAACAATCGGTTTAATTATTATTTTAACATTAGGATTAACCATTTACGGAATAGCTTTCTTTGGTGAAGGAAAATCAGAAACTTCAAATAATAGTTTCCAAACTAAGAAAGCCTGGGACCAATTTAAAGGTGGCTTCTTTGTTGGCGCTTGTGGGAGTGCAGGTTTTGCGTTTATTTGCTTATCAAGCATTCCAACCTTTACAATAAATTAATTTTTTAGTAAAATAAATATATATAAAGTCAGTTAAACTAGTTTTATATATATTTATATATAAAAGTAAAAAACCTATTCTATATCCTTAATTCACTATTAAATAAATTAGTATGAATACATCTCCAATTAATTTACAAGAAGAATACGCTAAAACGGAAATTGCAAAAATTTTAAACTTATTAGAAGAAGAATTAGTCGGATTAGCGCCTGTAAAAGCTCGTATTCGAGAAATTGCTGCTTTATTATTGATTGACAAATTAAGAACTAATTTGGGTATTACAGCAGGTAGTCCAGGTTTGCATATGTCCTTTACTGGTAGTCCTGGGACTGGAAAAACAACTGTTGGTTTAAAAATGGCTGATATTTTATTCCAATTAGGGTATATTAAAAAAGGTCATCTTTTAACTGTTACACGTGACGATTTAGTAGGACAATACATTGGTCATACAGCACCAAAAACAAAAGAAGTTCTTAAAAAAGCGATGGGTGGTGTTTTATTTATTGATGAAGCTTACTACTTATACAAACCAGATAATGAAAGAGACTACGGATCTGAAGCCATTGAAATTTTATTACAAGTTATGGAAAACCAGCGCGATGAGTTGGTTGTTATATTAGCAGGTTATAAAAAGCCCATGGATAAATTTTATGAATCAAACCCTGGTTTATCTTCGCGTATTGCAAATCATATTGATTTTCCAGATTATACAGTTGAAGAACTATTAAAAATCGCAAAAATTATGCTAGATGAACAACAATATCAATTAACATCTGAAGCTGAAATTGCATTAGCTCAGTATATTAAAAAAAGAAAAGAAAAACCATTATTTGCTAACGCTCGAAGTGTAAAAAATGCTTTGGATCGAGCAAGAATGCGTCAAGCAAATCGAATTTTTGATAGTCGTGATCAACTTTTAACTAAGAAAGAATTAGTTAATATTGAAGCAGAAGATATTTTACAAAGTACAGTTTTTGATTAAAAATTTTAAGATATGAGTTTACTTATTATAGGAGGAACGGGAACATTAGGTCGGCAGGTTGTTTTACAAGCTTTAACAAAAGGTTATCAAGTTCGTTGTTTAGTTCGTAACTTTCGAAAAGCTAATTTCTTAAAAGAATGGGGTGTTGAATTAGTTTACGGAGATTTAACAAAACCGGAAACAATTCCACCTTGTTTTAAAGGAATTACAGCTATTATCGATGCTTCGACAAGTCGTCCAAATGAATTAAATTCTTTAAAAAAAGTTGACTGGAACGGTAAATTATGTTTAATTAAAGCTGCAAAAGCTGCCAATGTTAAACGCTTTATTTTTTTTTCAGCTCAAAATGTAGAACAATTTGAAAAAATTCCATTGATGAAATTAAAATACGGAATTGAAAAAAAATTAAAAGAATCTAAGATTCCATATACAATTTTTCGGTTAACTGGGTTTTATCAAGGCTTAATTGAACAATATGCCATTCCAATTCTAGAAAATTTGCCCATTTGGGTAACGAATGAAAATACATATATTTCATACATGGATACTCAAGATATTGCAAAATTTTGTTTAAGATCTTTACAAATTTCTCAAACAGAAAATCAAACCTTTTTTTTAAGTGGATTAAAAGGTTGGGTTTCATCAGAAATTATTAGTCTTTGTGAACAATTAGCTGGTCAAATGGCAAGAGTTCAACGCGTTCCGTTATTTGTCTTAAAGTTAATAAGTAATTTTTTTGGGTTTTTCGAATGGGGACAAAATATTAGTGACCGATTATCTTTTGTTAAAATTTTAAATACTGAAAATAATTTTTCAAAATCTACTTTTGATTTATATAAACTGTTTAAAGTAGATTCAGAAGAAATAATTCAATTAGATGATTATTTCTTAGAATACTTTATTCGATTATTGAAACGTTTGCGTGACATGAATTTTGAAGATGTTCAAAAACAAAAAAATCTAATTATTTAAATCTATGGGTAATACAAATTATTTTTCAACTATAGTTAAAGTTTTAGAAAATCCTAAAAAAACTGTTTCTCAGAAGAATATTCACATTACTAGATTTAGTGCAGAATTACCACAAAATCGAAAGAATCTAGTGATTAATTTAGTTTTTTGGGGAAATTTAGCCAATCACGTTAGTATTTATTATCAAGCAAATGATTATCTTATAATTGAAGGTTATTTATCTATTAAACATAGTAATAGCAATGACCCATTAAAAAAAAACTTAAAAAAAATTGAGGTGGCTGTCCTAAAAGTTTATCCTTTTTTTTTAAATCCAAAACGACAGAAAAGCAAAATGTAAAAATGGTTCTTTTAGAAAATTTTTGTTTAAATAAAAAAATTCAGAATTGTTTTGTTTTAGTATAATTAATAATATTAAAAATCACTTTTAAGAAAAATTCAATGCTAACTTTAAAAATTTTGGTTTATACAACAGTTATCTTTTTTGTTTCTTTATTTATTTTTGGACTTCTTTCAGGTGATCCGTCACGAAATCCAAATCGTAAAGATTTTGAGTAATCAATAATCTTTTTAAATTTGAAAATTTTAGAGATTCGAATATTTTTCTAATCTCTAAAATTTTCGAAAATATTTTTTTAATTTGTAATTTTTTCCATACAATAAAAATAAATGGTTTTTTTTCTTAAAACTATATTACTATATATACTAGTAATTTTAGTTTTTTGACATTTTTTACCAAATAAGTAACTTTAAATTTTAATTTAAGAATGAAACGTTTTAATTTAATCGCTTTATTTTTTGCATTAGTATTAGCTTTTACTCCAGATCAAGCTTTAGCTAATATCGGAGGATTAACCAAATGTAGTGAGTCGCCAGCTTTCAGCAAAAGATTAAAAACAAGTGTAAAAAAATTGGAAGCAAGAATGTCTCAATATGAAGCCGATTCACCTCCTGCTTTAGCTTTGAAACAACAAATTGAGCGAACACAAGCTCGTTTCGATAAATATGGCAGATCAGATTTATTATGTGGTACAGATGGATTGCCTCATCTAATCGCTGATGGCCGATGGAATCATGCAGCTGAATTTACTGTTCCAGGATTTGCTTTTCTTTATATTGCAGGTTGGATTGGTTGGGTTGGTCGAAAATATGTACGGGCTGTAAGTACAATAAAAAATCCTGCAGAGAGTGAAATTATTATTAATGTACCATTAGCTTTAAAAATTATGACTACTGGATACTTATGGCCAATTGCAGCATGGCAAGAATTAGTAAGTAATGAATTAGTAGCAGCAGCTGATGAAGTAACAGTTTCACCACGATAGACTAATAAGTTGCATCTGTATGTTAAATTTCGTAATTTAACCATATATAAATAATTTAATTAAAACTTTTATGGAAGATCTTCAAAAATACTTATCGACAGCTCCAGTTCTTTTAACAATCTGGATGACTTTTACAGCAGGCTTTATCATTGAAATTAATCGTTTCTTTCCTGATTTATTAGGATTTTACTTTTAATTTTTTTAATCAGAAATTATTTGAATTTCTGATTATTTAGCTTTTTAGATTTTTAATCACAATATTGTTTTGTAATTTATAATTGAAAAAATAAAAATTTGCAGTAATTCATTGAAATAAAGTACGAGAAAAAAGTTTGTAAAATTTTAAACAAAAAATGTATAATTATAATTTGAAAACTCATAATTAACAGATAGATTTAAAAACTGTTTTTATTTTGTTATGAGGGTTTCATCGATTTTCGTCTCCCAATAAGGAGAAATATTAATGGCAATAAGCTCAACCGACCGTCGCGCGAAAAATGTTCAAATTTTTGTTGAGAAAGACGCAGTCGAAACTAGTTTCGCTAAATGGGCACAACCAGGTCACTTTTCTAGAACTTTAGCTAAAGGTCCAAAAACAACTACTTGGATTTGGAATTTACACGCAGATGCTCATGACTTTGATAGTCAAACTAGTTCTTTAGAAGAAGTTTCTCGTAAAATTTTTAGTGCACACTTTGGTCAATTAGCAATTATATTCTTATGGATAAGCGGTATGCATTTCCATGGGGCATACTTCTCTAATTACTCCGCTTGGTTAAATGATCCAGTTAAAATTAAACAAAGTTCACAAGTTGTTTGGCCAATTGTTGGTCAAGAAGTTTTAAACGGTGATGTGGGTGGTAACTTTCAAGGTATTCAAACTACATCTGGTTGGTTCCAAATGTGGCGTGCAGAAGGAATTACTAGTGAAATTGAATTATATTGGATTGCAATTGGTGGGTTAGCAATGTCAGCAATTATGTTATTTGCTGGTTGGTTCCACTATCATAAAGCTGCACCTAAATTAGAATGGTTCCAAAATGCTGAATCTATGATGAATCATCATTTAGCTGGGTTATTAGGCTTAGGATGTTTATCATGGTCAGGTCACCAGATTCACATTGCATTACCAATTAATAAACTATTAGATGCTGGTGTAGCCCCTCAAGAAATCCCATTACCTCACGAGTTTTTAATTAATCGTGAATTAATGAGTCAATTATATCCTAGTTTTTCAAAAGGATTAATACCGTTCTTTAGCGGTCGATGGGGAGAATACTCAGATTTTTTAACATTTAAAGGTGGTCTAAATCCTGTCACAGGCGGTTTATGGTTAAGCGACACTGCTCACCATCATTTAGCATTAGCAGTTTTATTCATATTTGCTGGTCATATGTACCGGACTAACTGGGGTGTCGGGCATAGTATGAAAGAAATTTTAGAAGCGCATAAAGGACCATTTACAGGTGAAGGTCATAAAGGCTTATACGAAATTTTAACAACATCATGGCATGCTCAGTTAGCAATTAATTTAGCTATGATGGGTTCTTTGAGTATTATTGTGGCTCACCATATGTATGCGATGCCTCCATACCCATATATAGCAACAGATTATGCTACACAACTTTCTTTATTTACTCATCATATGTGGATTGGCGGATTTTGTGTAGTTGGTGGTGCTGCGCATGGTGCAATTTTTATGGTTCGTGATTACACGCCGGCTAACAATTATGATAACTTATTAGATCGTGTATTAAGACATCGAGATGCGATTATTTCACATTTAAATTGGGTTTGTATTTTCTTAGGATGTCATGCTTTTGGTTTTTACATTCATAATGACACAATGCGAGCTTTAGGTCGCCCGCAAGATATGTTCTCTGATAAAGCGATTCAACTTCAACCAATTTTTGCACAATGGATCCAAAATATTCATTTATTAGCTCCTGGAACAACTGCTCCAAATGCTTTAGCTATAACAAGTTATGCTTTTGGTGGCGAAGTTGTAGAAGTAGGTGGGAAAATTGCAATGATGCCTATCAAATTAGGTACTGCCGATTTCATGGTTCACCATATTCACGCGTTTACAATTCATGTAACAGTTTTAATTTTATTAAAAGGTGTATTATATGCACGTAGTTCAAAATTAATTCCAGATAAAGCGAATTTAGGTTTCCGCTTCCCTTGTGATGGACCAGGTCGTGGTGGTACATGTCAAAGTTCAAGTTGGGATCATGTATTCTTAGGTTTATTTTGGATGTATAATTCAATTTCTGTAGTAATTTTCCATTTCAGCTGGAAAATGCAATCTGATGTTTGGGGAACTATTTCACCAGATGGTAGTATTTCGCATATTACAGGTGGTAACTTTGCGAAAAGCGCGATTACAATTAACGGATGGTTACGTGATTTTTTATGGTCACAAGCTTCGCAAGTAATCCAATCTTATGGATCAGCTTCATCAGCATACGGTTTAATTTTCTTAGGAGCTCACTTTATTTGGGCATTTAGCTTAATGTTTTTATTTAGTGGTCGTGGATACTGGCAAGAGCTAATTGAATCAATTGTTTGGGCACACAATAAATTAAACTTTGCTCCTGCAATTCAACCACGTGCATTAAGTATTACTCAAGGTCGCGCTGTGGGTTTAGCTCATTACTTACTGGGTGGTATTGGAACGACTTGGGCATTTTTCTTAGCACGTGCAGTATCAATTAGTTAAATAAATTGGGTAAAATTTAATACACTAAAACAATAAATAATATTTTTATTCATAACTAAATTTTAATAAATAAATAAGGTATCTAATAATTATGGCAACTAAATTCCCAAAATTTAGCCAAGCCCTTGCACAAGATCCAGCAACACGACGAATTTGGTATGGTATCGCAACTGCTCATGATTTAGAAGCACATGATGGTATGACAGAAGAAAAGTTATATCAAAAAATCTTCGCGTCGCACTTCGGTCATTTAGCGGTTATTTTCTTATGGACTTCGGGAAATCTTTTCCATGTTGCTTGGCAAGGAAACTTTGAAAAATGGGTAAGCAATCCGTTAAAAGTAAAACCAATTGCGCATTCGATTTGGGATCCGCATTTTGGCGACTCTGCTTTAAAAGCGTTCAGTAAAGGTAATTCATATCCTGTTAATATAACATACTCAGGGATATATCAATGGTGGTATACAATTGGATTTAGAACTAACCAGGAATTATATACAGGTGCAATTGGATTATTATTGTTATCGTGTGTTTTATTATTCGCTGGTTGGTTACATTTACAACCAAAATTCCGTCCAAGTTTATCTTGGTTTACAAACAACGAATCACGTTTAAATCACCATTTATCAGGATTATTAGGTGTTAGTTCTTTAGCTTGGACTGGACATTTAATTCACGTGGCTATTCCTGCATCGCGTGGTGTTCATGTTGGATGGGATAATTTTTTAACGACTCCACCACATCCTGCTGGTTTAACTCCTTTTTTTACAGGTAATTGGACGGTGTATACAGAAAATCCAGATACTTTTAGTCATGTCTATGGAACTGCAAATGGAGCAGGAACAGCAATTTTAACTTTTTTAGGTGGCTTTCATCCACAAACTCAATCGTTATGGTTAAGTGATATTGCACATCACCAATTAGCAATTTCAGTTATTTTCATTGTGGCTGGTCATATGTATCGAACAAATTTCGGTATAGGTCATAACATGAAAGAAATTTTAGATGCTCATCGTCCTCCTGGAGGTCGATTAGGTGCAGGTCACTTAGGATTATTCGAAACAATTACAGACTCGCTACATATGCAATTAGGTTTAGCATTAGCGTGTTTAGGTGTTGCTACATCGTTAACAGCTCAACATATGTACGCTTTAAATCCATATGCATTTTTATCGAAAGACTTTACAACTGAAGCAGCTTTATATACACATCATCAATATATCGCTGGTTTCTTAATGGTTGGTGCTTTTGCTCATGGAGCAATTTTCTTTGTACGGGATTATGATCCACTATTAAACAGAAAAAACGTTTTAGCCAGAATGTTAGAACATAAAGAAGCTATCATTTCTCATTTAAGTTGGGCTTCATTATTCTTAGGTTTTCATACATTAGGTTTATATATTCATAATGATACTGTTGTTGCATTTGGTCAACCAGAAAAACAAATTTTATTCGAACCAGTTTTTGCAGAGTATATTCAAGCTGCTTCTGGAAAAGCTGTTTATGAATTTAATGTATTGTTATCTTCTTCAACCAGTCCTGCAACAGTTGCAGGAAACCAAATTTGGTTGCCAGGCTGGTTAGAGGCTATTAATAGTGGTAAAAATGATTTATTCTTAAAAATTGGTCCTGGTGACTTTTTAGTTCATCATGCTATTGCCTTAGGTTTGCATACTACAACATTAATTCTTGTAAAAGGGGCTTTAGATGCTCGTGGATCAAAGTTAATGCCAGATAAAAAAGATTTTGGTTATAGTTTCCCTTGTGATGGTCCAGGTCGTGGGGGTACATGTGATATTTCAGCTTGGGATGCCTTCTACTTAGCAATGTTCTGGATGTTAAATACGATTGGTTGGGTAACATTTTACTGGCATTGGAAACATATGACAATTTGGGGTGGTAATCCTGCGCAATTTGATGAATCATCAAATTACATTATGGGTTGGTTAAGAGATTATCTATGGCTAAATTCATCACCATTAATTAATGGTTACAATCCATTTGGTATGAATAATTTATCTGTTTGGGCATGGATGTTCTTATTTGGACATTTAATTTGGGCTACAGGTTTCATGTTCTTAATTTCATGGCGTGGTTATTGGCAAGAGTTAATTGAAACGTTAGTATGGGCTCATGAACGGACACCACTTGCGAATTTAATTCGTTGGCGTGATAAACCAGTAGCTTTATCTATTGTACAAGCTCGTTTAGTTGGTTTAGTACATTTTGCTGTTGGTTATATTTTAACATATGCAGCATTTGTTATCGCTTCAACTGCAGGTAAGTTTGCTTAATACTTTCAAAAAATTTATTACAAATTAGTAATTTGTAATAAATTTTTTGAAAGTATTAAGCAAACAAAGTGTGAGAAAAGTTTATTTATAAAACGCGTCATGAAAAATACTATTAAACGTTTACAAAAAATCGTTGGAGAACAATTAAATATAAAATCAGCTCGAGTAAAATTAGATGCTGATTTTGTAAAAGACCTAGGTGCAGATTCTTTAGACGTTATTGAATTAATTATAACAATTGAATATGAATTTGATTTAAATATTGAAGATCGTTATGCTAGCAAAATTAAAACTATTCGAGATGTTTTAAATTACATCGAAGAAAAACCGAAGCATTAAGATATTCATACGTTGGTCGCAAACAAAAGAAAAGAATTTTCAGACAAATTTGGATCAATCGAATTAATGCGGCTTCTCGATTGAATGGTATTTCTTATAGTCAGTTGATTAATA
>Ga0136634_10000516_pt1 | contig 16930 bp, 23 predicted proteins | sample AntDrymUQ8332106_2_FD_104654 | JGI IMG/M metagenome (GOLD analysis project Ga0136634, IMG submission 104654) | Polar desert sand microbial communities from Dry Valleys, Antarctica - metaG UQ833 (21.06) | ecosystem: Environmental > Terrestrial > Soil > Desert | place: Antarctica: Dry Valley... | reverse complement strand
TGCAGATGTAAGACCAATTCCATGAATGTAAGTAAGAGCATATGCAATTTTTTTATTTCTTGGTAAATCAACACCAACTAATCTTACCATTTTTTAAACTCCTTTAAAATATTATCCTTGACGTTGTTTGTGTTTTGGATTTGAACAAATTACCATAACTTTACCATGGCGTTTAATTACTCTACATTTATCACACATCTTTTTTACTGAAGGACGAACTTTCATTTTTAATTTTTTAATAATAATTGTTAATTTATGGATAAATATTGTTATAAACATTTGAATAATAAATATTCTTAATTTCACGAATTAAATCTAAAACCACACCAGCTAAAATTAATAAAGAGGTTGTACTTAATCCATTAAGACCTGTAATATTTAATGTTGATTCAATAAAGTTAGGTACTACGGTTAAAGTTGCAAGTAGTGTACCACCGATTAGTGTTATTCTTTTTATAACTTGTTTTAAATAAAACGTTGTCTGTACTCCAGGTCTAATACCTGGAATGGTTACAGCCATTTTTTGAAGTTGATCAGAAATATCTTTTGGATTTAAAATAATTGATGAATAAAAGGTACTAAATATTAAAATTAATCCAAAATAACCTATCCAATAAACCCAAGAAACAAATTTAAAAGCTGTAAGAAAATTTAACCACTGAAAGATTCCCAAATTGATAATATAATTTGGGATTACCAAAATAGCCGTTGTTAAAATAATAGGCATTATTCCTGCTTGGTTGAATCTTACTGGAAGATAATTAATAGTTACGTATTGCAATTCAGATTGATTTAACTGTTTTGAAGAAATTAATGGAATTTGTCTAGTACCTTCTTGCAACAATACAATTCCATATAATGCACTAAAAACAAGTAAACTGATAATGATTATCGAGAAACTATTAAAATTATCACTATTTTCGAGAATTAATTTTTTAAACAGATTTGGTAAATTTGAAATAATATTCGTATAAATGAGTAATGATGGACCATTGCCTAATCCATAGTCACTAATTAATTCACTTAACCATAAAACTATCATTGACCCAGTAGTTAACCAAACAATTGTTTCAAATGCTAAAAAATAGTTCCAATCAAATAATATTTTTTTTAAATAAAAAGTAACACCAAAACTTTGAATAATAGCCCAAATCAAAGTTATAAAACGTGTTAAACGAGTAATTGAACGACGACCTTCCAAATCACCTTCTTTTTGTAATTTTGCAAGTTTTGGAGAAAACCCTAGAAGTAATTGAACAAAAATAGTTGCATTTATATAAGGGAAAATATTTAAAGTAAATAAACCAATTACAAAAGTATTGTCCCCTGAAAACGTGCTTAATAAATTTTTTGCTACCGAATGCCTTTGAATATAAAATGCTAGATCACTATGATTTATTCCAGGAACAGGAAAAAATGTTCCAACTCGAATGAATAACAGGACTCCAAGACTTAAGAATAAGCGATTTAATAAAACATATTTACTTTCCTTATCAATCTTCACTTTTTTATTTATAAATTTATAAATATATAGATATTACCCTAAATTTAAATCGCGTTTTTTTGCGACTTGTGATTTTGTAGTTAAATTGGCTAAAGCACAAATTGATGCACGAGCATTATTTAACAAATTATTAGAGCCTAATTGTTTTGCAATAACATTTTTGACACCCGCTACTTCCAATACAATTCTAACAGCTCCGCCGGCAATCACCCCCGAACCTTCAATAGATGGTCTCAGAATTACTTTACAAGCTCCAAAATTTCCAACAACGTTATGAGGAATACTTAATGATTTTGTAATTGGAAGTTCTATTAAATTTTTACGGCCATCAGTTTTTGCCTTCTTAAAAGCATTAACGACATCATCTGCTTTAGCAACACCTACACCAACTTTTCCATTTTCATCTCCAACAACAACAATAGCGCGAAAACTTATTTTCTTACCACCTTTTGTTACTTTGGAAACTCGACTAATTTTTATTAATCGTTCTACAAATTTCGATTCTTGGATGTTGTTATTACGTCGAGAATTTTTTTTTAACTTATTTATTTTTTTAAAATCACTACTCATAAGATATATTTAATTTGTGTAATTATGTACAAATTTTTTTAAAATTGCAAACCACCAGCTCTAGCTCCATCTGCTAATGCTTTTATGCGTCCATGATATAAATAAGGACCGCGATCGAAAACAATTTTTGTAATATTTTTCTTTAGACTTAACTCAGCTAATTTTTCTCCCATAAGTCGAGAAGCATCACAAGTGCGTCCTATTGATAAACTAAGTTTGATAGATCTATCTAAAGTAGAACAACTAAGTAAAGTTCTTGAGTTAGTGTCATCAATGATTTGTGCATAAATGTTTTCATTTGAACGATAAACAGATAATCTAGGTCTCTCAGTTGTTCCTTTAATCTTACCACGCAATGCTTCACGTTTTAATTTTTTATATTTATTCGGGTTTAACTTTTTGTTTTTAGTTTTTAATTTCAACAAAGCTTGTTTTGAAAATTTCATAATTTTAATTTTTTAAAAATATAATGATGTTATAATTTAAGTTAAAAAGTGATCATAAGTATTTATGGATTAAGAATTGAAAAATAAAGTTTACTAATTTTTTTATTTTCCAGATTTCCCAGCTTTGCGAATAATCCGTTCATCTTTATATAAAATTCCTTTCCCTTTATATGGTTCTGGACGTCGCCAAGCACGAATGTTTGAAGCAAACAATCCTAACAGTTCTTTCTCGCATGATTTTAAATTTATAGTTGTATTTTGAACAACTTCAACAGAAATATTATCTGGAATATTTATTTTAACAGGATGACTATATCCTAAGTTTAAAATAACTTCTTTCCCTTGAACAATAGCTCTGTAACCAACACCTTTTAAAATTAAAGTTAATTGAAACTGTTCTGAAACTCCAATAATCATATTATTAATTAATGTACGATACAAACCATGTAGTGACCGAAGATTTCGGGCTTCATTTTTTAAACTTACTTTTAAAACACTATCATCTTGTTGAATTTCAATCACATCCGGAATTTGGTTTTCTAAAGTTCCAAATTTTCCTTTAACCTTAATTTCCGATCCATTATAATGAATATTAACATTATCGGGAATAATAATTGGTAGTTTTCCTATACGTGACATTTTATAAACTCCTTATTTACCAAATATAACATAAAACTTCACCCCCAATACCAAAGTCTTTAGCTTTAAAATTTGTCATTACACCTTTAGAAGTTGATACAATTGCAACTCCTAAATTATCTAAAACTCGTGGTAATGTTTTTGAATTTGCATAAACACGTAAACCAGGTTTACTTACTCTTTTAATTTCACTAATAACCGGTTTTCTTAATTTTCCAGTATATTTTAATGAAATTAATAAATACTGACTTTTATTTTCTTGGTAACTTTCAAAATCTTCTATAAACCCTTCTTCTTTTAAAATACCCGCAATCGCTAAAGACATTTTTGTAGCAGGAACCTGTACAATTTGATGCTTTACCATATTAGCATTTCGGATCCTTGTTAACATATCTGAAATAGTATCCGTTACCATAATTATAGTTATCTCCTTATCAAATAGATTTGTCTTTTAATTATTCTTGTGACCAACGTTTTCGTTTTAAATGTCGTTTTCGATCCCAAACTTGGCTTATTTCTGAAAATGATGAGTATTTTTCGTAATATCCACAGTCATTTAATGGAAATCTTAAAAATTTAAATAAAATCATTCCATTTAAAATTTTATCCATTGATTTGAATTTAGATTTTGGAAAAGAATGCTCTAAAACAATGTTAATTGTAAGACCTTGAGTTTGCTCAACATCATCATAATCAATTTCCGGAAAAATTAACTGTTCTTTTAAACCAAAACTATAGTTTCCAGCTTTATCAAAACTTCTTAAAGATAAGCCGCGAAAATCTCGAATTTGAGCAAATGTAAAAAACAATAGTTTCGTTAGGAAGGCATACATTTTTTCTCCTCTTAATGTTACATTTAAGCCTAACTCCATATCTTCCCGAATTTTAAATCCAGCAATTGCTTTTTTTGCTCTTGTAATAATAGGTTTTTGACCAGTTATTTTTTCAACTTCTTCAATATTTTTTTTTAAAATTTTTGTATTTTGAGCAGCTAATCCAAGTCCCCGGTTAATTTGAATTTTTTTTAATTTTGGAACACTGTGTGGATTTCTAAATCGATCAGGACTATTTTTTATTAAAATAGGCTTAATTCCTTCTTCATATTCTTTTTTGATATCTCCAAGTAAATTGTAAATATCAGCAATTTCTTCTAATGAATGTTGATTTAGCATATTAAGATACTTCTTTTAAATTTAGTTTAACATTTGAATGATGAATGGGTGCCTCAAATTGTTTGATTTCACCTATTTCATTTTCTGTATTTGGTTTAACGTGTTTAAACTTAAAATTAATTCCTTGGACTACAACTTTTCCAGTTTTTCGATTAATTTTAATAATTTCTCCAGTTTCATTTTTATGAAAACCTGAAATAATTTTTACCTGATCACCTATTTTAAGATTTATTTTTTGGTTGTTTGGCATTATAAAACCTCCGGTGCTAAGGATACAATTTTAGAAAAATTTTTATCACGAATCTCACGGGCTACAGGACCAAAAACACGAGTACCGCGAGGATTATTATCGGCGTTTACAACAACAGCTGCATTATCGTCAAATCTAATATACATACCATCTTGACGACGAATCGTTTTTTTAGTTCTTACTACAACTGCTTTTACTACATCAGAACGTTTAACAGGCATATTTGGTATAGCTTCTTTAACAACTGCAATAATTGTGTCACCAATTTCTGCATATTTTTTATTACCACCTAATATTCTAATACACATTACTTTTTTAGCGCCGGTATTATCGGCTACTGTTAAAATTGTTTGAGGATAGATCATAAAAATATTTAACTTATTAACGATGATTTTGAAATAATTTCCACTAATTTCCAACGTTTTCTTTTACTTAATGGTCGACATTCTTGAACTAAGACTTTGTCACCTATATTACATTCCTCCAATTCATCATGAGCTAAATATTTCTTAGTTCTTACGATAGTTTTAGAATATATTGGATGCGGATATCGATTTTCGATTTTCACCACAATAGTTTTTTGCATTTTATTACTAATTACAATACCAATTTGTTGCTTGACTGGCATTTAAAACTCCTTAATTTGTAATTAACTTATTAATTTCTTTTTTTTGATCCGAGTTTTCTAACTTTAATGTTAAAAGTGTTTTTAATTGAGCTAAACGACGTTTTGTATGTTTTATGTTATGCGATTTAAAACTTTGACGAGTAGCTTTTTTAAAACGTAAATTAAATAATTCGTTTTCAGTTTCAATAATAGATTCAGAGATTTCTGTATTTGAAAGTGAAATAATATCAGTAAATTGAGGTAGACTCATATTTTATTTAATACTTAATAATAAATTTTGTTTTTAACGGTAATTTATAGGCTGCTAAATTTAATGCTATTTTAGCAACTTCTAAGGGAACAGAACTAATTTCAAATATAACTGTTCCAGGTTTTACTACAGCTACCCAATAATCTACAGCACCTTTACCAGAACCCATTCGTGATTCAGCTGCACGAGCAGTTACAGTTTTATCCGGAAAAATTCGAATCCATAACTTAGCCCCACGTTTAGTATAACGGGTAATTGTTCGTCGAGCTGACTCAATTTGACGTGAGGTAACCCAATTAGGTTCTAATGCTTGTAAACCGAAACTTCCAAAGCAAATTTCATTTCCACGTGTTGCTGTACCTTTCATACGTCCACGATGGTATTTTCTATATTTTGTTCTTTTTGGACTTAACATAACAAATTAATTTAATAAAACTATAAATTTTCTTGACTAATATTTTTTATTTAGATAAGATCTCACTCTTAAATAACCAAACCTTAATGCCTAAAACTCCATAGATAGTATTAGCTTCTGTTGTTCCATAATCAATATCGGCACGTAAAGTTTGTAATGGTACTCGTCCTTCTCGAATCCATTCACTTCTTGCAATTTCAGCACCATTAAGACGTCCTGAAACTTGAATTTTAATTCCGTTTACATTTTGTTTTTGAGCTCTTTGTAAAGCTTCGCGAATCGCTCTCCTAAAAGCAATACGTTTTTCTAATTGTTCAGCAACTAAATCAGCAAGAAGACAAGCATTTAAATCAACTTTTTCAACTTCGAAAACTTTGATTGTAACTTGACGACTTGCTGGTAAGATTTTTTTAATATTATTTAATAAAGTTTCAAGTCCAGTACCCAAATCTCCCACTAATATTCCAGGTTTGCCAGTTTCAATTTTTAATTGAATCTGATCATTTAATCCATTTCTACAAATTTGAAGATTAGAAATATTGTTTACTTTTGCAATTGAAGAGATATACGTTCGAATTTTATAATCTTCTTCTAAAACATTAGCATATTGATTAAAATTAGCATACCACGTCGATTTATGTTCTTGTGTAATACCTAACCTAAAACCTAAAGGATGTGTTTTTTGACCCATAGAATTAATATTTTTACTTTAAAGTTTTTTATTTAATTAGTTTCTTTCATAATAACTGTAATATGACAAGTTGGTTTTAAAATTTTGTATGCTCTTCCTTGCGCACGTGGTCGAATTCTTTTTAATTTAGGTCCTTCATCCGCAAAAATTTGATCAATGATTAGTTTTTTTTTATTTAATCCATAATTATGTTTTGCATTTGCTGCGGCTGAGTGAACTACTTGCCAAATAGGTCCTACAGCATTATAAGGTAAGAATTCTAAAATCATTAAAGTTTCTTGGTACGAACGACCTCGAATTTGATCTAAAATTCGTCTTATTTTATGAGGGGACATTCGAATATATTTCGCTATTGCTTTTACTGATTGCGAATTTGACATAAATAATTGTTTCTAATATATACTTTTAATTAATAAAAAATAATTTTTTTTTAAAGTTTTCAAACAAGACTAGAAATTTACCACAATGATTCTTGCTTTTTAATAGGAATTTTAGTTCTATATAAAAGTTTAATTGTTATATAGTTAAATTGCTCCAAATTTCCATAGTTGTTTGTCAAAAATTTATTCTTTTTTGACACTTCACTAATATAAATTTCATAAATCCAGATATCCAAAAAGTTAATATAAAGATTATTTTGTAATGAAAGAACAGGTGAATATAAAATCGTTAAAAGATTATCTCGTTCTGTTGGATTTGATTTAAACAAATCTAAAATATCATCGATTGCGTAATAAAGATACTTATTTTGAAAACTATTTAATAAAAACTTTGCAATTGAAGATAATTTTTTTTCGTATTTTATTTGGAAAGTTTTAGATGTAAGTTCGTTCGGGTTAGGATATAAAAATGGTTTTCCTTCAGTTCGACTACTCAATTTACGTTTTTTAGTTATCGAAAATTCTTCCTTACACTTACATCTAATTTCATATAAAATTCGATTCATTTTTTTAACGTTTTTGTTTTCTATCAGCTTTAATATGCGTTTTGAAATTTCTTGTTGATACAAATTCACCTAATTTATGTCCGACTAATTGATCAGAAATAAAAATAGGTACATGTTGCTTACCGTTGTAAACTGCAATTGTAAATCCAACCATACTCGGTAAGATTGTGGAAGACCTAGACCAAGTTGTAATTGTAGCATCTTTCTTTCCAGCTTGATTCATTTTATTAATTTTTTTTAATAAATGATAAGCAACAAACGGACTTTTTTTTAATGATCTTGGCATCTTAAAATATTTTCATTGATATATTAAACTTTTAAATAATTATTTAAACACGGCGGCGAAGAATGTATGCATCACTTAGTTTATTTCTTTGTCTTGTTTTGCTACCTAATGCAGGTTTCCCCCATGGAGTTAATGGACGAGTTCGGCCAATTGGTGCTCTTCCTTCACCACCACCATGAGGGTGATCACACGGATTCATAACTGAACCACGAACTGTTGGACGTTTACCTAACCAACGAGTTCTCCCAGCTTTACCACTTTGAACTAAAAAAGCATCATTATTACTAATTTCTCCAATTGTGGCCAAACATTCTTTTCGAAGTAATCTGATTTCTTTAGATGGTAATCTTAAAGTAACATAATCTCCTTCTTTTGCTAAGATTTTTGCTGATGTTCCAGCTGCACGAACAAGCTGTCCTCCTTTCTTTGGAATTAACTCAAGATTGTGAATAGAAGTACCTAACGGAATATCAGATAATGGTAAAGTATTTCCGACATTTAATGATAAACCAGAACCCGATAAAATTTTATCACCAACATTTAAATCTTTCGTATGTAAAATATATCTTTTTTCACCATCTTTATAGTAAATTAAGGCAATTCTAGCATTTCTATTTGGATCGTATTCAATTGCTGATACAATTCCTTCGATTCCATATTTATTACGTTTAAAGTCAATGATTCTATAACGTCTTTTATGACCTCCGCCACGATGACGAATTGTAATAACTCCTCTATTATTTCGTCCTTTACTAAGATGATTTTTTTGAATTAAATTTCTCTCTGGTTTCGTTTTTGTAATTTCAGTGAAAGCTGAAAGTGCTCGATTTCGTGTACCTGGTGTATATGATTTATAAAGACGGATACTCATAAACTTTATTATTTTTTATTTATTAATTTTCGGTAAATAAATTTATTACATCGCTCTCTGATAAACTTACAATTGCTTTTTTATATTGTGGTTTCCATCCAATATATTTACCTACACGTTTTTGTTTTCGTGGAAGGCGACACGTATTAACTTTTATAACTTTGACGGCAAATAAGTATTCAATAGCAACTTTAATGGAAAGTTTATCCGCGTAACGATCTACTATAAAACTATATTGATTGTTTTCTAAAAGTCTTGTAGCTTTATCCGTGATAATAGGATATTTAATAATTTGTCTTTTATTAAGACAAAAATTTGAAGAATTAATCACAATAAATCTCCTTTATATCATTTATGGCTAATGGTGTTAAAACAATTTGCTTTGCTTTTAATAAACTAAAAGTATTTAAATTTGAAGCTGAAATTAATTCAACATTTTTAATATTTTGTGTTGATAGTTTTAATGGAGGAGTTTTTTTCGAAACAACTATTAAGATTTTTTGATCTAAATTTATAGAACATTTGTGACAAACTTCTACAAAGTTTTTTGTCTTTGATTCTGTTATTTTGTTTTCTAAGTTTTCAATTATTAAAATGTCGTCTCTTTTGTTATATAACAAAGTTTGTAAAGCTAATCGACGTTCTTTTTTATTTAATTTTAAAAAGACCGTTTTTGGTTTTGGGCCAAAAATTACACCACCACCTTTCCATAAAGGTGAACGATTTGAACCTGCCCTAGCACGTCCAGTACCTTTTTGGCGCCATGGTTTTCTACCACCGCCTCGAACTTCACTTCGAGTTTTTGTAGAAACCGTTCCTTGTCGGTGAGAATTTTGATGTCGTAAAAGATCTCTATGTACTAGATAATTTCCTGATTTGTCAAGAATATTTAGTTTCAATTCATGGATCGAATCTAATTGTTTTCCATCGATGTCTAATGGATTATATTTTATAAATTTTTGAACAGTCATACTTGATTTTACTAATCTTCAGTTTTTAATTTGGTCTCTTTTAGCCAAAAGGAACAATACTTAATAAATTTCCAGGTTTTCCTGGAACTGATCCTTTAATAACTAAAATGTTTTCTTCTAAATTTAATTGAATAATTTTAAGTTTTTGAATTGTTGTAACTTTGTTTCCTAATTGACCCGACATTTTTTTACCAGGTAAAACACGTCCTGGTGTTGTACCCATACCAATAGAACCAGGTGCTCTATGGTTTTTAGAACCATGAGTCATTGGTCCACGAGCAAAATTATGACGTTTCTGAAGTCCAGAAAAACCTTTCCCAATAGTTTTACCTTTGATATTTACAAGTTGTCCAGCTTCAAATAGATTCACTTTTAAAACTTGACCAACTTCAAATTCAGTAGGATCCTCAACAAGAAATTCTTTTAAATATTTTAATGGTTGAATATCTGATTTTCGTAAATGTCCCAATTCGGATCCAGTTAATGATTTCTTTGAAACGTTACTATAACCAACTTGAATTGAATTGTATCCATCTTTAAATTTTGTTTTTACTTGTGTGACAACACACGGGCCAACTTTTAAAATTGTAACTGGAATAATGTTACCAAATTCATCAAAAATTTGAGTCATGCCAATTTTATTTCCTAATAAACCTACATTCACGATAGTCCTCCAAATAATTTTTAGATTAAATCAACTTTTATTTTTTAAATTTAGAACGTAATAAATTAATTTTAATTAATAAATCATGCTTTCTAGTTTAAAGAATTTTTTACTATTTGTCCATATAAAACAAATACACGCTGTTATAAGAATATAAATTAGTACGGATTTTTAGGGTTACTAATTGAAAAAGAATTATTTATAATTAATTACAAAATATAAATAATGATAGTTTAAGAGGAGAACAAAATGGCGAAAGTTGTAGGAATCGATTTAGGTACGACAAATTCGGTAGTAGCTGCAATTGAGGGTGGTCAACCTAGTGTAATTATAAATGCAGAAGGTTTAAGAACAACTCCTTCCGTTGTAGCTTATACTAAAAAACAAGAATTATTAGTAGGTCAAATCGCAAAACGACAAGCAGTTATTAACCCAGAAAATACATTCTTTTCAGTAAAACGGTTCATTGGTTCAAAAGAAAGTGAAATTTCAGCAGGAGCAAAACAACTACCATATAAAGTAGTAAAAGATTCAAATGAAAATATTAAAATTAAATGTCCAGCTTTAAATAAAGAATTTAGTCCAGAAGAAATTTCGGCTCAAGTGCTACGAAAATTAATTAATGATGCGACGGCTTATTTAGGCCAAGAAGTTACTCAAGCAGTTATTACTGTACCAGCTTATTTTAATGATTCCCAAAGACAAGCAACAATGGATGCAGGAAAAATTGCAGGCATTGAAGTTTTAAGAATCATTAATGAACCAACAGCTGCTTCATTAGCTTATGGGTTAGATAAAAAACAAAATGAAACTATTTTAGTTTTTGATTTAGGTGGTGGTACATTTGATGTTTCAATTTTAGAAGTTGGAGATGGTATTTTTGAAGTTTTAGCTACTGCAGGTGATACAAATTTAGGTGGTGATGATTTTGATAAAGTTTTAGTAACCTGGCTAATTAACGATTTTAAAGAAAAAGAAGGGATTGATTTAACAAATGATATTCAAGCTTTACAACGATTAACTGAGGCAGCTGAAAAAGCCAAAATGGAGTTATCAACAGTTGAAAAAACAATAATTCATTTACCATTTATTACTGCAGATAAAACAGGACCTAAACATATTGAGAAAGAACTAACAAAAGAAGTTTTTGAAAAATTATGTTCAAATTTAATAAACCGTTGTCGAATTCCTGTTGAAAAAGCATTAAACGATGCACGATTAAATAAATCTGCCATCGATGAAGTTGTTTTAGTAGGTGGTTCAACTCGTATTCCGGCTATTCAAAAATTAGTTGAATCATTAACAAATAAAAAGCCAAATCAATCAGTTAACCCAGATGAAGTAGTTGCAATTGGAGCAGCAATCCAAGCAGGTATTTTAGCAGGTGAAATCAAAGATATTTTATTATTAGATGTAACCCCATTATCATTAGGTGTTGAAACACTTGGCGGAGTTATGACAAAAATTATTGCTCGAAATACAACAATTCCAGTAAAGAAATCGGAAATGTTCTCAACCGCAGTTGATAATCAAACTAACGTAGAAATTCATATTTTACAAGGTGAACGTGAATTAGTTAGTGGAAATAAAAGTCTTGGTAATTTCAGATTAGATGGAATTCCATCTGCTTCACGAGGTGTTCCACAAATTGAAGTTACATTTGATATTGACGTAGATGGAATTTTATCCGTAAAAGCAAAAGAGAAAGAAACGGGTGTCGAACAATCTGTAACTATTCAAGGTGCTTCAAATTTAAGTGAAAATGAAGTTGAAAATATGTTAGCTGAAGCTGAAAAATATGCAGCAGCTGATAAAGCAAAACGAGAAAAGATCGAACTAAAAAATCAAGCAGAAACATTATGTTTTGAAGCTGAAAAAGAACTTTCTTCATTAAAAAACCAGATTTCTGAAGAAAAACAAAAAAGTATTACGAAACTAATTGAAAATATTAGACAAGATATTCAAAGTGATCAGCTGGATTCAGCAAAGTCATTTATCGAAAAATTAAAAGTCGCGATGAAAGAAATGATAGAGGCTAAATTAGATAATGAATCTAATTCAGATCCAATGTCTAATTTAAATGATTTATAACTAAATTTATTTTAAAAACTTAAACGAAGTTTATAATTTGTTTAAGTTTTTAAAATCATCTACAATAATACATTCTGTAGTTAAAATCATACTGGCAATCGATGTTGCATTTTGTAACCCAGAACGAGTCACTTTAGCAGGATCAACGATTCCTTCTTCATACATATTTACAAATGTATTTTGTGCAGCATTGTAACCAATTTCAAATTCTTGTTGCTGAACTTTTTCAATGATAACTGGCCCATTAATTCCAGCATTTTCAGCGATTCTTCTTAAAGGAGCTAAGATAGCTCTTGATATAATCATGGCACCAATAAGTTCATCTTCTTTTAAATTGTTCTTTGACCATGTTACAAGATTTCCAGATAAATGTGCTAGAGTCGCTCCGCCACCTGGAACAATTCCTTCTTCTACAGCGGCACGTGTTGCATTAATAGCATCTTCTAATCTTAATTTTTTATCTTTCATTTCAGTTTCCGTAATAGCACCAACTTTAATAACTGCAATTCCACCAGAGAGTTTCGCAATTCGATCTTGTAATTTTTCTTTTTCATATGTTGTGTCAGCAGCATTTGCTTGTTTTCGAAGCTGTTCACAACGAACTTTAATGTTTTTTAAAGTATCACCGTTCGCTACAATTGTTGTTGTATCTTTGCTAACAATTATTCGACGAGCTTGTCCTAACAAATTAATCTGAATATTATCTAAACTTAATCCAGCATCTTGAGTAATAACAGTTCCTCCTGTTAATATGCCAATATCTGCTAACATTTGTTTTCGTAATTCTCCAAAACCAGGTGCTCTTATAGCAACAACATTTAGAATGCAGCGTAGTTTATTTAAAATTAAAGTAGCTAAAGCTTCTTTTTCAACATCTTCAGCAATAATAAGAAGTGGGCGTTTTGTTTTTGTTACCTGTTCTAAAATAGGTAATAAATCTTGTTGCACTAATGTAATTCTTTTATCTGTTAACAGAATGTATGGATTTTCATATGAAACTTCCATTTTATCAGTATTAGTAATAAAATAGGGAGAAATAAAACCTTTTTCTAATTTCATTCCTTCAGTAATTTCAAGCTCTGTTACACTACCTTTTCCTTCTTCTAATGATATAACTCCTTCTTTTCCAACTTTTGCTAATGCATCAGCAATAAGAGATCCAATTACTTCGTCATTACCAGCTGAAATTGAAGCTACATGTTGAATAGATTGAAGATCTTCAACTGGTTGTGCAAATTCGTTAATTTGAGTAACTAAATATTGCGCCGCTTTTTCCATACCTAATTTAATTGAAATTGGGTTTGCACCAGCCGCAACATTTTTTAAGCCTTCTTTTACCATAGCATAAGCCAAAACAGTTGCAGTTGTAGTCCCATCCCCTGCCACATCGTTTGTTTTCGAAGCTGCTTGACGAATTAACGAAACTCCAGTATTTTCAATATGATCTTTTAAATTAATTTCTTTTGCAATTGTTACGCCATCATTTACAATTTGAGGTGATCCATAAGCTTTTTCTAAAACTACGTTTCTACCTTTTGGTCCTAATGTAACAGAAACAGCTTCAACCATGATTTCCATTCCTCGTTCTAAAGCACGTCGAGCATTATCTTGATATAAAATTTTCTTTCCCATACTTACTTATTAAATTGTTTTTTATTTTTATTAAAAATATTTCAAATAGTACTCTAATTCAAAAATTATTACTTTTGCAAGTTTTTAATTCAATTCTAGGAATTTTTTTTATCTTTACTAAATTTATATATTTATAGTATTATTAAAAGTTAGAATTATGTTTGGGGCTTGTAGCTCAGTGGACTAGAGCACGTGGCTACGAACTACGGTGTCAGGGGTTCGAATCCCTTCTTGCCCAATATTTATATCATCTTTCTTAATAAATTGTTTTTTGTGCAAAGACTTTGGGGTGTCGCCAAGTGGTAAGGCTGCGGACTTTGACTCCGCCATTCGTAGGTTCGAATCCTTCCACCCCAGTTCTCATTATTTTAATTATTAAATGTAGGTAAGAAAGAGTTGTTTTTTATTTCCAGAACTTGCATAATTAAAATAAAAATAATTATTATAAATTATTGATCTTGAATAGAAATAAAATTATGACAGCTAAAATTCAATTTATAAAAGGTCTAGACGAAAAAGTTTTACCTGATGTTCGATTAACAAGATCTCGAGACGGAAGTACAGGAACGGCAACTTTTCGCTTCAAAAACCCTAATATTTTAGATAAAAGTACTGCAAAAGAAGGTGAAATTACAGGAATGTATTTAATTGATGAAGAAGGAACTTTAGAAACAAGAGACGTAAATGCAAAATTTGTTAATGGAAAACCTAAAGCAATTGAATCTATTTATATTATGAAAAGCCCGGAGGCTTGGGATAGATTTATGAGATTTATGGAAAGATATGGAGAAACAAATGGTTTAGTTTTTACTAAAGCAGGTTAATTCAAAACTTTAAAAGAACTCAAAGATGCAAATATCATTAAAATGGGTTACCGAATTTGTAGATCTTGAAACTGTTAATTTAAATTCTTTAATTGAAAAATTAACACTTAGTGGCTTTGAAGTTGAAAAAATTTTAGAAGTCGAAATAGATAATAAAAAAACAGTAGCATTAGATATATCAGCAACAGCAAATCGTTCAGATAGTTTATCAATTCAAGGTATTTCATTAGAAATTTCTGCTTTATTAAATAAAGTCCTTCAAGTTTCAAGTTATTCCACTAAAACTTTTAGTTGGAAACAAAAACTTGAAAATTTATCAGAAATTAGTTTAGCTAAAGATGAGTGTTTAGGATTTATTTCGATCACAGTTGAAAACTTAAATACTTTAATTTCACCTGATTGGTTAAAAAAAAAATTAATTGCTTCAGGAATAAAGCCTGAAGACAATTTAACAGATTTTCAAAACTATATTTTATTGGAAACGGGTTATCCATTTGAATTTTATGATTTGGACAAAATTTATTCTAAAACAAATAGTTCAAACGTTAGTTTAAACTTAACATACGATCAAAGTAGAAAAAAATTTTTGGCTAATGATGAAGTAGAGTATAAATTAAATAATTCTATTTTAATCCTTAAAGCTAATGAACTACCTATCAGTATTGCCGGAATTATTTCAAGTCAAGAGGTTCATTGGTCAAATACTACAAAATCTTTATTAATTGAAGGAAGTATTTTTAATTCAACAAAAATTCGACAACAAACAAGAATTTTAGGATTACGAACAACTCGATCATCCAGATATGAAAAATCATTAAAAAGTACGAATCTTTTAAGATCATTCTTTAAGTTAGTTTCTTTATTAAGAATCTCAAATCCAAATTTAATCTGTAAACTTCATACGCTTGCTCAGCTTTCAGAAAAAAATTTAGCAGCTATTACTTTAGAATATGAGAATGTTAACAAAATTTTAGGCCCAGTTAACTCATCTTTCCAAAATATAAATACATATATTTCACCAGACACAATTACAAACTCTTTAAAACGGTTAAATTTTAAGATAAATTATGATGAAAAAAATTTAGTCTGGCAAGTAAATGTTCCACACTTGAGAAGTGATGATATTGTTCGAGAAATTGATTTAATAGAAGAAATTGGTAGATTATATGGATTTAATAATTTTTTAACTCGATTACCAAATATCAAAACAATTGGAAGAGAAGATTATAATTATCAAACACGAAAAAAATTTACATCTTGTCTTCTTAATTTAGGTTTAAATGAGTTGATTCAATATTCACTAGTAGAAGAAGAAACTTATATTCATAACGACATTAAAATAATAAACCCTTTAGTTAAAGACTATTCAAATCTCCGATCAAGTTTATTACCAAATTTATTAAAAACATTACAAGAAAACGTTAAAAAAGGTAATTCAGTAATCGAAGGATTTGAATATGGACATGTTTTCTCTGGAAATTTTTTAAAAGGGATTACAGAAAAAGAATATGTTGCTGGCGTTTTTGGAGGGGTTAAACCAAAATCATTTTGGTCTGATTCTGCACGGTTATTAGATTGGTTTGAAGCAAAAGGTAGAATAGAAGAGTTGTTTAAAAAATTAAATATTATAATTTATTGGAAAGTGTCTACGTCATCAAAAAATCAAAATATTTTCCATCCATATTGTACAGCTGAATTATATCTAATAAATGGTAATAAATTAGGAGATTTTGGACAAGTTCATCCCATTTTAGCTAAAAAATTAAATCTTCCAATTGATCTTTACTTATTTGAATTTGATTTTGAATTAGTTCAAAATCAAATTCAAATAAATAAATTAATAATCTATCAACAATATTCGTCTTACCCAAAAATAATTAAGGATTTATCTTTTATAATTCATAATCAAACTTCTTTTGAAACTATTAAAAAGATTTTATATTTAAATGGAAGCAACTTTTTAACAAAGATAAATTTATTAGACGAATATCGCGGTACATTTATTCCTGAAAATCATACTAGTTTATGTTTACAATTAATTTTTCAGTCCGATGAAAAAACATTACAAACTAAAAAAGTA
>Ga0136634_10000515_pt1 | contig 16961 bp, 17 predicted proteins | sample AntDrymUQ8332106_2_FD_104654 | JGI IMG/M metagenome (GOLD analysis project Ga0136634, IMG submission 104654) | Polar desert sand microbial communities from Dry Valleys, Antarctica - metaG UQ833 (21.06) | ecosystem: Environmental > Terrestrial > Soil > Desert | place: Antarctica: Dry Valley... | reverse complement strand
CGCGTGCCGCGCATTTCGTTTCCGGTTCGTCGACGCCGAGCGTGTCCGTTTCATAGCGCTGGTGCAGGAAGCCCTGCTGCGGCGATACCGTCACCGGCATTTGCAGTGTCACCAGCAGGATCGGCTGGCGGAGCTGGCGGTCCCAGCTGCGGAAATTCACCGCCTGCCCCTTGAAGGCGCCGAGGCCGAAATCCGGCTTGAGAATGTGCTCGCGCACCACCTTGGCATCGCTCGATTTGGTGCGGATCGCCGCTTCGCCGATGATGCGCACGGCCTCCCAGGCCTGATAATCGAGGGCCGTCATGCGCCGCTTCGCGGTCCGCTCAAAGCGCGAATGCAGCTGCGTGCCGCCCCATTGCTCATGCGCCGGATGCCAGCTTGTCGGCATCAGCCCGGACGTGCCGGCAACGGGCCGCGCATCCCATGTGCGATAGGGCAGATAGGCACCGAACACCTCGCTCTCATCGGCGACGACGCCCCCGTCGTGCTCCGCCGCGCGCTGGGTGAACACCGGCATTTGCTGCTGCACCTGCTCATGGCCGGTGTCGGTGCGCCGCCCGCCGCCCGCATCCTCATAGACGCGCTCCTCGACGATTTGCGCGCCGAAGCGCTTGGCGGCGCGTTTCAGGGCTTCGGCAAAGGCCTTATCGTTGGGGTGCGTGCCGGAAATCAGGAACCAGCGCCGCCATTTTTTCCAGGCGAGATATTGCGCCAAGGCATCGGCCAGCATGGCGCGGCTCGGCGCGATATGGAAGAGATTGGCGCGGCAGTTTTCGGCGCGAAGGCCGTCATCGGCGGCGTTGATGTTGAACAGCAGCGCAGCCCTGGCGGCCGACGCCTCGGCAAGCTTGATTTGGATGGCGGCAGGGGCATCGACGACGATGAAGCGCGCCTCGGCCGCAAGCAAAGCGTCGAGCGCCTTGAGGGCTTCCTCCTCGCTGGCCGCTTTCTCGATGCGCAGGGTGAAATCCTGCTTGGTGAAACGGCCGGTGGTTTGATTGTCGCGGATGCCCAGCTGCGCGCCCGCCTCGCCGTTGTCCTCGGGCCGCATATCGATGCGCGAGAGCGGGATGACCTCCTCGCCCGAAACCTGCAGATAGCCGATCGCGATTTTCTGAACATCTTGCGCGCGGGCGCCGCTTAAGACCAAGGTCCAGGCCCATGCAAGGCCGATTACGAACACGCACACTCGATTTGCACAGGCCATTCCTAGCGTTTCATCCTTATGATGTTCTTATAATTGTTTGCAAGTAATAGGCATCTTTTGGACATAGCAGCGCCGGTTTCAGGCGTCAATAAGCGCGGCTTCGCAGATCAGCCAGGTAGCGGCAGCGAATTGCGCAAACTACGGGGCTGCTTGAAGGGAAGGCGCTGGTTGGGAATAAATCAGCGCTTTGGCGGAACAGCGCATTAATGGTTGATGATACTTGCAAGGCTGCCCGGAAATAGCGCAAACTACCGTGATGCAAGTGCAATCTGGCTAACCGGGCGCCCGTGCTTCATCATCTTCATTTTGCAGCCGCCGCCGCGGCCTGCGCTCTCGTTCTGGCGTTGCCGTCAGCTTCGCCCCGTGCCCAAGGCACGCCGCGGGCGGCCGCTGTGTTCCCATTCGAGTTTCTCGACTCGGGCCAGAGCAGCCCAGCCGCCAAGCCCGAGCCGGATGAAGCCGCCCGGCTCGATCTGATCGGCGAACTGCTGAAAACCCGCCTCTCGGCGTCCGGCGCCTACGCGCCCGTGGACTTGGCCGCCGCCATGCCCGCAATCGCCAAGGCGCCCGCGCTGCGAGACTGCCAGCGTTGCGCCGAGGAAATCGCGCGCGGGGCAGGCGCCGAAATAGCCGTTGTCGGCTATGTGCAAAAGGTGTCCAATCTCATCCTGAACATCAACATTACGATCAGCAACGCCCACTCCGGCCAGGTTTTCGCTGCCGCAAGCGCCGATATTCGCGGCAATACCGACGAATCCTGGACCCGCGGCGTGGAATGGCTGGTCAAGAACCGGCTGCTCGCGAAAAAGCAGCCGTGATCATTTGGGAGGCCCGCTTGCCTTTCGCATCGCTGCGGCTTTTATGGCTCTGGCTCGCCGCTCTCCTCGTCATCGTGATCCTCGGCGCTCCTGCCTCTCGGGCCGAAAGCCTGAAGGCAGGCGTTTTGAAATTCGGAACGGTCGATTGGCTGGTCGACGTTATCAAGCATCACAAGCTCGATGCCCGCGAAGGGTACGACCTTACCGCGCTAGCGCTGGCCTCGAACAACGGTATTCAGGTGGCGCTGCTGGGCGGAGAAGCCGATATTATCGTCACCGACTGGCTTTGGGTCCTGCGCCAGCGCGCGGCCGGCGAGGACCTGCTGTTCGTGCCGTATTCCATGGCGGTCGGCGCGCTGATGGTGCCGGCCGCCAGTCCGCTGCGCGGCGTGGCCGATCTCAAAGGCAAAAGGATCGCCGTGGCCGGCGGCCCGCTCGACAAAAGCTGGCTGCTGCTGCGGGCGCGAAGCCTGGCCACGGATGCCGGGGATCTAGCCCAGACCGCCAAACCGATCTATGGCGCGCCGCCGCTGCTCAACCAGCAGGCCCTGTGGGGGGAGGCAGACGCCATTCTCACCTACTGGCATTTTGCCGCGCAATTGGAGGCGAACGGCTTCAAGCGCCTCGCCTCTGTTGCGGAGCTGATGCGCGATATCGGCTTGCAAAGCGAAATCCCGCTGATCGGCTTTGTCTTTTCCGGCAAGCTAGCCAAGGAAAAGCCCGAAACGATCGCCGGGTTCGTGCGCAGCACCCGCGCGGCGCAGGCGATTCTGCTGACATCCGATGCGGAGTGGGACCGTCTGCGCCCGCTGCTGCGCGCCGCCAGCGACGCCGAATTCATCGCTTTGCGCGAGCGCTACCGTGAAGGCATCACCTTCGCCTGGGGGCCGGACCAGCAGGCAGAGGCAGCTAAGCTGTTCGGCATCTTGGCCAAGCTCGGCGGCGACGATCTCACCGGCAAGAACGTCCCCTTCGATCCGCGGATGTTCTGGCAAGCCCCCTCGAACTGATGGCGCGGGCTTCGCAAATGCGGCGCCGCGCCCTGTGGACCGGCGCATCCGTGGTGGTGCTCGTTGCGCTGTGGGCGGCTCTGGCCGTCATCGCCGACAGCCGTCACGTCCCCGCTCCCTTCCCGGTGTTCCAGCGCATCGCGGAAGGCATTGCCAGCCGGGAGCTGCCCTATCACGTGGGCATCACGCTCTTGCGGGTTGTGACCAGCTTCGGCATCGCCATGCTGATCGGCAGCGCCATCGGCATCGCCATGGGGCGGCTTGCCGGCCTCGACCGCTTCTTCGACGGCTGGCTGATCCTGTTTTTGAACATGCCGGCCTTGGTGACGATCATCCTCTGCTATATTTGGTTTGGGTTGAATGAAACGGCGGCCATTATCGCCGTCGCCATCAATAAAATCCCCAACGCGGCCGTCACCCTGCGCGAGGGCGCGCGTGCCGTAGACAAGGACTATCACGAGATGGCCCTCGTCTATGAATTCGGCGCTTGGAAGACGTTTCGCCATGTGACGCTGCCGCAGCTCGTGCCGTATTTCGCGGCGGCGTCGCGCTCCGGGCTGGCTCTGGTCTGGAAGATCGTGCTGGTGGTGGAACTGCTCGGGCGGCCCAGCGGCGTCGGGTTCCAGCTCTACACGTTCTTCCAGCTTTTCGATGTCGTTGGCATTCTCGCCTACGCCATCGCTTTCATCATCGTCGTGCAGGCGATCGAGCTGCTGCTGCTTCAGCCTTGGGAGGCGGCCGCGAACCGCTGGCGGCGATGACCGCGCTGGCGGTGACCATCGCCCGTAAGGCCTATGCCGGGGCGCGCGATGGCGGCGTGCTGGCGATCGAAAACCTTCATTTCAGCGTGGCCGCGAACGAGTTCGTTTGCATTCTTGGGCCGTCGGGTTGCGGCAAGACGACGATGCTCAATGTCATTGCCGGACTCGATAAGGACTTTAGCGGGCAGATCGCATTCGGCGAGAGCGCCGCCAGACGCCGCCTCGCCTATGTCTTTCAAACGCCACGCCTGCTGCCCTGGCGCACGGTCCTGGAAAATATCACCCTCGCGGCAGGCAGCGATCCGCATTCCGCCGCAAACGCGCGCGCGCTGGTCGCCGAAGTGGGGCTGGCCGGCTTCGAGGACGCCTTTCCGGGCCAGCTTTCGCTGGGCATGCAGCGCCGCGCCGCGCTCGCCCGCGCCTTTGCCGCTGACCCCGCTTTGCTGCTGATGGATGAGCCCTTCGTCTCGCTGGACGAAACGGCGGCGGCCAAGCTCCGCGCCCTGCTGCTCTTGCTGTGGCGGCAGCGGCCGGCGACAATGCTGTTCGTCACGCATGACAGCCGCGAAGCCATCCAGCTCGGTGAGCGGCTGTTGCTGCTTACCCCCAGCCCGGCCAAGCTCCGGGCCGATTTACGCGTGACGCTTTCGCAGGAACAGCGCGCTAGCCCCTCCGCGGTGGAGGCGTTCCGCACGGAAAATCTATCCTTTCTCGCCGAGTCGCGTGCACCCGCCGAAGCGCCGCAGTACAATAGCCCTATGAACAGAGCTTTCCGGCCATGAACAGGCCCGCAACCGAGGCTGCCTGGTTTCTGGTGAGCGTTCGCTCGCCCGAAGAAGCGCGCCTTGCTCTTGCGGGCGGAGCGGACATCATCGACGTCAAGGAGCCGTCAGGCGGCGTGCTCGGCGCTGCGCCGCTGTCCGCAACGCGCGCGATCGTGGCCGCCGTCGATGGTGCGCGGCCGGTCAGCGCCACGGTTGGCGATTGCGCTCTGGAGCAAGCTGCGGGAAGAATCATGGCGACCGCGCGGACCGGCGTGGACTACGTCAAAATCGGGCTGTTCGGCGATGCGGCGGCGGCCACGCTCAACGCCTTCGAGCGTCATGCGAGAAGCGGCGTGCGGCTCATTGCGGTGCTGTTTGCGGACCGCGCACCGAATTGGGAAACGGTCGCCGATCTGGCGCGAGCGGGATTTGCAGGCGTGATGCTGGATACCGTTGAGAAAAGGCAAGGCGGCCTGCGTCGCTATCTGGCTGCGGAGGCGCTTGCGGCATTCCTTGCTCAGGTGCGCGGCCATGGCATGCTGGCCGGGCTCGCCGGATCGCTGCAGGAAGCGGACGCGCCCGCGCTGCTTCCCTTGCGGCCCGATGTGCTGGGTTTTCGCGGCGCGCTGTGCGAAGGCAAGCGCAGTGCGGCGCTTTCGCTTGCGCGGGTTCAGGCCATGCGCTCCCTCATCCCGCTTGCAAACGGCGCAAGGCCGGTCAACACGCGTCTGCGGGATCTGTCGATGGCCGAGGAAAGCTGAAATGGTAGACAACAAGATCTTGGCCGCCCGGTTCTATACCCCCCAGCTTGCCCGCTCTTCCGTGGTTCTCGATAAAATCGCGGTCCGCGGCATGGTGCTGGACTGCCATATCGGGGTTTTCGCCGAGGAGAAGACCAAAACGCAGCGCGTGCGCTTCACCGTCGAGGTCTCGCTGTTCCCCTCGCCGCGGACCGTTGATGACCAAATCGAGGAAACGGTCAGCTACGACTATATCGTGGACGCCATCAAGACGGTCACAGGCCAGGGCCATATCAATCTCTTGGAGACCCTGGCCGAGCGCATCGCCGACGAATGCCTCGCCGACCGGCGCGCGGCAAAGGTGCATCTGCTCGTCGAAAAGCTGGACCGCTTGGAGGGAGCGAGCCTGTGTGTCGAGATCGAGCGCCTGCAGCCCGCTGCCTATGAGGCCAATGTCTATGCCCTGCCCTCGGCCTATACCGTCATCCGGGAAAAAACGGCTCCCAAGGACAGCGAGTGAACGGCGCCAGCGCTGCGGTCCCAGAAGGCTTGACCGTCCTCAAACTGGGCGGCAGTTACGCCTTTTCGCCCCATCTGCCCTCAATTCTCGATGCCGTTTGTGGGGCACGCGCGGCCTTGGTTGTCGTTCCAGGCGGAGGACCTTTCGCGGACCGCGTGCGCGAGGCCCAGCCGGTCATGGCTTTCAGCGAACGGGCCGCGCACCGCATGGCCTTTCTCGCCATGGCGCAGTTCGCCGAAGCGCTGGCCGCGCTGGCTCCGGCCTTGCGCGTCGCGGCGGGTCTCGACGAGATCAAGGCCGCTCTTTCGCGAAGCGACGTGCCGGTCTGGTCGCCATGGCCGCTCACGGACGGCCTGCAAATTCTGCCCGAAGGCTGGAACCTGACCTCCGACAGTCTGGCCGCATGGCTGGCAGGCAGGCTGGGCGCCGCGCGCCTTGTCCTTCTCAAGCATCGCGATCCCCCTGTGTCGCCCATGACCCTTCATGAAGCGGCCCAGGCCGGCATCGTCGACCCTCTCTTTCCCGGATTTGCCACCGCTTTTTTGCGGCCTCTCGCCCCTTCGCCTGGCGGCTTGGCCGCTGCCCTCTCCCTTGTTGGAAAGAGCCGGGCACGTAAGCGCCCCAATGAGGGTACATCCCAAGAGAAGCAGCCCAGCAAAAATGGCAGCCATCCGAGACGCTCGGGGGCGGCGGTTTGGTGGGTGGGGCCAGCGCAACTGGACACCTTAGCCGCGGTGATCGAGGGCGGCGGCGAGGCCGGCCTGCGTCTTCATGTGAACGAAAACGCCTTGCGTGCATAACGGCCATGAGCCCTGAACGCCTGCTCTTCCTCACCGGCAAACTTGCCAAGCCCCGCCTCGAGAAGGTGGCGGCGCAAATCGACTTCGGCGAGCGCACATGGCGGATCGCCGATATGGGCGTGAAGGTCGCCGCGCTGATGACGGAGCAGCTGATCCGGCGCCGCCTGGCCATGCCGGTGCAGGCGGACCGTGTGATCCTGCCCGGACGCTGCCGTCTGGACCTCGCGGCGCTGTCGGCGCATTTCGGCGCGCCCTTCGAGCGCGGCCCCGAGGAACTGAACGACCTTCCCGGCTATTTCGGCAAGCACGGCGCCGCGCCCGATCTCTCGCGTCATGACATGCGCATTTTCGCCGAAATCGTGGATGCGCCGCGCATGAGCGTCGCGGCGATCGTTGCGCGCGCGCGGGCGCTGCGCAAAAGCGGCGCCGACGTCGTCGATGTCGGTTGCCTGCCGGATGCCCCGTTTGCGCATCTGGAGGAAACGGTCCGGGCCCTCAAGGCGGAAGGCTTCGCCGTCAGCGTCGATTCCGCAAGCGAAGCCGAATTGCGGCGCGGCGCGGCGGCTGGCGCCGATTTCCTCCTCAGCCTGACGGAGGCAACGCTCGGCATCGCGGACGATACCGCCGCCGTCCCCGTGCTGATCCCGGGCACGCATGGCGACCTCCCTTCGCTGCTGCGCGCGGCCGACGCCATGGAGAAAAAGGGCCTGCCCTATCTGTGCGATCCGGTGCTCGACCCCATTCATTTCGGCTTCACCGCCTCCCTCATGCGCTATGCCGAATTCCGCCGCGAGCGGCCGCAAGCGGAAATGCTGATGGGCACCGGCAATCTCACCGAGCTGACCGACGCCGATAGCGGCGGCGTCACGGCAATGCTGCTCGGCATAGCCTCCGAGCTGCGCATCGGCAATCTGCTCACCGTGCAGGTCAGCCCGCATACACGCCGCACGGTGGAGGAGCACGACATCGCGCGGCGCATGATGTTCGCCGCGCGCGAGGATGGCAGCCTGCCGCGCGACTATGCGGCGGGCCTGCTCTCACTGCATGAGCGCAAGCCGTTCGCCAATAGCCCGGCGGATATCGCGCAGATGGCCGCCGATGTGCGCGATCGCAATTACCGCATCGAGGTGGCGGAAGACGGCATCCACATTTTCAATCGCGACCTGCATCGCGTCGAGCGCGAGCCTTTCGCCCTATTTCCCCAGCTCGGCGTGGAGAGCGACGGCGGCCACGCCTTTTACCTCGGCGCCGAGCTGGCGCGCGCGGAAATTGCATGGCAGCTCGGCAAGCGCTATGCGCAGGACAGCGGCCTGCGCTGGGGCGTGGCGGTCGATGAGCAGGCCGAAGATCTCGCGCGGCTGAAGGAGGCGGGCACCACCCTCTCCCACGCCATCCGCGCCCGCGACCCGGAGAACCAGCATAGCGTGCCCGATGCACCGCCAGCGAAGACGACGAGGGTTAAGCCATGCCGGTGATCCGTGAGTCGATTGTGATTACCAGCGATGCCGAGGGCCGCCCGCATATCGCCCCGCTCGGCCTCATCGAGGAGGCGGGCGGCTTTGTCGCCGCGCCCTTCACGCCGTCGCGGACGCTGGACAATTTGCGCGAACGGCCGTTTCTGACCGCGAGCGTGACTGACGATGTGCGGGTGTTCGCCGGCTGCCTTACTGGGCGCCGCGACTGGCCGGTCCTGCGCGCTGTGAAAATTCCCGGCTTCTACCTGGCGGGCGCGCACGCGCATCGCGAGCTGGAAGTTGGGGATGTGACGGAAGACGCGCTGCGTCCGCGTTTCCACTGCCGCGTGGTCCACGAAGCGGCGCATGCGCCCGCGCCCGGCTTCAACCGCGCGCAGGCCGCCGTGATCGAGGCGGCCATCCTCGCCAGCCGCCTGCCTATGCTGGCGCCGGAGAAAATCCGGGGAGAACGCGCCTATCTCGAGATCGCCATCGGCAAAACAGCCGGCGAGCAGGAGCGCGAGGCCTGGGGCTGGCTCATGGAGAAGATCGATGCGCATCTCGCCGGTTGAGACGCAGCTCGCGCTTGGGCGGCATTTCGAACGGATGCAATCGCCAATTGGATTTAGCTCCGTAGCTTTTCGCACGCTGTGAAACAGCCGTTGCCCGGCAAGCGTCACAAAGGCATTCTTGCACATGCGGCCCGATCACGCGCTTGCCTGCCACCGAGCCTAAACCGGCTTGCAAGTGAGCCGGACTCGAGTAGGCGCACCGATGCCGGGCCGGCAATTGTATTTGACGCAAACGCAGGGCGGCGGTCGGTCCCACGACCGCTGATCCGGCGAGCAAAATGGGAGGACTGCAATGGCAACCTGGAAACCCGATCCGACGTTTTACCCATCCCCACGCATGGCCATGAAGGCGCCTGCGGAGACGCTGGCTTATGTGGCGGCGTTCGATCCCTCAGGTCAGACTCCCGACGGCATCGCCGTGGTGGACCTCGACCCGAACTCGCAAACCTACGCGACGATCCTCAACACCGTCGCGATGCCGAATGTGGGTGACGAGCTGCATCATTTCGGCTGGAACGCGTGCTCGTCCTGTCTGTGCCCAAACGCACCGCACCCCCATGTCGAGCGGCGCTATCTCGTCGTGCCCGGGCTGCGGTCGTCGCGCATTCATATCCTCGATGTCAAACCCGACCCGCGGAAACCGGCGATCGTCAGGGTGATCGAACCGGAAGAGGTTGCCGAGAAATCCGGTTATTCGCGGCCGCACACCGTCCATTGCGGTCCCGATGGCATCTATGTGGCGGCCCTGGGCAATGCGCAAGGCAAGGCGCCCGGCGGCGTGTTCCTGATGGATCACGAAAGCTTCGATATCCTTGGCCAATGGGAAATCGACCGCGGCCCGCAACAGCTGGCCTATGACGCCTGGTGGCACCTCGGTCACGATACGCTGGTGACCAGCGAATGGGGCACGCCCGACATGTTCGAAAATGGTCTTGTGCCCGAAATTCTCTTGGGCGCCAAATACGGACGCAAGCTGCATTTCTGGGATCTGCACAAGCGTAAGCACCAGCAAACCATCGACTTCGGCGACAAATACCAGCTCGTCTTCGAGCTTCGCCCGGCGCATGACCCCACAAAAGCGTATGGGTTCGTCAACTGCGTCCTCAGCCTTGAAGACCTGTCGTCCTCGATTTGGGTTTGGCACCGTGACGGCGACAAGTGGGCCGTTACCAAAATCATCGATATCCCGGCGGAACCCGCCGACCCCGATCAGCTGCCGCCCTTGCTGAAAGGTTTCGGCGCGGTGCCCCCGCTCGTCACCGACATCGATCTCTCCATGGACGACAAGTTCCTCTATGTCGCCTGCTGGGGTACGGGCGATCTGCAACAATACGACGTTTCCGATCCCTTCAACCCGAAACTGACGGGCAAGGTCCGCATCGGCGGCATCGTATCGCGCGCGACTCACCCCGGCGCCAAGAACGGCGCCCTGAGCGGCGGTCCGCAGATGGTCGAGGTCAGCCGCGACGGCCGGCGGGTTTACTTCACCAACTCGCTCTACGGCGCCATCGACGCGCAATTCTACCCCGAAGGCCTGGAGGGCTGGATGGTTAAGCTCGACGCCAAGCCGGAGGGCGGCATCGCTTTCGACGAGAGGTTCTTCGTTGACTGGCCGAAATCCCACCGCCCGCACCAGGTGCGTCTCGAAGGCGGCGACTGCTCGTCCGATAGCTATTGCTATCCGTGATCGCGCAAGGCCGCCTCTCCGCTAAACGGGGCCAGACGCGATGAGCGGCGTCTGGCCCTGGCTGGCGCTGGCCGGGCTCGGCGCTTTTCATGGGCTCAATCCGGCCATGGGCTGGCTGTTCGCCGTGGCGCTCGGCTTGCACCGGCGGAGCCGGGTCTCCGTTCTGGCGGCCCTGCCCCCTATTGCCTTGGGTCACGCCATTTCCATCGGGGTGGTGGCGGCAGCTTTCGTCTTGGCGGGCGTTCTCGTCAGCCACCGGGTGGTGCAGGCCTCGGCCGGTGCTTTTCTGATCGGATGGGCCGTTTACCACCAGCTCTACGGCCACAAGCATCGCGTGCGCGTCGGCATGAAGGCGGGCCAAGCCGGCCTTGTCCTGTGGTCGTTCCTGATGGCGACAGCGCATGGGGCCGGACTGATGATTCTGCCGGCGGTGATTCCGCTGTGTCTTGCATCCTCGCCGGCAGGCGAGATCGGCCTCGGCGCGTCCGCCGTTACAGCGCTCGCCGCCGTTGCGGTGCATATGGCAGCGATGCTCGCCGTCACGGCGACCATCGCGATCATCGTCTACGAATGGGTCGGCCTTTCGGTCCTGCGCACCGCATGGCTCAACCCCGACCTTATCTGGACCGCAGCGCTCGCCGGCAGTGGGCTGCTGTTGCTTGTGCTTGCGTAATGCTGTTACGCAAGTCTGGCGCTTGAACGCAAGTTCAAACCAGAAGCGCGACGGCGACCGCTGGCGCGCACATGCCCGCCTTTCGGCGCACCGAGTCGCGCGTGGGAACATGCTCGGCAAAATGCGTGATCGGATGGCCGAAACGGCGGGCCATCTCCGTTACGAGAAAATGTCCCGCTCCCGCCGCGACAAAGGGAGCCGATGCAGATATGTGTCCCGCGGACCGCAGCTGGGCGACCCCCTCGCCGATCAGCTGGAGTTGACGCTCGCGAAAATAGCCGGCGGCCGAATTCCAGCCCGCGTCCGAAGCCGCGCTCGCATCGCGGCCGAACATGCGCGCGATGCGCGCGCGGCACTCCTCAGCGCTCTTGCCGCGGCCGTCCGAGGCGGGATAGCTGTCGTCCTCGGGAGCAAGCTGGCCGGTGAGCCGGTAGATGTCGGCGGTTGTGGCGAAATTCTCAGCCATAAGCCGCTGCCGCCGCCCCGCGAATGGCGCCTCGTTCGCCAGCGCCATGAGCGAGGTGCGCAGGACGCCCGTGTAGACCAGTTCGCCGGTCTCCAGCCGCTCGGCGTCGCTATAACCGCGCGCCACGGGCACGCCGCTGGCAATCGGAATGATGTCCGTGGTGGTGCTGCCGACGTCGATGAGAAGAGCCTCCGCGACCTGCCGGCCGATCCATGCCGCGCTCGCATGCCAGTTCGCGGAAGCAACGCGCTCCCAATTGGCGATGGCCGCCTCTTGCGCGACAAACCCGAGCGGCCCGGCATAAAAGCGGATGGCCGTATCGCCCACGAGCTGCCCCGCCGCGTGGCAGATCGCGCGCACGCCCTCCTCGCGGGAGGGGAAAATTTCCGCCAGCTCCCCTGTCATGGTGACGGCGTGGCGGCCGGGCGCCCCGAATTTGGCGCTCACCGTCTGCCACGCATCGGCCAGATGATCCACGCCCAGCCAAAGCGGACAGGCAAGCTGCTCGACGGCGAGCACCTCTCCGTCCTTGACGAGCGCCGCCTTCAGATGCGCGCCGCCAATGTCCCAGCCGATGGTGGTCGCCATGCCCGTTTCCTGCTTGCCGCTCGCGTCCGCCCCGCTTTAAACCGGAAACAGCAAACCCAACAGGCCGGACAACGCCCTCATGCCGCCATTCGATCTGATCCCGGTCATCGATCTCAAGCATGGCAAGGCCGTGCGCGCAACCGGCGGCAACCGCGCCGATTACCGGCCGTTGGCCACGCGGCTCTGTCCGGATGGCGCGCCGCTCAGCGCCGCGAGGGGGCTGCTCGGCCTGCATCCTTTCGCGCGGCTGTACATCGCCGATCTGGACGCCATCGACGGAGGCGAACCGCAAATCGAGGTCTTGCGCATAATCGGCCAGGCTTTTCCGGGCCTGGAATTGTGGGTAGACGCGGGCCTTGCGGACCAGCCTGCCTGCGCGGATTGGCTTGCGCATGGCTTGGCGCGGCCCGTTCTCGGCAGCGAAAGCCTTGCCGATCCAAGCCTGCCGAGCCGCGTGGACGGCATCCTGTCGCTGGATTTTCGCGGTGAGCGGTTCCTCGGCCCCGCGGAAGTCCTGGCTGATGCCGCATTATGGCCGCGGACGCTCATTGTGATGTGTCTGCATAGCGTGGGGACCAACGCCGGGCCCGACATGGCGCGTCTCAAGAGCATCATCGGGCAGGCTGGAAGCCGGCGCGTTTATGCGGCCGGCGGGGTGCGCACACCGGCCGATTTGCAGGCGCTGGCGGCGGCTGGAGCGGCGGGCGCGCTGATTGCGTCGGCGCTTCACGCGGGCGCCATCAGCGGCGCGGACTTAAGGCGTTTTGCCAACACCGCGAATACTTAGGGGCGGCGATCGCCGCTCCTAAGCCAAGTTCGCAAAAACGATGCGCTAAAACAGAGAGCCAGAACGGAATGCGCGATTCCATTGACGCGCATTTCGCTCTAGCGCATGAAGATGGCCGCCAACCGCTGAAGCAGACCCTTGGGATGCTGATATGGTGCCTCCGGGGAATGCCCGGACTCTTTCCTTACGGGTTGTTCCTGCTCAGGGCGGTGTCCGCTCTAGCTGCTCGCGGCGAAAGGATGCGCGGCCGTGTCCTTACGCGACTGAACTTCGGCCGAGTTCGGCGTGCCGTTCACGGCGCGGGCGATCGACTCCTTGGTGGCCTGGTAATTATATTGCTGGATTTTGGCGTCGTCGGCGGCTTCCCAGTGGATGAACACACCCACGCAGATGAAAAGGTCGTCGGCTTCGGCGGCAGGAATAATGCCTTCCGCCACGCTGTCGGCAACGGCCTTTGCGACGGCGTATTGCGCTGGGCCGAACATTTGCACGGCCTGCCGGGCGTCCTTGATGGTCACCTTGTTGTAAAGAATGGTGTTGGGTTTGCAAGGCAGGTTGGGCGCGAGTACCGCCAGCAGCGAGGTGAAACCGTCCTTGTTATTGGTGATCGCGTTGCAGAACGCGGTCTCGGCGGCGCTGCCGCGCGGCCCCATGATCAGATCGATATGCGCGACCTCGTTGCCTTCACCCACAAGCGACTCGCCAACGCGAACATTTTGAATCTTTGCCATCAAAAAGAGATCCTCCCGAAAAGGTTTCTACGTCCGGCGCCGCGCGGCGCCGGAATCCAAGACCTATCCTTGTTATCAGCGTTTGACGGTTAAGCGCCAAACCGGTTGGCTAGATAGTCGCGCGCATTCGGCGCAGGTCAGAGCTTAACTTTAAGGCCTCGAAATCGCAAGGTTCCGGGCGTGGGTTGTTCTACTTGTCCGAGGCAAGCAAAGCGCGGGCGAAAACCGTGGCAACGGTCAGATCGGCGCTGGTGCCGGGGTTCAGTCCTTCCGCCTTGAGCATTTTATCAAGGCGCAGGAGCAACCTCATGCGGTCACGCTGACCGCTTGTCTCCCGCAAGATATAGTCCATGGCCTGCGCCAACTGGCGAACCATCTCCGCTTTGGGGTCGCCGAACTTGCGCGCGATATGGCTATCGGGAAAGGTGGTGAGAAAGCGCCAATAGACTTTGGCCGCCGCATCGCTGGCGTCGGCCGCATCGTGAGCCGGGATGCCGAGGTCGAAAATGTCGGCGAAGTTGGCCACATATTGCCGGGCGATACGGTCGCGCGGCGCGGCGAGGCGCATGGCGTGCAGCAGCGCGATGCGCGCAGGGCCGCGCACGTCATGGTCCGGCAGGGTCCCGAGCCCGCCGGGGCTGGCCAGTGCGATCGCGCGGAAGCAGAGTTCGGCGTCCTGGCGGTCAAGGCTCGCCAGAACGCGGGACAGCCCATGACGCAGCCCCAAGCCCGAGGCGTGCTCGGCGCTGGCGGCAAGAGGCGCCGCAAGAAGGACGATGCCGAGATTGGTGTTCTGGCCCACTTTTTCGCGTGTCGCTTCCACGGCGCGCAGAATACGCTCGCCGACCCGCGCGCCGCCTTTGGCGATATGAGGCGCGGCCGCGGCGGCGCTGGCCTCGAAATCGGCCAGCGTCATGCCGTGACCGCCGGCGTGGATATGCACATTTCCCGGCTTGAGCGCCTGCAGCTCCGCGTGGCAGGCCTGCAGAAACGCCGCCGCGATCGCGTCCGGCGTCATGATCCGCTGGCGGCGGAGCGGCTGATCTGCGGCCGCTGGGCAAGCGCGGCCAAAAACCGCTCCGCGAGGATGTCGGCGACGCAAAGCCCGGGATTTGCGGCCTCCAAACCGCCCCAAGCCGGCATGCTGTTGACCTCCAGCGTGAACAGGCGCCCGCAGCGGCCGCGAATGAGATCGACGCCGGCATAATCGGCGCCGACCGCGAAGGCCGCGCGCTCCGCCGTGCCGATGAGGTCCGCGGTGAGGACGCAGGATCGCGGCCGGCCGCCTTGCTTGACATTGGTGATCCAGCTCACGCCAATCCGCGTCATCCCGGCGATCACGCGGCCGCCGCAAACGAACAGCCGGTAATCCTGCCAATGTTCGCCCGCGGGTTCGACGAAGCGCTGCAGATAGTAAACCCCGGCGACGTCGTCCTCCGGCGGAAGCGCGTCGGGCGCACGGATCAGGCGCAAGCCGCGCCCTTGCGCGCCAAAGAGCGGCTTCAGCACCAGCGCCCCGCCGCCCGCGCATTCGCGGGCCGCGACCCCAGCCGCCTCCGCGCGGCTTTGCACGGTCACCGTGTCTGGCGTCGCCAGCCCGGCTTTGGCGATGAGATGCGTTGCCAAGGACTTGTCGACGCAGCGTTCGATGGCGCGCGCGTCGTTCCAGACCATCACACCGGCATCGCGCAGCGCATGGAGCACGCCGAGGCGCAAGGTCACTTGCTCGAAGCTTCCCGCGGGCACGCCGCGAACCAGCGCGGCATCGGGCGGCGCGTCCGCGAAACCTGGCAAGCGCAAGCCATGCGGCGCGTTGGTATCCATGCCGCAGTCTGTGAGCGACAGCCATATCGGGGATGCGCCACGGCGCTTTAGGGCTGCCGCGACCGCTTTGGCGGGGCGGTCCGTCTTCTCGGCGAACAGCGCGATGCGCGGCCAGCCCCCGCCACCGCGTTTACGAGAAGCTGGCATTGACGAGCGTTTCATCGATGCGGCCCGCATGGAAGCTGTTGCCCGTTTCCAAGGCGGTTATCGTTATGGTGGCCGGGCTGAACAGCATCGGGTCTATGGCGTAAAAATCCTGATCCACGGCTTTGAAGATGTCCGCGAACCCCCGCCCGTAATCGCGCGAGTTCATGCTGGGCAGGCCGTTGGCCAGCGCTTTGGCGTCGGCGTCGGGGCCGGTCACGAAAAGCTGCGCATGGCCGCCATAGACGATGGCGTCATTGGTGCGGCCCATCGCGGTGATGAAATCGCCGCCGGGCGGCGAAAGCGGCGCCGAGCCAAGCCCATCGACGATGCGCTCTAACGGGAATTTCAGCGTGTGCGCTTTATGCAGCGCGACTTCAAGAATGCGGGCGACGACTTGCACGGTGCCGGACAGGCTTTCGGTCGGCGCATAGATGAAGACCAGGTCTTTCGGCGCGAGTTGGCAATCGTCCGCGATCTGTTCGACGAGGGCGTCGGGAGGGGGGGCATGCGCCTCGAGAACGAAAATCGCCCGGCCGGATTCGTCCCGATAGCCGAGTTCGTCGAACAGCGCTTCCTTGCGGGCGATAGCGCGTCCCGGGCCGGAGCCGAGCACTTTATACGTGCCCGCGCCCTCGCCATGGGAGAGGTTCCAACCCGCATACTGGCTGGCGAGACACGCTATAACCGGATTGGAGGAGGAAACCGCGACGGCCCATCGCCAGGCCGACGACCCGTCCCTGGGCACGAGCGCCACCTTGCCGAGCCCGCCCATGCAAATCGCGGCGATGCGCAAACCGGCGTCGATGCCGCCGCGCGCGGAAACGCCGGCGTCGATCAGCAATTGCCCGAGCGCGCCGCGATGCGCGGCGATGCGCAGCGCGCCGCTTTCGGCCAGCATGTGGTCCACGAGCCGCCCGGCCATCGCGTTCACGCTCAGCGTCGCTTGGGTCATGACGCTTTTGTCCATTCCCTGGCACCCACTATATCAAGGCTCTGGCGGCCTCGTTCCTGGCAGAGCCGCCGAGCCTCGCACGCGGTTTCCGCCCTGGCAAGGACCGTGCAGCACGGCGCGTGCGGCGCGATCATCTCTCCCATCGAGGGCCGGTCCACGAGCCAGTCCGGCCAAGCCCGGCCCGTGACCGGGCCGATCGCGAACGGCGCGTACACCACCTGCAGCGCCGCTGCGCGTTCGAGGCGCGGCAGGGGCGGTCCCGGTTCGCCGCGAACGGCGGCAATGTGCGCCGCGAAGAGGCCGCCGCCCGGGGCATCGAACAAATCGAGCGTAGCGCCGAGGCGCGGATTGATCTCGATGAGCCACCAGCCGCTCTCGCTGACGATGAAATCGGCGCTGTTCAGCCCCTTGAGGCCGAATGCGGCGGCAACAGCGCGCGCCGCCTCCGCCAGTTGCTTTT
>Ga0136634_10000514_pt1 | contig 17025 bp, 16 predicted proteins | sample AntDrymUQ8332106_2_FD_104654 | JGI IMG/M metagenome (GOLD analysis project Ga0136634, IMG submission 104654) | Polar desert sand microbial communities from Dry Valleys, Antarctica - metaG UQ833 (21.06) | ecosystem: Environmental > Terrestrial > Soil > Desert | place: Antarctica: Dry Valley... | reverse complement strand
TCTCCATCGCTGCTATTGGCCACTCCAAACAAACCCATAACATTGTGCGGTAATTTTGTGCCAGCACCCATCTTAATATTATCTACCCGCGAAAAATAATATTCCAGGTTAATTCCACCACATACAAGGCCAATAGGGCGCATTACAGCGGCAAGAATGTTTCCGTCAGGGTCGGTCGTGTAATCGTAACTGTTAAGAAATGCCCTCCTGTCTAAAAACAAGCCCTTTGTAAGTTGACGGCGACCAATAATAGCCAAAGTGTTGGTACCATGGCCTAATTCGGGCCGTGGCTCAAACAAAGAAACAGACCTGTCGTGACTAGCTTTACGTACATGTTCCAATTCTTTTTTTGTGTCGATTGAAGCAAAGCGGCGGCTGCGTTCCTTTGCATTTAAATTCAATGCCGTTTCAAAATTTTGTCTATTAATTAAATCCTGTTTCGCATTATCGATGTTTAAATCAGTATCATTATAATAACCAATAACATCTGCGGCAGTATCATGCATACAACCCACAAATTGAGTATGTACAGGAATTGTAATCCCTTTCATTGACAGGTTTTCTCTTACATTTTTATGATTGAGGATATGAGACATTACTCTTGCATTAGTAGCACCCGGCCTTCCGCTGCATGCCCCGCAATCATGTGCTCCATGATGGGGGTTATTGGCGCTACTGCTTCCATGCCCCATAATATAAACAATAGGCGCAAAATTCTTTATTAAACCAATACCTCTAAGAAATCCTTCTGCCCTGGTATTCATTTCATCAGGCGTATAACCTATCTGTAATCCATTTTCTATATCATTACTGTTTTTATTTTCTATTGTTAAAACAGATTGATCATCCATATGCGCATAAGCATTAGAGATAGCCGGACTCATTGAAGGTTTAAATAAACTGAGTACCGTTTTTGCAAAGGCCCAGAAACCCAGGCTGATGCTGAGAGCAAAGCCGGTTAAAAAACCATGTGTATGTTTGGTATAAAGCGTTTCACCTTTCCTGGTAGTCTTGGCCTCGTATTCCTTTATCAGAAATTTTGGTGTTACCGGCGCCGGGCAAAGTTTATCATAGAACTTGCTACCTTGCTGTTGAAAATAAAACTCCACTCCGAAAAACCCGGGAGCCCCCAGCGTTTCGCAGTTTTTATCCACTGCTTCTATGTGCCTGCGAATAGAACATTCTCTCTCATCAATACAAAAGATAGCCTGGAAACTTTTTTCAACCGGAACGGGCTTTTTGTTTTTAGCCAGTTTTATTCCCTGTAAAACAGAATCATAATAACTCCATTCAAAAGCATCCTGCCATAGTTCTATTACCTCTGCAAATTCTGTTTTAGTTACATCATCAGATAAATTTACAGGCGGATCAGTTATTTTTGTGGCAAGCGGTTGCCAGCTATTACCGAGTTCATGGGTAAGAGTATCAAGTTCAAGTAACAGTTCAAAAGTAATTAATTCAATGAGTGTTATTTTTTTGGGATCCAGCAATGTTTGCGGATTGTCTTCCAGTGCTGAAATAAAGCCACTCCAGCCATGATGAGAAAATTGCTGGTCAAATAAGTATTGCTCAAAATACTGATCGTCCCCTACAATTCTTTGTAATAAACTTTCAATGCTGTAATCGCCACTTAAAAATTGTTGCCGTATTTTTTTTGTCTTGAAATAACTGGTAAAGCTATTTTCTTCCATCTCTTTTATACTCTCTAAAAAAGATTTATTGGCAACAGGGAAATGATGAATGGCAATTCCCTGGTCAAGAAAACTACAGAGAATCCGAAACAATAATGGATGTACCTGGTTGTCTAAATCACAAACATATTTTTCTTTCCAGTATTTACGCAACCTGCCAATACGTGGCAGATTGATGGTATCATATTCTTTCATGATCAGTTTATGTTTCCAATCATCTAAAACGGTTTTGCCCTTTTTACCGGTAATAACCATATCCAGTATATCTTCCCTTATCCTGCCATTGCTGTACAATTGCCTGTATTCATACAATTGCAGGCTTACCTGGAATCCAAAGATCTTAGAGGCCTTAAATAAGGCATCATAAAATTTCATGTGCTGAAAAGCATGCAAAGTATTATGATGAATAAAATCCTTTAGTGCCTGTTGAGATGGGAGGTAATGCTTCAACTCATGTAAAGCATGTTTTTCATCAAACTTATTATTACTCATAACTTCTTTAATTAATTATAGTTTATCAGGTGTTTTTGAGGGAGCATCAAACCTGTAGATCGGGTCAATGTGTTCCCTGCTGTCATGGATAATGGAAAGGTCTTTAACCAGCCCGTTATGTAAACCATACACCCAGCCGTGCAGATGTAATTCCCTTTCAGTCCAGGCGTGCTGCACGATGGGTGTTTTTGCAAGATTTCGTACCTGTTCTATTACATTTAATTCTGTTAACCGGTTAGTTTTTAATTCCTGATCTTTTATTAAATCCAGTTCTTCTTTATTTTGGTGATATACATCTTTTATATTCCGTAACCAGTTATCTATATATCCGTGATAAGTATTGGTCATAGCAGTAGCTACACCTCCGCAACCATAATGGCCACAAACTATTATATGTTTTACTTTCAGGAATTTCACTGCATATTCCAGCACGCTTAACAAATTGGTATCTGTATGTACTACAAGATTTGCAATATTGCGATGCACAAATATTTCACCGCTGGAGGTGCTGGTTATTTCATTTGCCGGAACCCGGCTGTCGCTGCAACCGATCCATAAATAAGTGGGGGTTTGTCCTTTTGCGAGTTTTAAAAAGTATTCCGGATCCCGGAATAATTTTGTGTTTGCAAATATTCTATTTCCATCCAGTAATTTTTTATATGATTTATCCATTTTTATTTTTTTAAATTAATGAACAGATTGAACATGCAGTTGATTTTCGATCTGGTATTTTTCCTGGAAACCTTCCAGCCTGCATGAAATATTTTTAAGTGGTGCTTTGATATCACGAAACTCTTTTATCAGTTCAAGCACATCAAAATCTATATAATCAGAATGCGAAGCATCTATTATTATATTGCTGTTTTCAGGTATGTGGTCGAGCGTTTCCCTTATAGCAGCCTTATTTAAAAAAGACACTTCTTCTGATAAACGGATTTTGATAACATCACCCTCATGGTGTTTATCCTTGTGAAAGAAATAAGAATTTTTAAGATTACCATGAAGTATTGCTCCTGTAGCGGCAATAAGGCCTGCTACTACCCCTACCAATAATCCCTCCCCTTTCAATGGTAAATACAATCCAAATAAGTCGATCCCTATAATTACAAGTACTGTAACAAAAAAAGGAATGTACTGGTATTTGCCATTCTTTATAATCTTTGAAAAAACGGAGAGGTTACATAATTTATACCCCGTTAATAACAGTATGGCTGCCAGGGCCGATAACGGAATGAAATTAAGAAGGCCAGGTATGGTAATTATACAAACTAACAATAAAAAACCATGAAAAATGGTGGAAAATTTCGATCTGGCACCGGCATGTAAGTTAGCACTGCTTCTTACTATTACGCTGGTTATTGGTAGTCCGCCGATTAATCCTGAAATAGTATTTCCCATTCCCTGGGCAAATAATTCCCTGTTGGTATTTGTAACTCTTCTCTCAGGATCAAGATTATCAATTGCCTCAATACACAGTAAAGTTTCAAGGGAAGCGATAATGGCAATCATTACTCCGGTGATAATTACTTTACTGTTTAAAAAACCATTAAAATCCGGCAAAGTAAAAAAGCTAAGAAAATCAGAAGCGTTTTGAGGGGCTTTTATTTGTACCAGGTGATCTTCAACAACAATCAATGAACTGTTGGTAGCTTTGAATATTTCATTAAGCAACACTCCAACAACTACGGCAATCAAAGCACCGGGGATAAACTTTATTCTTCTTTTGATAAATGGCCTATCCCAGATTAACATTATTATAATTGAGACAACACAAATAATAAGTGCCCCTGCATCAATATGCTGAAAGGGTTGCAGCAAAGTATGCCAGTCTTCATTTGTAAAATCAGTCAGCAACCCTTTTTCATCCTTATCATATCCTACAGCATGTGGGATCTGTTTTGCAATGATCAGGATGCCTATGCTTGTCAGCATTCCCTTTATTACGCTTGATGGAAAATAATTGGCAATACCACCAAGCCGGGCTAAGCTCATCAGCATTTGTATTATACCTGCAATCAATACCGCGCACAGGAAAAGGTCAAAAGCTCCAATATTGGTTATGGCGGCTAGTACCAGGGCAGCCAGGCCTGCTGCTGGTCCACTTACACTTAGCTTAGAACTGCTTAAAAAACCAATTACAATTCCTCCGATAATACCGGAAATAAGACCGCTGAAAAAAGGTGCCCCTGAAGCGAGGGAAATCCCAAGGCATAGAGGCAATGCTACCAGAAAAACAACCAGGCCAGAGGGTAAATCAGATTTTAATGTTTTTATATTTAGGCTCATACTTTATATACTTTTTTGATTCTTCTCGTTAAAAGATTGGAGTGGATTTATTATCACCTTGATTTTAAAAAAATATAATACATACTTCCAGGCTTTATAACAATTATCAGATGTGGGTTCAATAAATTATATGATAGATTATATGTTATATACCTTGTAAGCACTTATATGCCACACAGGGGTAACCTTATAAAAAAAGGATGGCTAATGCCAATAGGGGGAATATTTTCAGATAAAATCGGGTGGAGGAGCAATCAGTTCACCATGAAACGCTATGTAAGTTCCAGCGTTTTCACACTTATGAAATTGAAATTCTTCTGAGGAAAAATTATGTATAGTATGAAGGTCATGTAAAAATTCTTCAGAAAAAGAACCTGATGTGGGCACTTTTTCTTCTGTATTATTATTTATAGGATTGGTATCTTCAGTACCGGAAACAGGTGATTGCTTACTTGCCATTCTTTCATTTTTTGCCAGATCTTCCTGGAAAGCCATAACAAACGGAGTGCTTATGGTAAGTAATAATAACGCCATAGCCAATATAAATGCAGAACATTTATCAAAAACAGTATAGTTATATTTATTTTTTTTCAATGAGATGCAAGAATAGGGTTCTTGTTATCAGATCTAATGATAACCTTTGCAAAATTAGTATTAAGAATCCTGTGTATTGTCATATTGATGTTGTATTAATATTAAGCTATCATTTATTGATTAATTAACCTAAACGTTATTAATATAAATTCAAATTAATGTTATCATACGAAAAATTATTACAGGAAAATAAATCCTGGGCAAAAAAACAAAAGGAAACAGACCCCGGATTTTTTAAAAGGCTCGCGGCTCAGCAGGCACCGGAATTTCTATGGATTGGTTGCAGCGACAGTCGTGTTCCGGCTGATAAAATAACCGGCACCCAGCCGGGAGAAATATTTGTACATCGGAATATTGCAAACCTTGTAGTTAATTCAGACATTAATTTATTAAGCGTATTGCAATATGCTGTCGAGATCTTAAAAGTAAAGCATGTGATTGTTTGCGGGCATTATGGATGTGGCGGCATTAAAGCCGCAATGAATCAGCATCACTATGGTATCATTAATCACTGGTTGAAAAATATAAAAGACATATATCGCTTCCACCGTGATGAAATTGACAAACTACCGGATGATGTACAAAGAGCTGACAGGCTTACGGAGTTGAATGTCCGGGAACAGGTATTCAACGTGGCAAAAACATCCATTATTCAAATGGCGTGGAAAAATGAAAATCGACCTCAATTGCATGGGTGGGTCTATGGCCTGAATGATGGCATTATAAAACCTATTTGTGAGATGGAAGCCGGCTCCCGGCTGGATCCTATTTATGAATATGATAATTTGTAAAAATTTTCAGTTCACATTAGTTCCCGTTAATTTAAATAAAAGTTACTTACAGCGGGATCAATGAAATAAAACTTCCCCCGAAAACTACCCGATAAGGGTATTGCAGATTTAATTAAAGCTACGTCTCTTTGAACCCTGTATTAAATTACTTTCTAAATTTTAATAGATAAACGTAAAAATAAAAAAAACTAAAAATATTACTAAAATATACTAAAAATATTAGTGTTAGTAAAAATTAAGTTTTACCTTTGATGCGATATATAATTTTACACGCGCGTCCGAACCGTTCATCCGGGCGGATAAATTCAGATACATCACTTAAAAAGAAAAAAATGAGTAACGCAGAAAAACTAAAGGCACTAAAATTAACGATGGACAAGATCGACAAGGATTTTGGCAAAGGATCGGTAATGATGATGAATGAAAGAGGTCATATAGAACAAGAGGTGATATCAACGGGTTCTATAGGATTAGATGTAGCATTGGGTATTGGCGGGCTTCCTAAAGGAAGGGTAATTGAAATTTATGGCCCGGAATCCTCAGGTAAAACAACATTGGCAATACATGTAATTGCACAGGCGCAAAAGAAAGGTGGTATGTGCGCGTTTATTGATGCCGAACATGCTTTTGACAGTGCATATGCTCAAAAGCTGGGAGTTGATATTGATAACCTGCTGATCTCACAACCGGATTATGGGGAACAGGCTCTTGAAATTGCTGATAGACTTATCCTTTCCGGTGCATTAGATGTGGTAGTGATAGATTCGGTTGCTGCATTGGTTCCTAAAAGTGAATTGGAAGGAGAAATGGGAGACAGTAAAATGGGATTGCATGCCAGGTTAATGAGCCAGGCATTAAGAAAGCTAACTGCAACTATTTCCAAAACCAACAGTTGTTGTATTTTCATTAACCAGCTCAGGGAAAAAATCGGGGTAATGTTTGGTAATCCTGAAGTAACAACCGGAGGCAATGCATTAAAATTTTATGCATCGGTTCGTCTCGATATCCGACGCATGGCACAGATTAAAGATGGAGATGAAGTTATAGGCAATCATATTAAAGTAAAAGTGGTCAAGAATAAAGTGGCGCCTCCTTTCCGCCAGGCGGAATTTGATATTATTTATGGCGAGGGCATCTCTAAAGTGGGGGAGATAATCGATATGGGTGTAGAACTAAGTATTGTTCAAAAAAGCGGCAGCTGGTTTAGTTATAATGGAGATAAGCTTGGCCAGGGTCGTGAAGCAGTTAAACAACTGATGATTGATAATCCTGAAATGGCAAACGAGATCGAATTAAAAATTCGCGAAAAAATAAAAGAAGTTCAGGGCGCATAAATAAATTATTTTAGTTGAGTTAGTAAGTACGGCCGCTTTTTTTAAGGCGGCTTTTTTTTAAATCAGCTTTACGACCTTTACAGTATAAATAATGTTCATTGGCCAATAAACTCAAAGCTCACCTTGCGCTTTTAGGAACCAATATATTTTTTGCCTTTAATTATACAGCAGTCAAGCAATTGCTGAATGCCGGATTGGTAAAACCTTTTGGGCTGAATCTTGTGCGCGTGGGTATTAGCATGATATTATTATGGATACTTTTTATTTTTAAACCCGTTAAAGTAGTCATTTATAAAAAGGATATTGGCCGGTTTATCTTATGTGCATTAACAGGAATAACTATTAATCAATTACTTTTCCTGAAAGGGCTTTCATTTACATTTTCTATACATGCTTCCCTGCTGATGCTTACCACTCCCATTCTTATAACCATCATAGCTGCCTGGTTTCTTAAAGAAAGATTAAACAGGAATAAAATAATTGGCCTGATAATCGGTTTAACGGGTGCAATTGTTCTTGTTACCGGAAAAGAAAGCACTGGTGAAGGTGGAAAAGTACTACTGGGAGATATCCTGATCTTTTTAAATGCGATCTCTTATACATTATATTTTATACTGGTAAAGCCACTGATGCTCAAATACAATCCGGTAGTGGTTATTCGTATGATTTTTACGATTGGTTTCTTTATGATTTTGCCTTTTTGCATTAAAGAATTTATTGCTATTCCCTGGCAGCAGTTTACAACTAATGATTATTTAGTTCTGGGCCTTATAGTAATTTGCGGCACATTCCTGGCGTATTTGTGGAATGTTTATGGAATTAAGATCCTGGGCGCTTCAATAGCAGGTGCATATATCTATTCTCAACCAGTTTTTGCAACAGCAATTGCAATCGTGGTTCTTGGAGAATCATTAACTCTTAATAAGATCATTGCAGCAGTAATGATATTTGCAGGTGTATACCTTACCAATAAAGTAAACAGCAATGCATGACTTCATACTTGTAAAAACAAATGAAGAATATGCGTCAGCTGCTGCTTTGTTCAATGAATATGCCACATGGCTTGGGATTGACCTCAGCTTTCAGAGATTTGAAGAAGAATTAATCCAGATAAAAAGCATGTATGCAGCTCCGTTAGGTGGAATAATATTGTGCAAAATAATGGATGAATATGTTGGATGTGTTGCAATACGTGAACAGGAGTATGAAGTGGCGGAGCTAAAGCGAATGTATGTGAAGCCAGGTGCTCAGAATAAAGGTATTGGGAATGCATTATTACAGGAAGCAATTTTACTGGCAAAAAAATATATGTATAAAAAAATACGATTAGATACATTAAGTGATATGGCGCCGGCTATTAAGCTTTATCGTAAAAGCGGTTTTTATTCAATTCCTGCATATTATTTTAATCCTCAGAAAAGAGCTGTTTATTTTGAAAAAAGCCTGTAATAGATTTATAATTTTTTTGGATAATCAAAGAACAGGAATTTTTTTTGTGCATCCATAAATTCTTTCCACTTACCTGAATTTATTTCCACACCGAATATGCCACAGGTGGGCATATTATCAATTTTAACATCGCTGATCAGGCTATTTACAAATTCAGTTATTCCGGGGTTATGTGAAAACAACGCAACACTCTTATTTGTATCATGAAAGTTTGATACAACTTCATAGAAAGTTTCTTTTGAAGCCTCATATAAATTATTATCCAGGATAATTTTTTTAGCTGGAATTTTATATTCTTCACAAAAAGATTTAGCCGTTTTTTTTGCTCTTTTTGCAGGGCTGCTTACAAAAGCATCAATTTTAATTTTTCTTTTTAATAATCTTTTAGCCATCTCCGGTGCATCTTTTTTACCCCTGTCATTTAATGGCCTTTCAAAATCGGGCAACGAAATATTGCTCCAACTGCTCTTTGCATGCCTTACAATATATAAGTATCTCATAAAATTATTATTTAAATGCAAAACCCGCATTGTGTAAATTAGTTAGATTAAATACTTTGGACAAATATATACCCCCGAACATAATATAATGTAAAAGTAAAACCTATTAATTTTAATTCTCTAATTCAGAACTAATTATAAATTAAAAAGGTTGTCATGGATGACAACCTTTACTATATTAAAACAATTTTTTTACTTTGTAAGAATCGTTACTTAAATTTTTATTATTTGATTCCAGGGGTTATCAATCTCCTGGGATGATTATTATTTACTCTTGTTCCATTTGCTGAATAGGTAATGTATTTTCTATTTATGCCATTAGAAAATGCAGCCGTCCAGTAACCATTACTTTTAGTCCACTTAACATTAGTTGCATGAGGATAATCCCTATTAAATGCACTTCTGACTTTTGAAGGTTGGTTTTTAGAATACTTATTTTTTTGATGCTCATATTCATGTTGATCATCCCTATTATTTTTCTTATACTTCGGGCCTTCATCATAAACAGTTTTATCCTTAATTTTATTCTTTTGATTTTTAGCTTGTGCCATAGCTGAAAACCCCATTGTAATTGCAGCGGTAAAAATGAATAATTTTTTCATGGTTAATTTTTATTATAGTAAAGGCAATATCATGCCATATTAAAATTTAATTTTCAGTTTTAAGTATTTTAGTTGTTAAAACCATTGCTTTTTTATTATGATCAAAAGGTCATTTGAAAAAGCGTTTTATATTATATGTTTAATTTTTTACCTGGTCCATTGGGTCGGTTCCGGATTATAGCATTGATAGAAGGTATTTCTTACCTAATATTATTAAGTATTGCAATGCCTTTAAAATATTTTGCAGGGCATCCTCTACCGGTAAAAATTATTGGATGGATACATGGTATATTGTTTGTAATTTATTGTATTTTATTGCTAATAGTTTGGATTAAATATAAATGGTCTTTGGGAAAAGCCTTCGTAGCATTTGTTGCATCATTATTACCATTTGGCACTTTTATTCTTGATAGGCAGTTACAAAAAGAACAGCAGTTGTAAAAACTTTAAACAGTCCCTTTGCATTTTTTTAAACTTTTTTAAATTTCTTATGTTATCCAAAGCCACAACTCCCCAGCAATATTTAGCAGCGCTACCTGATGAACAGGGAGTAGCAGTAAAAGCGTTGCGGGATGTCATAATCAGTAATCTGCCAAAAGGCTTTAGTGAAAGGATGGAGTATGGTATGCTTGCATATACTGTACCTCTTACAATTTATCCTGCAGGCTATCACTGCAAACCCGATCAACCACTTCCATTTGTAAGTATTGCATCACAAAAAAATGGCATATCATTTTATCACATGGGAATTTATGCTATGCCTGATTTATTAAATTGGTTTGTTTCAGAATATCCCAAACACAGTACTAAAAAACTGGATATGGGTAAAAGTTGTATTCGCTTTAAAAAGCCAGGTGATATACCTTATAAATTGATTGGTGAACTCATTAAAAAAGTGAGTGTGAAAGAATGGATAAATGTTTATGAGAAAAACATTAAAAAATGATCGGTTATTGATAGAATAGCTTCAATAGTTAGTAATTCAATTTATATTAGTTTCAAATAAGCTCATTTGTTTTGGCTTTAAAACTGCGATAGTAAGTTCCGGGCTCATACTATTAACTATTTTATATACAGAAGTTTGCTCGAACCTTGAAGCAATTATGATCCGGGTAGTGCCTGCATGATCATCAAATAATTTCTTTGCCTTCACAGGGCAATTATTTTCCTTTGATAAATGAGAAAGAAATAAATGGCTCATGAATGAAGAACGGTGATTTGTAAAAATTTCAAGTGCCTGGTTATTGGATAAATGGCCTTTATCACCACGTATTCTTTTTTTTAAATAATAAGGATAACGCCCCGTTTCTAATAATTCTTCATCATAATTAGTTTCCAGAAATGCAGCATTACATTGTGAAAAATGTTTTGTTACATGGTCACACGAAATGCCAATATCTGTAAATACACCAACGGTTATTCCATTACCTGATACAATAAAGCAATGGGGATCTTCTGCATCATGGTGTTTAGGGAAAGCTGTAACAGTTAATCCGCTAATAGTTACAGGTTGATAAGCAAATAATTTTTTAGTAGATCCTTCTTTAATATTACAGCAACTTTGCAAAGTAGAATTTGTAATGTAAACAGGGATAGAAAAATTATCAGAAATTGCCTGTGCTCCTTTAATATGATCTGTATGTTCATGTGAAACAAAAATGGCTTTTACATTTTTCATAGACAAACCCAGCAGTTTCATTCGCTTATTTGTTTCCCTGCATGAAATGCCGGCGTCAATTAAAACTGCTTCTGTATGGTTTCCAATGTAATAGCAATTGCCATTACTTCCGGAGTTTAATGATGTAATAAAAAGAGACATGCTGGCAAATATAATAACAGTTATTAAAAATAAATTGGTTGATGCATCACAATTATTGGAACTTATAAAAAAAGAATCTACAATAGTTAATCAGTCAATTTAATAAATTAAAATCTTCATTTGTATTTTTGGGTTTTTATAAGAGATTTTAAATATGAAGGCATACGAGCAGATCTTTACACTTGAAATAAATAAAACCCTGGAAGAAGCAATTGATCTTTTTAAAAAGAACAATAACTCATTTATTGAGGATACCAACATTACCATCAATCTTAATCCCCCATGGTATAAAGTTTTTGCCGGCAGAGGAATTGTCACATTAAAGCCAGAAAAAAGCACAGGTGAGAAAACTACTTTTCAATGCGTATTAAAACCTACAATAGCTGATACAAAAACCATTGCAATATTTTTATTATGGAACATTCCAACATGGATAGTTCTATTAAATGTTTTACCATTTAATCTTTTTCTTTTTGTAATTTTTTTTATTGAATGGTTAGTGATGGCTTTTGTAGCTATTCCCATTCTAATTTTATTCGTGCTGATTACAACATTGTATATTTTATACAATTCTTTAAACCTGCAAAATGTATATTTTGTCGTGATAATTTGGAGCTTTTTATTTTTACTGGTCCATTCATCCTTAAGATATAATCGTGGCGAGCTTAAAATGTGGATTATCAAATTATTAATGTAGAAAAGTAGTAAATAATTGTGTATAAGCAGGTTAATAAACGGTGCATAATAAGGAAGAGAAAAATTTGGAAATAGTATGCCCGGAAATGTATCTTTATTCTTCAAATGACAAGCGGCGATACGGTAAAAAGTATCAAAACAAATTATCTGAAAAGTTGCGAATCCTTCAAAAGATTTAAAACAATTTAATAAGGAGTTTAGATATGATTACAATATTAATGCGAGCCAGAAAAGAGCATCGGGTTAGTAAGTATACTTGATTAAGTAACATTAAAAAAGTAGAAATCAACGCTTGATGCTTTTTTTATTTCTTTAAATCAAAAAATAGCATTAATTTTTATTAAAGTTGCCTGATGGGGCAACTTTTTTTGTATTCTTCACTCTCAAATATTTTAAATTGCATTTATTAAATTAATGGATATTATTAATTCATGAAAAATCCTTTTGTAAAAAAACTCGTTGCTTTATTTTTTATTTTTTATTTGCCATTTCATTCAATGGCATGGGGTTTATTGGGGCATCGTATAGTCGGTGAAATTGCTGATAGTTACCTGACACCCCAAACTAAAAAAGAAATTAAATTATTATTAGGAACAGAATCAATCGGTATGGTAAGCAACTGGATGGATTTTATTAAATCTGATTCCACTTATAAATACCTGGGAAACTGGCATTATATTAATATGGAAAGTGGCTTTTCGCAAAATGAATTTCAAGCCTTTCTTGATAAAGACACTTCAACAAATGCGTATACCAAAATTCTATTCATATCAAAAGAATTAAAAAAGAAAATTTTATCTCATTCTACAAGATCTATGTATTTAAAAACTTTGATACACCTTGTAGGGGATATTCACCAACCATTGCATGTTGGCAGGCCTGATGACCATGGAGGAAATAAAATTAAAGTAATGTGGTTTAATGAAAATATTAATCTGCATCAGTTATGGGATGACCGGCTAATTAATTTTCAGCAATTGAGTTATACAGAATATGCCAGGGCTATCAATCATACTTCTAAATTGCAAAGAAATACATGGGAAAAGGAAACACTGGGTCAGTGGTTATGGCAATCATATCAATATGCAGAGAATATTTACTCAGATATTAATACTGATGATAAAGTGGGCTACAGTTATAACTTTAAATATATTGCAATAATTAATCAACAACTTTTAAAAGGAGGGGTACATTTAGCCGGACTATTAAATGATATTTTTGATTGAAATAATACCAATATAATTATAGTGTATCGGGGTTATTACTTCAATTTGCCCTAATAATTTTTTTTAGAGTTAAAAGTATATATAAAAGGTTTAAAGCCATTGAGTTATGTCGAACACCTTCTCATTTTTTAAATAAATCCCTGGTGGGACTAAAATTTTCAGAGGATTTAATATATCTTTATTTCAACTTCTGGATATTAAATAACATTTTTAGTTATATCTGGTTAAGTTCATGCTCTTTTTCCACAATCCTTCTGAAGAACTTTTTCATATCCCCACTGAGACAGCCATTATCTCCTTATTCACAAAAAAAAAATTATTTATGAAAAAGTTTTTACTCTCTTTAACATTATTATCTGGTTTTGTGGCTGCAAAGGCGCAATTTCCAACCACAACTACACCGGCAGCAAATTGTTCGGTATTTAGAAATTTTAATCTGTTTAACGAAAATTTCAGTACACCCAGTATTTATTCGGATGACAATGACGTAAGCTTATTTTACAATTTTGCAGAAGGTGCATTAGTTGAAAACAGTGGTTTATCAGGACCAAGGTCAGGTAGTGTTATATCACCTACTTACCTGAATAGCCTTGATAACGAAGTAACTGTAGGGTTTTATTATGAGGCTCCATTAGGAACTCAATATAGAATCAGGGTAGTTTCCGCATTGAATAATCCTACATTGGAAATACTTGCTACAACGGCAAACGGCCCAATGTATACTACTTTACCATCTGCTCCCGGAGCCACATTTTCTTCCGGGTTTATATGTGTAAGATTACAGGATTTGGATCTTGAGCCAAATGCCCAGATTCGTTTTGAAGTTACATATCGTTATTTTGGTTTCACAGGTACCCGTCCGTTTTTGTTTGATGATGTATCACTTACAGTTGTAGGAGGGCCTTTGCCTGTAGATTTTCTTGGATTTATAGCCCGTGAGCAAAATGATGGTTCAACTAAACTTTTATGGGACGTTGCACACGAAGTGAACGTTAAAGGTTATAATGTAGAAACGAGTGTGGATGGCAGAAGTTTTACAAGTATAGGTTTTGTTCCTGCTACCGGAAGCAATGTATATAGTTTCCCTTATGCACAAAAAATTGCTGGTACACGATTCTTCCGCGTTAAAAGTATAGACCTTGATAATAGTTTTAAATCAAGTGGTATCATTAAAATTAAAGGTCAGAGCGAAAGCGTTTCTTCAATTCAATTATACCCCGTGCCTGCAATAAGCCAGGTTTATGTTCAGCATGATAAAGTATCTAACAATGCCATGATCAGTGTTTTAAGCCCTGATGGTAAAATTATCAAACAAGTTCGCCCGGTTTCTAACAGCTTCCAGACACAGCTGAATGTTAGTGAATTGAAAGCAGGTGTTTACTTTGTTCGTTATGATAATGGAGAGGGAAAAGTTGAGACTATTAAAATGGTTAAAAACTAATAAGTATGTATAAATTTAAAAGCCCAGCTATAAATAGCTGGGCTTTTTCTTTACATCTACATACTAGTACAGATAACAAACTTTAAACAAATATGTGCCTGATGTAAATGTGTTGAGACTGAAGAAATTTTCCGAGATTATAAATTTTGATAAAACCTTTGCAGCCCCCGTTTTATCCACTGGTACTTTCATACCCCCTTACATTCTTTCCTTCCATAAAGTTCATAAATGCCTTATTGCACACACGGTTACCTCCAGGGGTAGGATAATTTCCTGTAAAGTACCAGTCCCCTTTATTATTAGGACACGCTTCATGTAATGTCTCTATTTTTTGATAAATAACATCAACAGGAATGGTTACTTCTGATGGAGTGATTAACTGGGCGATCTTTGCAGAAATTTCATCAAGAGAAAAATGTTTGTAAAGGTTACGTACCACATTTTCCTTATGTAGCTGGTTAGTTCTTTCCAATTCACTGCATTTTTCAAACATCTCTTTTAAAAATTGCTCTTCACCTCTTTCATGCATTAAGGCAATTGCAGCCCTGAAGGCTATAAAATCACCCATTTTGCTCATATCTATTCCATAACAATCCGGATATCTTATCTGGGGTGCAGATGAAACAATGATGATTCGTTTTGGTTTAAGCCGGTTTAGCATACGGATAATACTTTCTTTAAGAGTTGTCCCGCGTACTATACTGTCATCAATTACCACCAGGGTGTCTTCATGTGGCCGCACCGTTCCATAAGTAATATCGTAAACATGCTGAACCATCTCATTACGACCATTATCTTCCGAAATAAAAGTCCTGAGTTTAACATCTTTGATGGCAATCTTTTCAATTCTTATTTTGCGATTAATCATTTCCGTTAGCTTCTCATCGTCATAATTTTTTCCCCAGCTAAGTATACGGTCTGTTTTTATTTTGTTTAAATAATCTTCTGCTCCTTTGATTAATCCATAAAATGCAATCTCAGCAGTGTTGGGTATAAAGGAAAAGATTGTATTCTTCAGGTCATATTCAACCGCTTTTAAAACAGTAGTACTTAAATTATAGCCAAGTAAAATTCTTTCCCTGTAAATTTTTTCATCACTTCCACGGCTAAAATATATCCTTTCAAAACTGCAGGCTTTTCTCTCCTGGGCGGGAACGATTTGTTCGATAGAGTAACTGCCATCAGCTTTTGCTATTAAAGCGGTACCCGGCATCAACTCCTTAACTTCATTTTCTTCAAGGTTAAAAGCAGTCCTGATTGCCGCTCTCTCACTGGCAGCAACAATTACTTCATCATTTATAAAATAGTAAGAAGGCCTGATACCATGTGCATCTCTCATAACAAACCCATCACCATTACCAACGATTCCTGCAAAATGAAAACCCCCATCGAATAATGGTACGGCCTGTTTTAATACACTTATAATGTCCATTGATCCCGGTTCTGATTCATCTGCTTTTATCAGGAAATGATAAATCACTTCCATCATCGCGGCCAGGTCGCTCTGGCATTCAAATTCTCCCGGGTTAATATCAATTGAGTTGAATAATTCTTCTGTATTTACAATATTAAAATTACCTGCAAGGGCAAGATTGCGGGATGGGATAGTATTTTTTTTTATAAATGGATGACAAAAACGTATATCGTTCCTTCCCTGTGTACCATATCTTAAATGACCAAGTAACACTTCTCCCATTACATTTATATGCCCTTTCATAAGCCCGGGATGATTTTTTATTTCAGGCTGCAACTGTTCAACTTCCTGTATCTCTTTCCATATTTGTGAAAAAAGTTCGGCAATGGGGTGGCTGGCATTGCTTCTAAGCCTGTATAAAAAAGGATAACCCGGTTCTGTATTGAGTTTAACAGCCGCTACCCCTGCACCATCCTGCCCCCGGTTGTGCTGTTTTTCCATAAGTAGGTAGAGCTTATTTAAGCCAAACAGGACTGAATTATATTTTTGCTGGTAATAACTAAAAGGTTTTCTCAGGCGAATGAAGGCAAGTCCACATTCGTGTTTTATTTCATCGCTCATTATTCAGAAAGCATTTGAGGTGCAAAAGTAATTTATTAGTGCATGAAACAATAATCCCGGCACAAGTCC